>Ga0209536_100002942_pt1 | contig 27608 bp, 20 predicted proteins | sample DeeMarSeWOR28_12_FD_187461 | JGI IMG/M metagenome (GOLD analysis project Ga0209536, IMG submission 187461) | Marine sediment microbial communities from White Oak River estuary, North Carolina - WOR-2-8_12 (SPAdes) (version 2) | ecosystem: Environmental > Aquatic > Marine > Intertidal zone >... | reverse complement strand
TTCGTCGGACCGTGGGGCCATTTGACATGGGGTTACAGAAACGTAGGTAACCTTATGTTTCCTCTAAATGCTCAAATGACTAGCACTGAATTCAGGCAACTTGATAGGGCATGGTACGACTACTGGATGTGTGATAGTACCAACGGCATTACCGAACCAAACGTCATATTTTATCTCATGGGTGATTGCGATACCCAGGATACCACACTCTGGAATTTCTGGGTCGAAGCCGATACTTGGCCCTTGCCTGAGGTCCAGTATAAAAACTACTATATCCTGGAAGGCGGACTGCTCGATACTGTTTCACCATCGGTAACCGCAGCTGATACCTTCCAGTATGACCCAAGTGACCCCTGTCCAAGTTATGGTGGTAAGGAATCATGGTATCTGAATCACGGCTACGGACCAATCAACAACCAGCCGATCGAAGGACGCCCGGATGTCCTTCTGTTCTCAACCCCGGTACTCACTGAACCACTGTGTGTGATCGGCAAAATCTGGTTCACTCTATACGGAGCATCCGATTGCTATGATACAGACTGGACAATTAGAGTCACCGATGTATATCCAGACGGCAGATCAATTCTCATCACTGATGGTATTCTCATGGCGCGGCACCGCCATGGATTTAATATTGAGGACTCGCTCGTACCCGGCGTGCCGGATACCTTCAATATCGATGTCGGCAGCACGGCGAATGTGTTCGCGCCTGGCCACCGACTGCGTGTTATTATCTCATCTTCCAACTATCCTCGTTTTGAGAAAAACCCAAATACCGGCGCGCCGTTTATGCGTAATGACCCCAACTTTGTCACGGCAACCAACTCAGTTTACCGTTCAGCTGCAATGCCGTCGCATTTGATACTGCCTGTCTACCCAGGAATACCAGGCGTCGAAGAACACATAACTGACCATCAAGTTGCGACTATGCTACACATTAACCCGAACCCATTCACACACACAACCAACATCAGATTCATGATTCATGATTCACGATTCAGGATAGGAAACCCGGAATTGAGTATCTATGATGCAACAGGCCGTTTGGTGAAATCTTTTGATCTTGGATCATGTATCATGGATCGTGGATCGGCGATTAGTTGGGATGGCACAGACCAAGCTAATCGCCAGTTAGGTAGCGGCGTCTATTTCGTCAAGTTCGTATCTGGTGATTATAAAGAAACCGAGAAGGTACTATTGATAAAATAAGTGAATATCACCCACACTTTTGTCCTCGCCCGTCTAGGGGGAGAATGGTGGAGTGGCAATATTCATAAAGGAGGGACGATGTAGAAAAGTAAAAAAAACCCGTAACCAAAGGAGGTGCGAAATGAAACGGGTAATAGCAACACTAATAATGCTGTCCTTATGCTATATGGGGACAGCATATGCTGCAGGAACGGTTGAGGTGACATCGTTCGTCCATCCAGACCCGCGCATCGGCACGCGGTTCGTGCAGGTATACCTGCCAGAAGGATATAATCCAGCAGGCATTATTGACTATCCGGTCATCTACTTCTTGCACGGTGCAAAGGATGGCATTGATCCAGGATATGCCAATCACCTTTCATATCCATTCATGATCAGCATACTCGATGAATTGATCGGCAACGGCATTATCCACCCGGTAATCGCAGTCAAACCGAACAGTCAGTGTACACCATACCTTATCAGTTGGCATACGAACTCAATGCTCAATGGGCCATGGGAAGATTACACGTACACGAGTCTGGTTGATTTCATCGAAGGCAATTACCGCACAATGTCAGATCCAGAATATCGCTTCCTCATGGGGCACTCAGCCGGTGGTCACGGTGTGCTAAAAGTGGCTCTTAAACATCTGGATTTATTTTCGGCAATTGCAACGCATAGTGGTAGTGGTTTTGACATAGACGTGATGCTAATGTCTGCTCTGCCGCTGCTACTCGCAGAGTATCCCGAAGGGCCACCTTACGCATGGAATCCGACGCGCGGTTTCATCTCTGCATCCTGCTTCTCACTGGCAGGCGCATTTTCCCCCAATATGGCTAATCCGCCATTCTACGTCAACCTGCCACTCGATGCTTACGCAAACGTCATACCAGCTGTATGGGACCTTTGGCTTGCTCAGAGTCCGACTAGTATTGCCGCAACGGTTACACCGAGCGATTGTCCAAGGATATATTTTGACTGTGGCATGCAGGATGAATTAGGCGCGGCTCCACAGAATGTTAGCGTGCATAACCACTTTGACGCACTCGGCATTGATCACATCTTTCAACCCTACACTGGTGGCCATTTTGATAAACTGCCCGAGCGATTCCCGATCGGTATCACTTTCCTGGTTGGTCTAAAGGCCGCGATCGCATTCCAGCCCGCAACGCTCAACCTGAAAAGCAACGGCAACTACGTCACTTGTCATATTCAGTTGCCTGGTGATTACTCGGCCGCTGATATTGATCCGGCCACGGTCATGTTAAACAAGATCAACGGTATGGCGATCGATCCTCCCATCTATCGTGAAGGTCCGTATTCAGTTAGCAACCACAATGGCAGACCCCGCCTCATGGTGAAATTCAGCCGGGAAGCATTGATCGCAAACCTCAGCGCTATGGGCATAGGTGGCGGTCAAGTTGCCGAACTCGGTGTTGCTGGCGAACTCATGAGCCGCATACCGTTCCATGACAACGGCACGATCAATGTCATCGGCACTGGTGGACCGATGGGCAACGAAATGGCTGGCAAGAACGGATTATTCTTGCATCAGTGCACACCGAATCCGTTCGTCGGTGCCACGACAATATCATATGAGGTGCCCACAGCTTCACACGTTGAGGTTCGCGTGTATAATGCAATCGGACAATGTGTGGCTAAACTAGTCGACGCACAACACGATGCGGGTACCTACTCGATCAACTGGACAGCAGGAAACCTCGCCCACGGAGTCTACATCTGCCGTATGGAAGCGGACAACAACACTGTGACTCAGAAAATGCTACTCATGAAATAAAAGAAAAGGCGGTCAGCACAGATTTGTGCTGACCGCCCTGCTTCTGGAATTTCCAGACCCTTACTTCAAGAAGATAACCTTCTCAACCACTGTCGATTGTGTGGTCTGGAGCTTAACGAAATAAATGCCCGCTGGTGTTCTCCGTCCAATATCGTCTTTACCATCCCATAGTACTGATGACTGATGACCAGCAGCACGCTGCGTATCCAATTCCCTTACCAACCTGCCGCTCGCATCGTAGATACCCAAACCCTTCACCGCATCGTTGCGGTTCAGCGCGAAGAGGATGGTCACACCATTCTTGGCAACGGTTGGTACGATCTTCAGCATCGGTTGGACAGATTTCGCGCCGGTGCCGTTTTCAGCAATGCCAATGTAACTAGCCAGGTTGCCCAATTCCCATGCAAGCAAAGAAGGATCTTCTGGGTTTCTGACCGGCACGCGATATAATGAAGCCAACAGTCTTAGTGTATTATAGGTAACCGTGCTCAGGCTGCTGAGGTCAACCGTATCCACAGCCAAGGTCGAATAAAATCCTGTAGAGTTACCTGGCAGGTCGCCATCCGGTATCAGCTGCCAGGTTGAACCATTATGATACTCGACCTGGAGACCGATGGAATCATCGCCTGTAGCTTTGTACCAAACGGCAGCGCCCCAGTTCGGCCGATTATACGTACCCGCGAGATCATCAAAGACAACCGGTGTGCTCGTTACAGTACCCTCGTCTCCGCTTGTCTGGAACGTATATCTCAGTGCTATGTTATCACATGCACATGCCCATCCCCAATGCGATGCCGACGTGCTATCACTATAGAACCAGTTGAATTGAACCGAGTCACATGGCAGATATGATGTAAGGTCTATGGTCGCAGTGCCGCTGGTAGTTGCTGTGTAAAGGGCTATGTCGGTCCAGGGTGACCAGCTGCTTCCAGTGAAACGGCGTATCTTGACCCGGTACTTCTCACCAGTTTCGTACACCTGGAAACCATAGCCATAGACGATATCCAGATCATTCGCTGCTGTAGGAATTGCGATTGCCGGTGAAATCAACTCCTCGTTATAGCTGATAGAACCACTGCCCGCATCATCATCAGAGTAATATGCGTAGCTGTTGCCGTAGTCAGGAGGCGTGTTGGCGCCAAGGTCTCCGGTCGTACCGACTGACCATTGGTAAGGATCGCTGTTACCATTGACCACGGTCCAACCAGGAGGTAAAGAACCTGCCTCAAAGTCTTCAAGGAAGAATGTGTCGATCATCGTTGCGCCGCCGGGAATCAGTACTACACTGTCTCCGGCAAGCGTCGTCGCAAAGAATAAACTGCCGGTGAACTGCTCTGCCTTTGTCTGGAACCAGCTGCATGTATTATAAGGAAGACCGGCAAGCACAGTGAGTGACTGTTCACCACTGTATGGCGTCCACAGAGCAGAACCATTCGGATCTGAGGCCTTGGCCTTCCACCAGTAAGTTTCTCCATTCGTAAGCGGATAGGGGAATGTGAAATTGAATGTGTCACCGCTTGTTTGGAGCGCACTGGTCATGCTGTCCGGACTGCCGAAATCAGGATCAGTATCCCAGATCACGCGATAGAGAATGTCGTCGGCCTGTGGATCGACCGAGCAGAGGAGCAATGTTGGCTGCGTCTCGGGAAAACGCACGCAGTTAAATGGTTGGACGACCACGGGCAGAGATGGCGCACCGATCAAATCTGGCAATTCAACGATACCTACCTGGAATACTTCTTTGTTTCCATCGTCCCGTTGGATCCAGGCATAGATAAGACAATTATCTTCATTCCATGTGACCGGTACATTGAACGCGCGGCTTATTGTTATTGAATCGCCAGCTGCGATCGTCACAGTCTCGCCTGTTTCATTGGGAAGGTAGTCACGCGCAACATCATTGTGCCATTGGTCTCCATTCGGCGCAGCATAGTAGCAGCTGTCTTCAACAATTATGAAGAAGACGCGCGCTGTAATGCTTGCCGTGGAATCGTTTCTGAACTGAGCGTAGATGGTGCCATCACCACGGTTAGGCATGTACATGCCCCACATGGTCTGCGTTATTGGTGAGGGCTGGTTCATTCTGTTCACGATGGCTGTTTCATAGCCGCCCGCGGTTTGTGCACCGTCTATGTAGCAATCCGGAGTATAGGTCACGCCGTAGAAGTTGAAAGCGCGGTTGGCTGCCTCTGCACAATAAAGCGGGTAGCTGCCCACAAGATGTAGTTCAATTAAAGCTACCCGACCAGGATTGTTTACAGCAATTTGTGCCAGTTGACCACTGACCGATGTGCAACTGCCTCAACCCTCCTGGTACATCTCTTCAACAAGCACGACCCGTTCGGCGGCAAATGCCGTGCCCGTGAAAACCAAGCCCAGCAACAATGCCAGGCATCCAGCAACAATGTGTTTCATACAACCTCCTTTAGCAACTGTTTTCCGACCATTTCTGTACCCTCAACTGTATATATCCCATCAATGTGCGCCACTTCCATGTTCTATTTGGATTCGGATTCCAATCACCTCCTTGCTGCCAGATTATACGTTCTTTCAACATGGACGTCAAGGGACTCGACGACTGCATACTCTTGTTCATCTGGACAACACACCCTGCCCCTGTTGACTCGGAGCCGCAGTGCCTTTATAATAGCATTATAGGCTAACAAATGGACTCTACTCGGAAAATTGCGCTTGCGTTGATCGTGCTGACCACTTTCAGTACGGCAAAGCCTGATCAACGTATCATAAGACCCCGCAATAAGAGCGGCCCGTATCTACTCCGCGCAGACACGATCGAAAATTTCGACGACGGGATGATCCAGCTATTCTCCTATCCGGGTGAAGATTTCGATTCAACTGCCTGGGCACTGGATTCTAACATCACTTTTAATGACTCCCCCTATTCGCTCAAACTATGGGGCAACACATGGAAAGTCGAGAGCATTGTCCCAATCACGCTCGATACCAGTGATGTCTGGCAAGTAGCAGCATATGTGGACACACTTGCTGAAATACAAGGATTTGGTTTGATGGATAGTATGAACATCTTGCGTTACTCATTTGCCGGAACTCAACAGTTGAACCCCGGAATCTGGGTCCCGGTGTATCAAGGTGCCTTTCCTTTGCATATGTGGAACCAGTACCAGTTACCGGTCGGACAGGACTGGCTCGCATATTTCGGATACTTGCCGACGATCAACAGCATTGTATACATAAATGACCGGGATTCAGACCCTGACGGTGTGGCGTATTTTGATGACGTCCTTGATATGACCACTGACCTGCCGATGGCGCCGTTGGTTGCGATCGATTATGTGATGAGTGAAATCTACAGCGATGCTCGCGGCATCAGATTAGTCGACATCCAGTTCTACAGTACTGTCATCGACACTGACTCGTGGCACCATGACTACTGCTGGCATTTTGGCGATGATTCGACGAGCAGCGACCCGAATCCCCTGCATACCTACATCATTGAAGATGACCACGACTACACAGTCCTACTCGAGGTAGTCGACAGCACATGTCAATGGGGATGGGCAACATGCCAGGTCACAGTCGACCCCGGTCCCACGACATTTCCGCTGACCCTGAATTTTGTGGGTGATATCATGCTCGCGCGCCGCTACGAGCAGCCGGGTGGCATCATCCCGACCCTGGGTGTAGAAGCGATCTTCGAGCCGACCCTCCCCTACTTGGGCGCTGCAGCCGAGATCACGGTCGCCAATCTCGAGTGCCCCCTGACCAATACCGGCACGCCACACCCAACAAAACCGATTATTTTCAGAGGCTCGCCTGAGAATGTCGCAGGACTGGCATACGCCGGTATCGATGTCGTTTCGATCGCCAACAACCATATTATCGACTATGGGCTAGAGGGCATGCGACAAACTCAGGCGGTACTTGACTCAAATGGTATTCATTATTCAGGCGCGGGCGCGAATTCATACGAAGCATATCTTCCTCTTTTTTTGAACACAAAGGGCACCAGTATCGCTTTCCTCGCATCAAGCGAAAGGACCGGTCAGTATGACAACTATCAGCCGTATCTCAACGCCGGTTTCAATAAACCTGGATTCGCCTACCTGACACAATTCGATATTACCAAACAGATCCAAACGGTAGAGAATGATGCCGATATCATCATTGTTGAAATGCACTCGGGCGACGAGTATAACCCAACACCAACCCTGGGGAGATTCGATCAAGCAGATTACGATGAAGAAGAAATGTATTCTCCGTTTCTTCTCGTTCCGACCAGAAGCGATATAGCTGATCGGCACCATGCTATCGATCAGGGAGCGGATCTTGCTATCTGTCATCACGTTCATGTTTTGCAGGGATTAGAGGTCTATAATGGTAAACTCATCGCCCACTCGTTGGGTGATTTCACGTTTGACCTCGACTATCCGGAAACTTATCCATCAATTATTCTCAATGCAGAAATAGACACAACCGGTTTATATGATTATCACGTGCTGCCCGTGTACATCGATGACTACATTCCGAAAAGAGCCAACGGTGAACTTGGATTGTACATTCTGGATTATCTGGCAAGACGGACAAGAGCTATGAGTAGTTACTTGATCGTTAATCGCGACAGCATTACCGCCCAGGTCATACTGGACACGCTCATGCTGAACGCACGTACAGAAATGAACGCTGATTCCTTACATCTGCAACAAGAGAATGGTTACTGGGTATCCAACCCGAAGCGGCTGCAAAGAACAGGCGATATTTCTCAACTTCTGTCCGTCGATCCATATGCCAACTGGCAATTCCGTTTGGGTAGAGAAGTGGTCTGGTTCGGAAATTTCGAGGATGAAGGCTGCACAATGTGGCTGCTAGACCACCCGGACGAATTCTATGATGACAGTGTTTTTTATGCAGGGACCAGGTCCTTATGCCAGTACCGCGAACAACAAAACGTCGCGATAGCCACTCACTTTGAAGACCGTTTGCCCTGTTACTCAGACACTACCGGGTATACAGTATGCGGATACATCAGAACAGACAATGGACAGAACGCCGAGATCATGGTCAGATTCTACCAGTCACGCTGGGGAGGTTATTCACTCGGTTCAGCAACCACGGGCGAGATCAGCGGCACACATGACTGGGCCTTCTATTACCAGAACTACATCCCCGCAAATGGCACCAACTTCATTGATGTATGGCTAAGAAGTGAGGGACCGCAGACTGGTGACGGTTACACCTGGTTTGACAATGCCGGCGTCATAGAATGGGAAGAATGGCAGCCTCTCACTGGAGCCAATGATATCATCACGCCCAATGACTACTACTGGATCCAGGTCAGAACAGATATTGAAATTCCCGATGCCGAGCTTGTCTACGAAGAAAAGATCTATAACAGCCAGACAGTAATAAATGAACATGGATCAGAGTATATGACCATGACATCGCTGCAATGTTTTCCTAACCCTGCAAGATCCGGGATTACGTTCCAATATTTTGTGACGGAACCCGCGGAATTATCGCTGCGAGTATACAATATCCTCGGCCGAGAAGTTAGAGTACTTAGTACCGGCTACCAAACGACCGGGCACAAAACCATCCAGTGGGATGGTTGTGACAACTTGGGCAGGAATCTCAGTGCCGGGGTTTATTTCTGCCGACTACAGTCGGGCGAACACGAACAAACCAGGAAAGTTATTTTGCTGAAATAGGATCAGGCTACTTTTTTGCTAATCCTGGTATAATACTGCGCTTCTCCTTAATAAGTATAAGATCTCTTAATTTCGTAGTGCCCGCCGAAAATAGCCTGTCCTCTTATAAACGCAGACGTTGATTCTTTCTTAGTATCTCAGTTGGATAGAACGTGCCGCGCCAGTAAACACCGCCTCGCAATGCACCCAACAGTCCGGAACGCCAGATCATAATAACCATTATTAATGACCCGAGTGGCATGAAGAACACCGACCATATGGGCCGGCGAAACCAGCGGTTCATCAATATTGGCGTTGTCAAACTAAGTAGAATCATAACTACTGCAACGACCCTGTAGTACGGAATACCAATCGGTAAGAATGCGATGTACGGCGATAATTCAAGCCAGAGAAGAACCCAACCAGCAAAAAAGATGCGGGCGAAACTGAAATTACCCAATGCAGTGTATGTTGGCCGCTCTACTGCCACGACTGCTTCACGCAGTGATCTGTAGAAAACAACACCAACCCAATTCCTGCCGTTCAATAAAACCTGACGGCTTCCGGTTTCTTTGAGTATCTGACCCAATGCAACGTCATCGCCCTGATCGAGTTTGATCGCCTCAAACGCTCCTGAACGTTCAAAGGCGGAACGCCTTACCAGGTTGAACGACCCTGAACCCACTGCCGCCTTCGAATTCGGATCTTCAACTTCCCAGAGTTTTCCACCCAAAGATATCATGCGCACAAAAATCGTACTCAAAATATCGATTAAGAAACTTACCGGATAAATTTCGGGAAATATCGATAGGTGGTCGATCTTGCGTGTCTCTGCATACGCAACCGCCTTTTTCACCACACTCGGCCTGACATGGACATCAACGTCGCTGAACAGCAGCCAATCACCCGTTGCCTTCTTTGCGCCCATATCCATAGCGTACAGCTTGCCCAGCCAGTCTTTGGGTAATTCCTGTATATGCAGCGGTTGGATACGAGGGTCTTTTTCAGCAAAGGCATCAACGATCTCACCAGTCCGGTCTGTACTGCGATCATCAACGATTATGTATTCTATGTTTGGATACTCGTCCTTAAGGCGTATCCCCAGAGCCTTTACCATGGTCTGTTCTTCATTGCGCGCCGGCATGATAACCGAAACCCTTGGCCATTCAGGTAATTCCTGGTCCGGAATGTTTTCGAGGACGGGCACGTGCCGTATTATACGGATGGCAGCAATAAGCTGGACCAACCAGTAGAAGAAGCCAGCCAGCAGCAGCAAAGCCCAGATTATCTTGAAAACCACATTATCTCCATAACGGGTATGTATAAAACGTGTCCATTATCAAGCACGAGCAGAATATACTCATCCTCTCAGCCAAGTCAACCAAGCTGCCAAGTCAACCAGGCTCAACCAAGATGAGCAATTCTGGAATTCCGGTAATTACCAGAATTCCAGCCAGGTATCGTATATGGGTGAGTGCATTTCGATCCGCCCTTCCGAGAATCACCGGAATGACGGATCGATAGACGGGTGCTTTCTATGACTGAAACAAATGGGGACGCGTGCATTACAGATGATTACCTCTTACTGAACTCAGAATGATGATCTTGTACTCAAATTGACTATAATGTCTACTTCTATTAACTACTTGCATCACATTCTGTTTTTCGTACAATTAACCTATGGAAAAAGAATCAAAACTACTCGCATACTGCGGATTATACTGTGGTGATTGTGCTGGTTATTCTGGCGAGATTGCTGAGGCGGCACGCAACCTTATAGAGGTAACAGAACGCTACAAGTTCCGACAAACAGCAACGCACCTGTTCTCCAAGGAGTTAAAGGATTACAACAACTTAAGTGAGATGCTTGATTTCATGTCGAAGCTAAAGTGCCCGAGAATTTGCCGGCGAATAGCAGAGAGTGACGTAAAGTGCGAGATCTCTAAGTGCTGCAGGGAAAGAAGATTCTTCACATGCCATGAGTGTGCCATTTTCGAAACATGCGACAAACTGAAAACGCTGTCCGGACTGCACGGCGATTCCCATATCAAGAACTTGCGCGCGATACGGAAGATGGGGGTCGAAGATTGGATCCAGACGACCAAACGCCTCTGGTTTGCAGAGGACGGTGCTTGACATTTTGACAAAAGACTTGTCAACTGACAAAACTTGCCGCCCGTAAGGCGCAGAATTGTCAAAATGTCAAGCACCGTCCCTGATAGGCGACACAGGATCGATTAGTGCTACAGATTGAAATTCCTGTCTCTGAGTACTTTCAGACAGGCATTCACGATCTTCACGTCATAGAGCTTTTTCTTGTACTTTTTTATTTCTTCAATGGCATTTTCCAGACCGCGCGCAGGACGGTAAGGACGGTGCGCAAGCATTGACTCGACAACATCGGCCACGGCGAGAATTTTTGCTTCAAGCATGATCTCACTGTTCTTAATGCCCTTCGGATACCCGGAGCCGTCCAGCCGCTCATGATGTTGAAGCACGATCTCAGCAACTGGCCACGGGAACTCAATCGTTCTCAATATATCGTAACCGACCAGGACATGATCCTTCACCAGCGCAAATTCCGCGTCACTCAAGCCGCTAGGTTTGTTGAGGATGCCAGCCGGCACATTGATCTTGCCTATGTCATGAACCAGTGCGGCAACATGCAGACCCTCCTTTTGTTTTTCAGGCAGGCGCATTTTGTCGGCAATGGCATCGGCCAGGATCGCAACACGATGCTGGTGACCAGCAGTATACGGATCGCGCTTTTCAACTGCTGATGTCAATGCATTGATCGTATCTTCCAAGACTTTCTGCATGCGTTCATAGCTGCGCCTCAATTCATCCTGCGTGTGCTTGTATTCTGTGATATCGCGGGCAATGCCCAGAACCACGGTCTGACCTCCAATCCTCACCGGGAAGGTTCTGATGCCAACGATAGTCTTACTTCCATCCTTTCGCGTCAAAGTGAATTCATCTGGACCAGTCGGCTGACCCATTGCATTCCTTGCCAAGAGGGCCAGAGCTTTTGGCAGTTGACTGGATGACAGCAATTTCGCCTTGGCGAAGTTCTTGCCGATCAATTCTTCTTTCGTGTAACCGACCATTTCCTCAGCCGCCTTATTACCATCCAAGAAATTCCCTTTCAGGTCGGTAAGGTAATATCCATCAGGGGCAAACTCGAACAGTAGTTTGAGGCGCTCCTCTGAACTCCTTATCTCCTCCTCGGCTTTCTTCCGCAGAGTTATGTCCCAGATATACGATCGCGTTCCGACGACCTTATTGTTCTCTTTGAGAGCAATGGCGTCGATCTCAAGATACATAATGTCTCCGCTCTTCTTGATCCCCATGAATTCGTACTTAGAGGATACCCTCTTACCCTGAATCCTGCTATGATGGATCTTCAGCACGCGCTCAAGATCAGCCGGATGCACGATCGACCGGATCTCTTTTGTTTGCATTTCCTCTAGGGTATAGCCGAACAGCTCCGCGAGCCGCTTGTTGCAGTACTGAAATTTCCCATCTTGATCATCGATCAGTATTGCCGCACCGGCCTTTTCAACGAGTTCACGATAACGCTCTTCAGACTCACGGAGGTTTGCTTCTGCTGCTTTACGTTCGCTGATATCGCGTACAACACCCTGGATGATTTGCGCACCTCCTATATCGAACAAGCTTGAGGAAACCTCGGCCGGGAATGATTCACCGTTCTTTTTCTTGAAGTTAATTTCGAAATTCACAAACCCGTTCTTCGACACATCCTTGAATGCGCGTGCCGAGCTTTGAAGCTCGCTGGTCGGATGTAGCTTGTCGATCGTCATCGCGAGAATCTCCCTTTTCTCGTATCCGAAGAGGTCCAATACACCGTTATTCACATCCAGGATATTGCCCGCCAGATCATGTATGAAAATTGCATCATTGGAATTCTGGAAAAGGTTACGGTATTTCTCTTCCTTCTCCTTCAGCGCTTTTTCGGCAAGCTTGCGCTCAGTTATATCACGCGTGGTCGCAACAAAGGATTGCGGATCGCCCCTCTCATTTCTAATCAACGAGGCATTAAGTTCTCCATCAAAACTCGTGCCGTCTCTTTTCAGTAGCGTGTATGCCAGGTTTCTAGTCACCCCCTGCTCGAGTGTCTCATTCAAATTCGCCATTGCTTTCTCATGATCCTTTGGATCGATCATTTCGAATGCATTTCGCCCGAGCAGCTCTTCTGGTTTTTCATAACCGTGAAGCTTCAGCGTCTGCTGTGAGACATACGTTATGTTCCCTTGTAGGTCTGTCACCGTAACCGCTTCGGGCGTCGTATCCACTAACGTACGATATCTCTCTTCGGATTCTCTCAATTGCCGGTCGGCATTTTTGCGCGCTGTAATATCACGGTATATTGCATACACTGCCGCCAGCTTTCTGTTAACGATAATTGGCGCGGCCAGAACCGAAACGTCAAGCAAGCTTCCGTCCTTGCGTCGGCGCACAGCTTCGAGTGCAACTCTCTCACCCCTGCCGGCGCGTTCGGTGAGCGCCCGAGCCGAATCGACTTGGTCTTCTGGGGCAATTAGCCGATCAATCGACTTGCCCACCACCTCATCCCGCAAGTAGCCGAATATCTTGCTGAATTCGTCATTTACACGTTGAATCTTACCGTCAACATCCGTAACGGCTATACCTTCCAAGGCGTTCTCGAACAGCTGCTCAAGATGAGCTTTTTCACTTTCCAGTGCTTGCTGGACATATCTCCGCTGTTCTATCTCCTGCTGCAGATCATTGTAGGTTCGCGCGTTCCTAAGAGCGGTAGCAGCATATGCTGCGAATACTTCAGCCATGGACAGATCATCTTCACTAAAACCCTCGCCGCTCCGGTTAAGACACATGGCACCCAGTTTCTCGCCATCGACTATGAAGGGCGCAACGATCGTGCGTTCGTCTTTCTCGTCAGGAGTGCCAGGAATGTGAAAACCCATTGGATTTTCAAAGGTATCATTGAAAACAGTTGCTTTGCCCGTTTTTATCGCATGACCGGTAAAGCTCTTATCGATGTCGATAGGAGTGGCCATGATCTCACTTTCATATGGAGGATCGATCGCAACAACGGGCGTGAGCGTTTTCTTGTCGGACTCAAGAAGGTATATTGTGCAACCGTGCGCTCTTAATATCTCTCTTGCACTGGAACCGATCCTCGCCAGCACCTCTCTGATATCGAGACTTTCGGTCAGATACCTGGCAGTTTCCAGAAGCTGTTGCTGGATTTCGGCAGTTCTTCGTAGCAGTTTCTCATTCTTTATGTTGTCAGTAATATCAGTAAAAGCGGCGAAATACCCGATGATCTCACCTTCTCGTGATTTTCTGAGCAGCGTAGAGATACTTACGGGAATCATACTATTATTATTACTCTTTAATGTACAAATGAAATTTCTTACGGCTCCATGCTCAAAGGTAAGTCGCTGGAGCTCTTCAATCTCCGTGTGCTCAAGGGCAAAATCGGCAAGAGACTGACCCACGATCTCTTCTTTCGAGCAATGTAGCATCTGCTCCAGGGTTTTATCTAGATCCAGAATTACACCCAAAGGACTCACATAGCCTATCGGCGTGGGCAGGAAGGACCAGATGTCCTTTATATACTGTTCGAATTCGATCAGCGCTTCCTCGTTTATTCCGTTGTCGTTGTCTCGCAAAGACTACGCCTCCCCGTTGACCACAAATTCGTGATGGGGACTGTGGTCACACATGCACGCGGTTTCCTTGATTTCGATATGTTTATTTGGATACATGAATTTGAACAATCGCTGGAAATAACCCTCGAGGTATTTGCAGTATAGAGGATGAACATTGAAATCGTGCAAATGGATTATCGCATTTCCCGTAGCCTCTTCCAAGTGAACAGGCACGAGTCTTCCGATATTATAATGCTTGATCCAGTATTCAGGAGCATGACTGAATGCCACTCTTGGTGAAACGAAAAACTTCATCAGCAGCTTCACAATGAACGAATATTTGGGTGCGGCATCGCCCATATTCTTTATGTCTTCGTCGCTCCAGTTGAAGACGTCTTTAATGACTAATAATGACAAAGCGCGCAGGCCTAGCGGCAGCCATTCCATTGAGTTAATATTTTCGTAGGCAAGAGGGTACCCCAGCTCGGCAAGGACACGACTGATTCTCTCCAATCCCTCTTTGCCAAGCCTGCTCGTGACAAATTCGGCATCCGTCTCAAAAACAGCACCCCGCACTTTTCCTTTAATATTCATCAACTTTTCGGCATCTTTTCTGTTTATCATAACTGACTCCAATACTTAAGTCTTGATTAACCAAATATACTTAATTATCGCGGAAAAGTCAAGTCTTTTTTAGAACTTTCGTCTGCGAGCAAAATGACGCCAAATAGCGACCATGATCGATGTATCTTACCTTTTCTAAAATACTTTATATTTCGGGGGTTATTGTCTTCTATCGATATCAGACTTCCACTGGTTCTAGCGCGTTTTCGTCAGGAAATCGGTTGCCTGCTTCATATGCTGGCTCTTCGATATAAGGAAGACCGTGTCGCCTTCCTCGATCGTGTTGCTTCCCCTCGGGATCAGGAAATCTCCTCCATCTTCTCGGTAAATGCCTACAAATACGACATCCTTTGGAAATCGCCTCTTTTCTGTGATTTCTTTAATCTTCATACCAATACTCTGGGCGCTCTTCGGAACCTTGACCGCATATACCTGGGCCCTACCACCACCGAGCGTTGTGACCTTCCTGACTTTTGGCTGTTCTACTTCCATGATGATCTGATTTACCAGCAAATCAGACATTCTCACAATGCTGGTGACACCGGCCAGCACATATGCCTCTGCATAGCGGGGATTTCTCAGGCGTGCAACAATACGCGGAATACCCAAACTCTTTGCCAGTAGTGCACAAGCAATATTGTCTGCGGCTTCACGCATCAAGCATAGGATCACGTCGGCCTTTATCGCCCCTGCCTTTTCCAAAGTATGGATATCAGCAGCATTACTGTTTATGGTCAACGCACCGGTTTCCGCATAGATTGTTTCACAAACCTGGGGATCCTTATCGACAACCACGACATCATGTTTGCTCTCAACCAGAACCTTCGCAACTTCATGCCCGATTATTCCTGCTCCAGCAATGATTACGTACATCGATATACCTCCGTTTTGACAACTATGAAAGCCACACCTTCCGGCTGAAAATCAAAAGCACAGGTAGTATTTCAAGACGCCCGGCGAGCATCCCAAATATGTATACTACCTTGATAATTGGATGAAGACCTCCCATCGCTGCGGTCGGTATGTAACAAGGACCGATATTTCCCAGCGCACTGAACATACCGCTAAACGAGCTATAGGAATCAAAATTGGATAACATAGCTGTGATCACGCCGCCGACAACAAGAAGAACAATCCATGTAAAAAACAAACCGCTGACCCGGTAGATCTCATTGGCCTCAACCGGCTTCCTGTCAACAAGAACAGTGGAAACCGCTCTCGCCGGGATCCGCAGCCGAAAGATCTCCCTTTGTATCAACTTCATAAGAATGCTGACCCTGAAGACCTTGACACCGCCGCCGGTCGAGCCGACACAACCGCCGATCACCATCATCACGAGGAAGAGCTGTCTGGCCACGTGACCGAAGTATGACCCTCCTATGTCTCTCGTGCCAAAACCTGTCGTCGTAAGGATCGACACGACCTGGAAGAGCACACAGCGGAAATTCTCCTCAACCATGCCAAGAAAGCCGGCACTGCCGATTCTAAAGAGACCAGGAGACTGAAATCTAACAAACCGCTCAACAAGGATCACTGCCACGAAAAGCAAGATCAAGGACCACCAGTATTTCATTTCGATGTTATCGAACAAACTCCTGACATTACCCCGCAAGACACGATAGTGTACGAGAAAATTCGTGCCGCCCATAAGCATGCCAATAACCAGTATGTATTCCATCCACGCGAAATGCGTGAAACCCGCCAATCTATAATAATCAATGCTCGCATCATGGGGTGAGAAACCGCCCGTTGACAAAGCCGTGAAGCTATGGCAAATGCTATCGAAAAGAGGCATACCAACCAGGTATAACCCGACAACAACGGCAACTGTGAAACTGGCGTATATGCTCCAAAGTATCTTCAATGTGTGAAACAATCCAGGCACTGGCCGTTCCATACCGATTTTATGACTTTCAGCACCGAATAGTATATGTGCACTGCCACCCCGGTATGTCACGGCAAGAAAAAACGTGAGGATCCCCAAGCCACCAATCCACTGGGTCATGCTCCGCCAGAATAGTATGCTTTTTGGCATCTGATCGAGTCCGGTGAACATGGTTATCCCGGTCGTCGTAAAACCGCGCATGGCTTCGAAGAAACCATCGAGGTAAGCCGCATTGATACCGATGACGAATGGCAAGGCACCAAGTGCCGAGAATCCCAACCACCCCAAGCTGCAGATCAGCATAGCTCCGTAATTATTTATGCTTCCCGGTCGGAATACAGTCCGGAGGGCAAATCCGATCGAGAAAGCGAGAACACTGGGCGTGACGAAAGCCGTCACGTTTCTGAACCAATGACCATCATTATCCAGAATGAGGAGTATTATCAAAGGCAAAAGCAGGAAGACCCCAAGCACAATGAGCACAGAACCCAGTGTATTGAAGATAGTATTCAGCGTATCAAAGCGATTGCGCATTCAATCACCAACCCTGGTCATGGGGGCTTGCCAGCCGTTCTTATTCAGCAATCCTGCGATATTGGAGGAGAATATGTTCTTTTGATGCATGGCGAGCAACATCAACTGCAGTATACAAGTGCAGCCTTGTTATGTCAAGTGTCATCGCGGGCAAATTACCGTCTCACCAAGTCAAGCTCTGAAATTACAATAAACGGTACATCATTAATAGTTGTCTAAACAACGTAACAAAACGAATTAATATCGACCGAGACTTGGGCTCGGTTTGATCGTTTAAGAATAAAGCAAACAAAAGATTTCCCATTATTAAATAATTAATAATATAAGGAGGATAAGAAGAATGAAAAGAGTTTTTACAGGAATAATTATGGGAATTGCAGGTATTGTAATCGTCACGCTCGTCTGGCAAACGATCGTCGTGCGTAAAGAGCTTCAAGAAAATATCGAGATAGTTAATTTGATGATATCCAAATATGAAGCAAAAGGGCAGTTCATTGATAATTATTTGTCGATCGTGAAAGAATACAGCGGATCCGAAATAATCGCGAAACGAATTCTCGCTGCAGTCTACGAAAACAGCCTGCAGTATGATCTTTCCCCCGAGCTTATTCTCTCGGTAATGAAAGTGGAATCCGAATTCAATCCGAAAGCTTACAGCAATGCTGGCGCGATCGGGCTGATGCAGGTCATGCCGGTAACCGGTATTTATGTAGGCCGAAGCCTGGGATTGTGGATCAGCAGCGAAGATGACTTGTTCGAAATTGAAAAAAACATTCAGATCGGAGTGGCTTTTCTGAAGGAATGTATCGAGCGACTTGGTGAAGAACGTGGTCTGGGCTATTACTATGCCGGACGCAACACCCAGTATTACCGTCGGTACACAAACAAGATCGCTGCTGCCCAGACACTATGGACAGAGGAACCTGCCAGTCTGACGTTCGGGGACGGTGCTTGACAATTTGACAATCGAGCACTTCGTCATACCTCTGTCTTCTAATCCAGCATAAGCGCAAATTCAATAAGAAGCATGAAGTAAGCCCCCATCGAATATTGTCAAAATGTCAAGCACCGTCGGTGACAATATATTCCACGGCATCAACCGGAACCCAGCCGCCAACGCCGCCCGGTATCTGAATTAGCAGATACTCACCGCGCCTCTCCCGCACCTCGACCTCTGCGCCATCATGGACAATTATAATCTCCTTGTAATCTGCTCCCGGACCACTCAAGGCACTCACTTCGGGTGCAGTCACCACTGCGTGATGCCCGTTCCGTTCGGCCGACCAGATCCGCCAGCCAATGAAGAAATATAGCACAAGAAGCAGACAAGCAACTGCCGCATGACCCAGAATATTTCTCCGCAGCACAATGTAGAATGATATGAGCAAGGATGCAAGAACAAAGAAAAGAGTCAGCAGCATCAGGGCTTCAAAATACGAAAAGAACATCAGCGTATCTGACAGCATTCTCACAACCGGACTCGCTACCGAAGAAACTTTATCGACGCGATAGTTTCGCACGAAAGCAAGGTTGTATTTGATATCTCCATCCCGCGGTGCGAGGAAATGTGCCCGGCGGAAGTTCATCACTGCTTTGCCAAGCATCCCTTTCTTGAAATATGCATTGCCAAGATTGTAAAAGACCCCTGCGTTCTCCAGTTTGGCGCTTGCCTGTTCATATGCAGCAATCGCCTCACTATATCTTCCCTGCTCAAAATAGTCGTTGCCTAGATTATATAATTCAACCGGATTCAGTTCGAACTGCATAATGATACCGCTTATCAACAATAACGTCATAATCTATCCAGTAATTCTCTCACCACCTGCAGAAGTGCCTTCGGATCTTCGTACTTCATACCCGGTGAAAAACGCATATTACATTGTGTCAATAGATCATTCAATTTTTTTATCATACCATCATCAACATTTCTGCGTCTTAACTCCTGCTCAATATCCTCATTGGTCATAGCACCAGTATTCAGGTTGTAGCGGTCACCAACAAACCCTAGCATCAGTCTTGACAAGGTAGCATGAAATTCCTTCTTGTCGCCCTCCTTCAAGTATCTCTCGGCTTCTTTCAGCCGTTTTCTGACGATTCTGCTCGACCGTAGCTTGCGCGCATAAGCCCGGTCACTGAGAAGCTTTGACCGGTGCCTGCGGTAAACAACAGAAATACATATCGCCGCAACCGACAGTAAATACAACAACATGAGCCAGAAACCCGTCGGTATTTGCTGATCGCGAAGTGTTGACACATCCGGTTTTTGATATCTTAGGTCTGTTCCAACCACCCTTAGACCGCCGGTCTGCGCAATCTCAACTGCGGCCGCGGTCTGCGTTGCCGTGAACCTCAGCTTCTCAGTTCCGACGGTATGGTAGTCTTTGCTTGATGGATCGAAGTACGAGAGCTGTATAGAAGGCAGGACGTGTTCGCCGTCGGTCTGGGGGATCAACGGAAAGCGGAATTCTTTAAATCCATTGATTGAACCCCCAGCGTACTGTGTGTTTTCTTTCACTTCAGGCTCAAGTATCCTGACCCCAACGATTGTCGGTATGACCGGTTTCTCGATGAGCCTGATGTTCCCGGTGCCACTGATCCTCACCGTCAAGTTGATCGGCTCCCCTGCATTCGAAGATGTCGTATCCAGGGAAGCGGCAATAGTGAATTTACCCACACCGCCCGTAAATTCCTCGGGTCTGCCCTCAGCGGGCAAGGGCATGACATCAATGTAAACGACGTCTGAAGAAAGCGGTACTACTTTCGTGGTGCCGAAGAAATCAAAAAAATCACGCGGTGATTGTACGACGGCGACGTTAAGCTTCATTGGCGTGATCTGCAGCCGTCCTGTTGTGACCGGGAATAGAGCGACTTTTCTTAACACACTCACGTCGTAAACCTTGCCCGCAACTGTCCTACGCTGAAACTCAATATGCTGACCGTCAAATATCGGTTCAACCCAGAATCCGCTAAAAGAAGGCGCCTCTGCCAGGTTGATGTCGGCCAGCCGTAATCTTGTGTAGAGCGCATATTCAACAACGATGGGCTCTCCCTGAAAAACGTTCTTCCGATTTACCGTAGCCAGCAGTTTCAGGTTGTCATCGATCGTAACGCCGGGCTCCGCAGGCGCCGGACTGCCTTGCCGTGGTGGCTGTCCTGACTGAGCGCTGGCCTTTACGACGTTGATCTCGATCGGCTGTGTTCTGTAGGTTTCATTTCCGAATACCAGCTTGCAGGAGCCGATTACTGTCTTACCGAGCTCCCGTGGATAAATGGTGTATGTGAAGTTAAAAAACTGCCGCTGAATCACTTTACCGCCTACCATTTGGATGTTGGTCGATTGGGAGGTAGAAGTACTCCCAATATCGAAGTCGGGAAGATCGGGCATTTCAGGAGATGGAACCTTGCCAATATTTTCGCCCTCGACGGATAGAGTGAGTAGAAGTGGCTCGCCAAGCACAACCTCGGCTTTGTTGACCGAGGCTACGAAATTGAGTTCGGCCGCAAAGATAATAAACGGCAGAGCGAGAATACTACCAATCCTTATCAACATCTTCCTTTCTCTCCGGCGTGCGTGATCTCTCAAGATTATCCTTCTCCTCACTCTGCAGTGCCTGAAGCACTCGTTCCGCGTCTTCTTTGCTTATCTCGTCTTCCCTTGGCTGAGGCTGCGGCTTTTCTTGTTGTTCTTGTTGCTGAGTCGAGTCACTCTGCGGTTGTTTCTGCATTTGTTCCTTGATCTTCAGACAGAATTCAAGATTCTCCTTTGCCTCAATATCATCAGGATCCGCAAGCAACGACATCTTATATGATTCGATCGCCGGCTCGAGCTGCCCTTTTTTGAATTCACTGTTGCCAATATTGTAGAGAGCATCTGAGCGGAATTCCTTGTCTTGCTCCAGCAAGCCAAGCTGAAATTCACTGATCGCTTCATCGTATCTTTGGAGTCGGTAGAGAACCCGGCCGATGTTATAATGAATATGCGGATCATCAGGCTCCTGCACTAATGCTTCATGATAAGATCTCAGCGCGTCCTCGTAGTCACCCTTGCGTTCAAGATGATTACCGCGGCGCATACTCGAACCGACATCGGCATAGCCAAAGTGGATAAGAAGAATTGCCACCAACGAGGTTGTTCTCAAGATAATTACCGGATTCTGCTTTCGCAATGTAACCTTCATTCTTTATTGCCCGCATTTGTGCCGCAACTGCTCTCTGTAATTTGCAGCAAATACCCTGAACGACAAACGATGAACGATACCGGCAGCCACGCCTTGAAACAACAACCATCCACTTTCACAAATTGAACCACCGTCCTTTCCGGTCGTTCAGAAGGACGCCAAGAAAGAGAAAAACAAACGCAGATAATAAGAAATACTGGTAGCGCTCCTCATATTCAACATACTCGCCACCGCCTATTTCCTTTTTCTTGATTTTGTCGAGTTCGGCCAAAAGACGATCCACATACATCCCTTCGGTGCGGAAATATCGACCATCAGTCGCTTTCGCGAGAACGACCAACAATCTTTCGGTCAACCGTGACATGACGATCTTGTCTTCCTTGTCTTTCTTATAAGATACAAAATTACCCTGTTTGTCAAGTTCAGGTACGGGCGAACCCTCAAGAGTTCCCACGCCAACGGCAAAGAGCTTGACCCCTTCCTCCTTGAGCGTGCTAACCGCCCCCATCGGGTCACCCACAAGATTATCGCCGTCCGTGAAAATGACCAGGGCCTTGTAAGTATCCTCATCCGGATTGAACAAAGAACTCGATACCTGTATCGCTTTCTCAAGATTTGTGCCGGGCCTCGGCACCAACTCGGGAGAAATAATATCAAGGAAGAGCTTTGCCGCATCGATGTCACTGGTGAGCGGACACATCACATAACAATCGCCGGCGAATGCCGTGATGCCAACACGATCGCTGGTCAGATTGTCAAGAAGCACTTTGATCTCGGTCTTAGCCCGGCTCAAACGATTCGGCTTCATGTCCTGTACTAACATGCTCTTTGAAGCATCCAACGCGATAACGACATCGATCCCCTTTCCCTTGTAGATCTGCAATTTCTCACCCCATTTGGGACGGGCAAGCGCGACCACGACAAACGCAAAGGAGAAAACGAACAAAACGAACCGCAACACCTGAAGGCGCCTGCTCACCGAATCGGTTATACGCGGGATCATGATCTCATCAGCAAAAACCCTAAGCCGCCCGCGCTTGCGTATCATGTAGACTACTACACCGAAGATCAACACGGGGATCATGAAAAACAAGTATAAGTATTGAGGTACAGCCCATTTGATCACGGTAACCTCCAGAGGACAAAAGCGCTCGTGACGAAGCTCACCAGCAGCAGGATCGCCGCCGGAAGGACAAAACTTCCGCCTCTTTCTGCGTACACCGTATGCTGCGTGGTCTTGAAAGAAGTCGGTTCCATTCTATCGATCTCATCATATATCGTTTTCAAAGCTTCGGCATCGGTCGCCAAAAAGGATTGTCCATTAGTGATCGAGGCGATCTCATTGAGTGTCTCGATGTCGAAATCGATCTCAACCTGAGTATAACGGCGCCCGAAGACCGGATTGTCGACCGGATAGGGAACCATACCTTTGCTACCGACGCCGATGCAATAAACCTTAATCCCATAGGTCTGGGCGATCTTCGCCGCGCTAACCGGATCAATTTCACCGCGGTTGTTCACACCGTCGGTCAGTAGTATGACAGTCTTTTCCTTGGCGCGCGAGTCCTTCAGACGCGTCACCGCGGTCGCCAGGCCAGCACCGATCGCTGTACCGTCCTCCAGAATGCCGAAATCAACATAATCCAACAACTCTCCGAGGATCCTGTGGTCAAATGTCAGCGGGCACTGGGTCAAAGCATCGGCCGCGAAAACAATGAGTCCGATCCTGTCGCCCTTGCGTCGCGTAATGAATTCCTTTGCCCTTTCCTTGGCGACAAAGAGACGGTTCCTAGGTTGAAAATCCTCGGCCCTCATTGATGTCGAAATATCAAGACAGAGCATGATGTCGACGCCCCGCGTCTCGATCTCCTGATAGACCCTTCCTTGCTGGGGTCGGGCCAGGGCGAGCGCCATCATAACAAGCACGACGATATTAAAGGCAAATGGAATGTAGCGGAGTATCCTCCCGCGGCTGTAGTGTTTAAAATATGAAATATCAGAAAATCTTATGGCTGGTCCGCGCTTCCTGACCTCCAGATAAATGAGCGGAATGACCAACAAGAGCAAAAGTAAATATTGTGGTTGAGCGAACCTCAATTCTCCCCCTCTGCCGATCCTTCGGGACGGCTCCTGCTGATCAATTCCTTTGCTGCATCGACAGCAGTGCTCATTTCAGTTTGTGGCGGCACATACTTAGCATACTTGACCATGTCCGCGCGCGTGAAGAAACCGTTGAACTCTTCATGCTGCGGGATTCTTAACATTTTCAGACAAGCAGCTATCTCGGTCGTGGTTTGCTCTGCAGCATTGAATTCAAATCTGCGCTCTAAATAGTGCTTCAGTATCTCAGAAATCGCGTAGTAGTATTTTTTGAATAATCCTCTGGCCAGCCAATCGTCTTTAGGTATATTGTCCAGCGCGGCGATGGCTTCAGCCCAGGGCGGAGGCAGGGGTCTGGTTACAGCACGCGCTTTCCTCAATTTCCTGACAAAACGGTACGCAAGATAGCTCAATAAAGCCGCAACAATGAACGCAGCGGCAATAATCAAAGGCAGAAAGTTAGGATATTCTATTGCTCTTTTTATGTCGTTGATATCTTCCATGTTTTCCGGCATCACGCTGGCAACCAGCAGCAAGACCTCATTGCTCGACACCGTATCAATGACCTCACCTTCACGGTGCAGGAATTTGAAGGACGGTACTTTCAACTGACCGGTGCTGAATGGTACAAGTTTGATCGTATATGTGTTGATAGCGAATCCCTTCTCCTGCACCAGTTGGTTCTGCTGGTCGATTATCATAAACGGCTCTAATGAGTCGACAAAAGGTTCTGACAGTGCAGTACCGTCCGGGTATTTTGTGGTCAGCAGGATCTCAACGGGATCGCCGATCGTCAGCTTCTTGGTTACGTATTCGCCCTTGAGCTGGGCACTTATCTCGATCTGAGCGAAAAATAACAGCAGGATCATCGATATCTCCGGGCACGTTCCTGGAAAAATTTATGCAGCTTGGGCGTGAAATCATCAGCAGTAAGCAGCTCAATGCTATCTATTCCGAGGGATTTCAGCAACCGCCTGCGGCTATCCTTCCTCTCCAGCTGGTGCGCACTGTACTCGTTAAGCAGCCGGCGGTCATATGTATCCAAGGTTATCGTTTCACCGGTCTCTGCGTCCTCCAGCTCAATAAGACCGAGCCGCGGCAACCTTTCTTCGGCCGGATCCGCGATTGTTATCGCCACGAAGTCATGACGGCGTGACATGACGCCTATTGGGATGCGCAAGGTATCCGTGTCGAACCCCTGGCCAAGGAAATCACTGATGAAGAAGACGATAGCCCGGCGCTTGAGTATGTGCATCAAGAACTCCAGCGCGAGCACCGGATCTGTTCCTTTGCTCTCGGGATGAAAATACAGAATATCCCGGATCAGCCGCAGGACATGAAATCTTCCCTTTTTTGGCGGAATGTACTTCTCTACCCGGTCCGTGAAGAACAACAAACCGACTTTGTCATTATTACGCACCGCGGAAAAAGCAAGGGTTGCGGCGATCTCTGCTGCCTGTTCGATCCTGAACTGTTTCCTCGTGCCGAATTGACCTGAACCCGAAGCATCAACGCACAGGATGACAGTCAGTTCACGGTCCTCAGCAAATTTCTTTACGTAAGGCCTACCCATGCGCGCCGTAACTTTCCAGTCTATCGTGCGTACATCATCCCCGCTCAAGTATTCACGCACATCAAGAAACTCAACACCAGTACCTTTGAATGTGGATTTGTATTCACCCGCAAACATGGTGTTCACGAGTTTTTTCGTTCTGATCTCTACCTGTCGGATCTTTTTCAGAAATTCTTTCGACAGCATTTTAAAATACTACAGATTGGAGATGTTACGGTACTTCAACACCGGAGAGTATCTTCTGGATCACATCATCGGTGGTGACTTCCTCTGCCTCTGCCTCGTAGGTCAGGATAATACGGTGCCGCAATACATCCGGCGCCAGTTCTTTAATATCCTCGGGTATTACGAATCCACGCCGCTTCAGAAAAGCCAAGGCCCTTGCCGTTGTCGCAAGATAAATAGAGGCGCGCGGAGATGCGCCGTATCGGATCAAGCCAGGTAATTCCTCAAGACCATATTTGGCTGGCTGACGTGTCGCAAAGACAATATCCAGTATATAGTCTTTTATCTTGTCATCAATGTAGATCTTCTTGCATAGTTCGCGCGCGCTTATGATCGCCTTTGGGTTCACCACCGGTTTGATCTCCGGTTCACCCACGACCGCGATCTGCTCCATGATCTGCTTTTCCTCATCCTTATTCGGATAGGTTATCCTGAGTTTCAACAGGAACCTGTCGACCTGTGCTTCGGGCAGCGGGTACGTACCTTCCTGTTCGATTGGATTCTGCGTCGCCAGCACCAAAAATGGATCATCCAGCTTGAACGTCTCGTCGCCGATCGTCACTTGATGTTCCTGCATGGCTTCAAGGAGCGCGCTCTGTACCTTGGGCGGCGTCCGGTTGATCTCATCAGCCAGGATCAGGTTAGCAAAGATCGGACCCTTGCTCACGGTGAAGGAATTGGTCCGTTGATTATATATCATCGTGCCAACAATATCCGCCGGCAGGAGATCCGGAGTGAACTGAATACGGTGAAATGCGGTCTTGATGGCGCGGGCCAGGGTGCGTACCGCATAGGTCTTTGCCAGTCCGGGCACACCCTCAATGAGGATATGACCGTTGGCGAACAAGCCAACGAGGAGCCTTGATATCAGATATTTCTGGCCGATTATCGCCCGGCTGACTTCATTAATGATCGTCTGTACAATAATACTTTCTTTTTCTATCTCTTCATGGATCTTCTTTATTTCATCCTCGATCTCTTCCATCTTGCCTCCTCAGAACCGGAATCAAATGAATAAGATATTGCTCGATTTTTAGCGCTAATTATGAATTTTGACAAAGAAAGATCGCCCTGGGTTTATTTTTATTACTAATACAGGATCCGACTCACCCTCGAATCTTATTCATAAAACCGGTTCTGACAAGAGGCAAGGTACTAATAGACCTACCTGATCACGAGCAACTTCCTTTCCTGCCGGTTCCCATTAACAGATAAACGCAGGAAATACGCACCCATCGGAACGCTTTTGCCAACGCTGTCCAAGCCATCCCACGCCGCTGTGTACTCGCCACTGGGCATCCTGGTGTCGGCGAGAGTCCTTATCTTTTGCCCTGTTGAGCTGCAGATATCAATACTCACATGGCCCGCGACTTTCAACGCATAGTCTATCCGCACCGTCCCGGCCGAGGGATTGGGATATGCCTGGCTCATATCGAAGGATACAGAGCTTGGGACATCGTATTCCTGAATGCCCAATGGCTCAACCGTAATCAAACCGACCATCCCGAGCGTCCAGTGTGGTGTGCAGTAGTAAGGAAAAACACCCACTGAATCAAAATAAAAGAAGAACGAATCATTAGGCGGTATTAATCCTGAATCCCAGTAACCATTGGGTACACCACCGGCACCGCTCGTTGTGGTATGAGAAATGGCACTCGTGTTAACCCATAGGACGCTGTCGTTCTGATTGATACTCAGTGTCTCGGGCACAAAGGTCAAACCAACCATTGTTACTTCATGGGTCACGCCGCTCGCAATTATCGGCACACCCACCAGCATAACTACCAGAAAGTATCTCATTTTTGCCTCCTTCTATCTATGCGACAACCATGTGACAGAAATTGTTTACCCAAAGAAAAGGCCCTGCACTGTGCAGGGCCTGATATCCATTAACCTACGAGTCTAAATATCGATCTCCGTTGTTACGCGCACTGTGTGCGGGGCATCAAATGCATCATCCGTGCCCCAGGCGAGGATGACCGTGTATGACTGGCCGACTGCAAGGACCCGGTCCCTCGAATCACCTGAATCAAGTGGTATCGTGAAGCTGATCTCAGTAATGCCTCCGGTTTCAGTACCCGCCTTATCGCTTACATCATCCGTGCCGCCAAGGGTTATATCAGCAGCATGCGCATGCAGCCCGGTGCCAAAATCATCGCGTATGTAAGTGGTGCCATTAG
>Ga0209536_100002941_pt1 | contig 27609 bp, 26 predicted proteins | sample DeeMarSeWOR28_12_FD_187461 | JGI IMG/M metagenome (GOLD analysis project Ga0209536, IMG submission 187461) | Marine sediment microbial communities from White Oak River estuary, North Carolina - WOR-2-8_12 (SPAdes) (version 2) | ecosystem: Environmental > Aquatic > Marine > Intertidal zone >... | reverse complement strand
CTTCGTTAGGAAGAACGATCACACCCTAGGAGACACGGCTTAGATTCCTTCCCCATGATAGCCGTCTCCAACCTCGCCAAGTCTTTCGGTGACCGGACGTTGTTCGCTGGCGTGTCGTTCCAACTCAATGCCGGAGAACGGTACGGGCTGGTAGGCGCCAACGGCTCCGGCAAGACGACACTCATGCGGATTCTGAGCGGCGACCTGGAGGCAAGCGAGGGGACCGTGACGACACCGAAGCGGCTCCGGATAGGTGTGCTGCGGCAGGATCTGTTCGCCGCCGACGACCAAGAGATCCTGTCCGTCGCATTGATGGGCAACCCTGAGCTGTGGAACGCGATGGTTGAGAAGGAGGCACTGCTCGCCCAGACGGAGGGACACTTCGAGGCGGACAGGTTCTCCCAGCTGGAGGAGACGTTGCTGCACCTCGACGGATACACTGCCGAAGCGCGTGCCGCCAGCATCCTCGAAGGGCTCGGCCTCCCAGCATCGGTGCACCGCGACCCGCTCTCTACCCTTTCCGGAGGGTTCCGGCTGCGGGTGCTGCTGGCACAGGTCCTGGCAAGCACACCCGACGTGCTGCTACTGGACGAACCCACCAACCACCTGGACATCCTATCGATCCGTTGGCTCGAGACGTTCCTGCGGGACTTCGCCGGGCCGGTGGTCGTCATCTCGCACGATCATCGTTTTCTCGACAATGTCGCGACGACCATCATGGACGTCGACTACGAGACGGTGCTCTGCTATCCCGGCAATTACAGTGACTTCCTCGCCGCCAAGCACATGGAGCTGGAACGACGGATGAAGGACATCGCCGCCCGGGAACGCGAGATCGCGCACCACCAGAAATTCGTGGACAGGTTCAGGGCCAAGGCGAGCAAGGCGCGACAAGCACAGAGCAAGGTGCGAATGATCGAGAAGAAGGCCGAAGAGCTGCAGACGCTGCCACAGAGTTCCCGCCGGTACCCGCGGTTCCGGTTCGAGCGGCGGCGCGACAGCGGGCGCGACGTGCTCGCCGTACGAGGGGTGAAGAAGGCGTTCGGGGACAACGTGATCCTGGACGGGGTGGACCTCACGGTCAAGCGAGGGGATCGGCTCGCGATCATTGGACCCAACGGTGTCGGTAAGTCCACTCTCCTGAAGATCGCGATGAACCGCCTGGACGCCGACGGTGGCCAGGTCGAGTGGGGATACGAGACTCACCCTGGCTACTTCGCTCAAGACCACCGGGAGCAGTTCGAGCACCCCACCGGCACAGCCGAGGAGTGGATCTGGAATTTCTGCGCTGACCGGGACTTGGGCTTCGTGCGCAGCCAGATGGGGCTCATGCTGTTCTCCGGCGAGGACGGCAAGAAGAAACTAAGTGCGCTATCCGGTGGGGAGGTAACGCGACTCGTCTTCACTAGCCTTGGCATCGAGCAACCCAACGTCCTCGTACTGGACGAGCCTACAAATCACCTGGATCTCGAATCGATCGAGGCGCTCGTCGAGGGACTCAAGGCGTACCCGGGCACCCTCATCTTCGTATCTCACGATCGCTGGTTCGTCGGACAGCTGGCCACACGGGTGCTGGAGATCCGGTGGGATGGCATCAGAGATTACCCCGGTACGTACGAGGAGTACGTTCACGCCTGCGGGGACGACCATCTCGACGTCGACCGCGTGGTCCTCAAGGCAAGGAAAGCGAAGCAGCGCAAAAAAGACACCACGCAGCCGGCGCCGCATACCAAGAGCCGACGGTCCGAGATCCGGACGCTCGAGTCACAGCTAAAGAAGTCGCGGCGGCGCCTCGAGGAGATCACCGCAAGGATCGAGGTGGCCGAGGCTCGGGTTGTCGAGATCGACGAGATCTTCTGCCAGCCGAACTACTTCGCACAGACTCCGGCCCAGGAAGTGCACGCTCTGGAGCAGGAGCGCAGCAGCATACAGAGTGAACTAACTGACCTGATGAGCGAGTGGGAACGACTCGAGGAAAAGATCGATTCGCTGGAGGCGAACTAACGCAGACGAGTCCGGAGTGACCCCGGCGTGCGCGCCGCCCTAGCGGTTCCCTCTGGTGGCACAACCTGGGCAGCTATTGAGCGCCATCACTCCAGTCGATCCACCTTGCAGAGAGCGGGGAACAACCGGGACCAGAGTCCGGTACGAACAGCGATGCGACGCCGCCAAGGACGGCCGCGGGCCTAGTCGGGCTCCCTGACGAGCGCACGGGCGCTCGCTACGCTGCCCTCGGTCAGTTCCGTAGATCAGCGTCCCGGATGGTATTCGCGCTCGACGTGACCCTCCAGTTGTGAGCGGTAGAAGTACACATCCCTAAGATCGCCAATGCTGTACCGCAACGCCTGGTCGTTGAAATGGGGGGACGCGGGATCGCCACTCTCTCCGCCCGCGCTCACGGCCTTGGCCCACACGCTGTCGCCGAACTCGACCACGGCCACGAAGCTGTTTCCGCTGGTGCCATACCACTTCTTGGTGCCCTCGTACGCCCGCGCGCCGAACGAGGCGAGCGATCCCCAGCGGGAGGAGGTGAAACCGACCGGGATGCTCGGCGCAGCATCGTCGAACTGCTGCACTATGTCACCCGTCAGACGCTGGAAGCGGTTGATGTCGCCCCACGGTGTTTTCCAGGTGCCGAAATCCTCCTCGAGCTTGCGGGACGCCGCGGCCAGCGCCTCGAGTCGTAGCCGGGCAGTGATTCTGGTGGCCATATAGTCATTGAGAGACATCCCAACCTGCCGGGCAGTGGGACCGGCCTGGCGCCGCAGTTCCTCGCCGAAGAAGACGGCCAGAGAGGTGGGTACGGACGTCACTCCCCAACGGAAATCCCAAGCTCGCAGCGAGTCGATTTGCTCGGCCAGCTCGGCTTTGAGCGGACGCGAAGCGGCGGTCCGGTCCCAGGCCTCGAGCAGCGGCGGGATCAGCTCGGCGAACGCCGGCAGGTAGCTGTCGTACGCGGCCTCAATGAGGGAACTGAGCGTGAAGTCCGTCTTGCCCTCCAACACACGGATTGCATGGATGCCGCGCGGGTTCTCGCCACCGGACTCCACATAGTTCGGGTAGTCCTCCCGCTTCGGGCTGTACGGACCCGCCACCGACCACGGCCAATTGTTGGTGTTCTGGATCCAGCCGCTGGCGGGGTTCACCACATCGGGAGACTCGTCCAGGGAGAGCACACCATGCCAATCGGTCGCCGAATCGCTGCCGTCCACCGGTCTCGTCCAGTCGAAGCGCGTGTCCCGCCGCGGAATGAAGTTGCTATGGAAATAGGCGATGTTGCCCTCGGCATCGGCGAAGACCGTGTTGTTGGACGAGTTGGTGTGCAGCCCCATGGTCTCGCGAAACTGCTCGTAGTCCCGCGCCTTGGTCCGTGAGTACGACTGGGTCAGCGCGTCGATGGGATCCATCATTAGCGCGACGCTCACCCACTTGCCGTTCTCCTCGCGGACTATGGGTCCGTGATGAGTTCGGTACACCGTGAACTCCCGCTGTGACATCCCGGTGTCGGTCTTGTAGGGAACCGTGATGTGCCTCACCGTGAGCGGTCTCAACTCGCCGCTGTAGCGATAGTACAGGCTATCGCCCTCATGGACTATCGTTTCCAGGTATTCGTCGATGTTGTCTACTCCGCTCGAGGTGTGCATCCAGCCGGCGCGCTCGTTGAACCCCTGGTAGACGAAGAACTGGCCCCACGTCACCGCACCGTAGGCGTTCAAGCCCTCATCGCTCACCAGCTGCACTTCGGCACGGAAGAAGAACGACGTGTGGGGATTGATGAGCAGGAGCGCATTCCCGGTGGAGCTGTTCGACGGCGCGATCGCAAAGCCGTTGGAACCCGTGGGCTCTCTATACGGGTTGCTCGCGACAGCGGCCAGCTGGCTCTCCGAGCCGTTGCCGTAGAACGCCTCCAACTGGCTCAGGGAAACCCGCTCGATGTCTCCACCGATGCTGCCCTCGGTAAACGTCAAGGCCATCCATGGCTCGAACCGCTCGATGACCTTGGGCTGCACCTGGGGGTTCTTGTAGAGGTAGTAGTTCAAGCCGTCGGCAAACGCGACCATCAGCGCTTTCAGCCATTCCGGACTCGCTTCATACTGCTGCTTCATTTCCTCCGGGTCGATGAAAAGCTTCATCCGTAGGTCGCGGTAGACCTGCCCTTCCCCCGCGGTCTCCGCCAGGCGTCCCATGGCGTTGACGTAGTTCATCTCTACCCGATTGAAATCGTCCTCGGCCTGTGCGTACATCACGCCGAATACGGCGTCCGCATCGGTCTCGCCGTAGACGTGCGGAATACCCCAATCGTCTCGGATGATGGTAACGTTCCGCGCCACACGCTCCCAGCGGCGGATCTCGCTATTCGCACTGTCCCGCTGGGCGCACGCAACGCACGCCACAGCTAGTACGAGGAAGAACTTCTTCATGACTCACCTGTCTCGAGGGTGGTATCAGTCCAACTCCAAGAGGCATTCTACGCAGCTTGGCACCGCAGGGCCAGCGGAGCCGCGATATTCGACTGAGGAGTGACGAATGACACCGTGACGCGTTCCCTTGTTGACGTCGGAGCAGCGGCGATCCGAGACGCGTCGCTTTCTTCGACCTGCCTAGGCCTTATCTTGATAGTCGGTCCCCGCGTCCTGGGATAGCTACTCTATGGCCGAGTCTCCAGCGGCGATAGGGCAAGTCAGGCCGCGGCAGGCTGCCAGCGCGAGGCGGCTCATCGCCCCGTATATCTCCGCTCGAGCATAGAATGTCCGGCAGTCAGTTGATCGATCGACTAGTGGCGGAGCGAGGTAGGCCGGTGGAAACACCGGATTTCCACCAACGCGACGGCGCGGAGATCACCAGACGAGGAACCACGCGAAGGAAACTCAGCACCTCAAGGAACGGTATCATCCCATCGGAGTCTCGCCACATGCGTATCGCAGACATGAACTGGATGCAGATCGAAGCGTATCTCGCCGCAGACGACCGCTGCATCCTGCCCATTGGCTCGACCGAGCAACACGGAGCACTGTCGCTGTGTGTCGATGCAATACTCGCCGAACGGGTCGCCATCGAAGCCGCCGAACCGGTGGGTGTGCCCGTCTTTCCGATCATGCCGTTTGGATGCTCTCCCTACTTCTCCGCTTTCCCCGGATCCGTATCGCTGAAGGTCGAGACTCTGTTGGCTGTGACGCGCGACGTCATCGGCTCGCTGTATGCGTCCGGATTCCGCAGGGTCATGATTGTGAACGGCCATGGCGGTAACGCGGCGGTCGGCAATCTCTGTCGGGAGCTGATGGCCGAGCGACCGGACATGTCGCTCAAGTTCCACAGCTGGTGGAACCGCCCGCGGGTGATGGCACAGGCCAGGGAAATCGCACCCAATCCATCGCACGCCAACTGGTTCGAGAATTTTCCCTGGACCCGACTGACCGGCGTCGCCCTGCCGAGCGGAGAAAAGCCAATGGTCGATACCAGCCGGCTCACATTGAGCGGACCGGCAGAGGCGCGCCGCCTGCTCGGTGACGGTAGTTTCGGTGGCGCCTACCAGCAGAGCGACACAGACATGGCCGATCTGTGGGCGGTCGGGGTCGCAGACACACGTGATGAACTAGAGCGACCGTGGCCGAACCGATCCTGATTTGGGGCGCCGGCGCGATTGGTGGCACGATCGGCGCATATTGGGCGCGCGCGGGCATCGACGTCTTGTTGGTGGATGTCGTGGCCGAACACGTCGCGGCCTGCCGTACCACGGGGCTACGCATCGAGGGGCCGGTCGCGGCATTCACCGTGACGCTGCCAGCAGCGACGCCAGACGAGCTGGAGGGTCGGTTTGGACGCATCGTCTTGGCAGTCAAAGCACACCATACGCGTGGCGCGGTCGCCGCGTTGCAGCCACACTTGGCGACCGACGGTTTCGTATTGTCGGCGCAAAACGGGCTGAACGAGATCGAGATTTCCCGGCAGGTTGGCGAACAGCGCACCATGGGTGCGTTGGTCAATTTCGGCGCCGACTGGCTCGGTCCCGGTCGCATCCTCTACGGCAATCGTGGCGCCGTCGTGGTCGGCGAGATCGACGGTGAACCGCGCGCGCGCACTCGCGAGATGCTAGAGCTGCTGCAAGTGCTCGAACCGGACGCGTTCCTGACGGACAATATCTGGGGTGTCCTTTGGGGCAAACTGGCATATGGGGCCATGTTGTTCGCCACCGCTCTCAACATGGACTCGATAGCCGACAACTTCGCTGATCCGGAGCGCTTTCCGGTCTGGCTCAAACTCGGTGGCGAAGTGATGGCGGTGGCCGCGGCGCGCGGTGTGACGCCAGTAGGCTTCGATGGTTTTGACCCCGCTTCGTTCGCTGGCTCGGCGAGCGATGTAGCTGCCACCCGCAGGAGCGTCGCCGATCTCGCCGCTTTCAACCGTGGCTCAGCCAAGACCCATTCAGGGGTCTGGCGAGATTTGTCGGTGCGTAAGCGGCGTACAGAGGTGGATGCCCAAATCGCCATCATCACAGACCTCGCCGCCGAGGTGGGCACCGCAACGCCGGTGATGCGTCGACTCGTCGAGTTGGTACATGACGTCGAGGCGGGCCGCCGTTCGCAATCTTCAGAAACCTTCAACGAGTTGTTATCGGTATGCCTCTAGAGTTCTCCAATCGCCTGGCACTGGTAACCGGTGCGGCCCAGGGCATCGGACGGGCCATCGCTCGAGGATTGAGCGATGGTGGCGCAACGTTGTATTTGCTCGACATCGACGCCACCGGTCTGGCTGAAACGTCGCGGAGCCTCGGCGCCCAGCATCACAGCCTGGACCTGTCGGATCGAGCGGCCGTTACGGGCATCGTCGACGAGATCGAACGATCCAGCGGACCGATTCACATTCTCGTCAACGCCGCCGGCGGCGTGCGCGGCCAGGTAGGCAGGCCCATTCAAGAAGTCGACGAGGCGGATTGGCGCGCGATCTTCCAGGCCAACGTCGACAGCGCCTTTTGGATGGCGCAGGCCGTCGGACCGCGGATGGCTGCGCGGGGCGGCGGCCGCATCATCAACATCGCCTCAGGAGCCGGCCTGCGACCGAGCTTGACTGGCATTCAAGCCTACACTGCGGCCAAACACGCTCTGGTCGGCCTCACCAAACAGCTGTCATGGGAATTCGCCCCCAAGGGCGTCACCGTAAACGCCGTAGCGCCTGGTCTCGTTCTGTCGAACCCGTCGACAGTGCAGCAATGGGAGAGTTATGGCCCGGAAGGCCAGGCACGCGTAATCGAGGCGATACATACCAGACGTCTGGGGACGCCGGAGGATATCGCTGCGGCGGTTCTCTTCCTCGCCAGCGACGCAGCCGGTTGGATCAGCGGGCAGATCCTATCGGTGGATGGGGGACGGTCATGAACGATCCGGTGTTGGCTCAGCTCAATACGGAGCAGCCGGCGATCCTGGAGCGCTTGTTCGACCTCGTCCGTATCCCCTCTGTAAGCACCGATCCGGCGTACGGACACGGTATGGCTGAGGCCCGCGAGGTGTTGGCGGGGCGGCTGCGCGACATGGGCCTGTCAAACGTTCATGCGCTCGAGGCCGGTGGTCACCCCGCCGTGTATGGCGAATGGCTGGCGGCGGGAGATCGGCCAACATTGCTAGTCTACGGTCATTACGACGTGCAGCCGCCGGACCCACTGGAGCAATGGCATTCGCCACCGTTCGAGCCCGTGGTCCGCGACGGCCGGATCTACGGACGCGGCGTGTCGGACGACAAGGCGCCCTCGTCCATTGCACTGGAGACCATTGCCGCCTTTCTCCATGCCGAAGGCAGCTTGCCACTCAATGTGAAAGTCCTGCTCGAAGGCGAAGAGGAAATTGGCAGCCCCACGCTAGGGGCGATCATCCGCGATCATCGCGAACTGCTCGGGGTCGACGCGGTGATCTCCGCCGATGGCGCGCGCTGGCGCGCGGATTTGACAACCGTGAACGTCGGTTCGCGCGGCATTGCTGGATTCGAATTCACGGTGCAGACGGCTAGCAAGGATCTCCATTCGGGCCGGTATGGCGGCGCTGTAGGCAACGCGCTCCACGTTATGGCGGAATTGGTCGCCGGTCTGCACGCACCCGATGGGACGGTTGTGGTGCCGGGGTTCTATGAGGGCGTTGGCAATATCGGCAAGACTGAACGCCAGGCACTCGCCGATATTCCGTTCGATGAGGAGTCGTTCTTCGCCGCGATCGGCGCTACGCCTCTGGGCGAACCTGGACACACCACATTGCAGCGGCTCTGGATGCGCCCGTGTCTCGACGTGAACGGCATGTGGGGTGGCTACACCGGACCGGGTGGCAAGACCGTGATTCCCCATCAAGCGCATGCCAAGGTGACGCTGCGGCTGGTTCCGGGCCAGGATCCGGACCGGATCTGCCAAGCGGTCAAGGATTTTCTCTCTAGCCGCTGTCCTAACGGCACTGGCATACACTTCAGTGCTGACCGTGGTCAATCGGCGGCCTACGAACTACCGGGTGACCATCCGTTGTTGAGCGCGGTCGAGGCGGCGTTGACCGAGACTCACGGCTCGGCGCCGTACCGCATACGTATTGGTGGAACATTACCCGTTGCCGCTATCGTGCGCCGAGAACTCGGAGTCGACACCGTGATGTTCTCATTCTCGACCGCCGACGAGGACTTCCACGCGCCCAACGAGTTCTTCCGGCTCTCCTCTATCGACGAAGGTCTGCACGCCTGGACCGCACTGTTCAGACGTTTGGGCGAAACCAGTACGGGAGACTTCGCCGGGTTTCACCGTCGATAGCGGGGGAGCCCCACACCAATCCCGGTACGCTTGCCGCGGCGTGACTCTCGATCGACCGCCGCATGCCACCGTCTTCTACCACCCTCGCCCAGCCTCAATCGTCACCCGTCACTCGTCAATCGTCAATCCTATGTCGTCAATCAATCAGCTCCGACTCCAGAACTTGCTCCCTTATCTGCCCCGCTACCAGACTCACGTAGTAGACCTTCGCCCCCTCACGGGTGTGGACCACTCGTTTCACTTCATTGTCTTCGAAGTAGATTCCCGCATTGTTGTCACAGGCATATCCGGGCTTGAGTTCGCCCGACCTGATCATTCTGTGATATACTGGCCTGCGCTCCCCTTCGGCATCGTAGTGCGGGGAATGGCTGCCGCGTAGGAATCCCAGGCATTCGACTTTCGTGAGTTCTTTGGGCCTGGAATCCGTGGTTCCCTCTTCAAACCAGCACAGCGAACCGGCACTGGCCCCACCCAGCACGATCCCTCTATCCCAGGCTTTCCTGAGAACTACATCTATTCCCTGAGCTTTCCATATCGCCTGCTGATTCAGAGTATTGCCGCCTGATACGACTATGCCATCCATGGACAAGAAGACCTCTTCAAAGCTCTGTTGCATGCTATAGCTACTTATGAAGCTCTCCTGCACGAACGGTATGACGTTGAGCGGTGCACAGCTTTGAAACCAGCGAATTGTGCCACCTTCACTGTCTGCTGAAGCGGTAGGTAGATAGCAGAGCCTGGGTCGTTCCTTTCCCGTGAGAGTTGCCATATAGCGAATGAACACTTCACCGAATCCTCCGCCAGCGATCAGGATCTTGCGAGTCTGGGCCTGGGAGACTGGTCGGGGGGTCATGCCGGGTACGGATAGTCCTGTCCCTACACCAACCGAACCCAATGCAGCTGAGACGAGAAACTCTCTACGCTTCATGATTCGTCCTCCTAGTGTCGCGACTGGGTTTTTCAAGACGGTTGTGAAATCTACCACGCCAGTGGATCACTACTTCTGATCTGGGCCGCCCCCGTCGGGTGGCGTGCGGTCGTTGCCAGCTCTGTGTCCTTTCCCCACCTCCCTGCCATCCAGCACCACACCTAGTGATACCGTGTGGGTTGTCATCTGTCGATTAAGTCCTATATTTCGCGAAACAACGAAATGACTGTCCCCATTCTTGCCAACATCGTTCGCCTGTACAAGGCATTGGGCCACCCTGCCCGGTTACGCATCGTGGCTATGCTCCGCTCGGGGGAACTGTGTGCCTGCCAGATCACGGCCGTGCTCGAATTGGCACCCTCGACTGTATCCGCCCACCTGGCCGAGCTACGCCGAGCCGGCCTGGTGGAGGAGCGAAAGGCCGGGCGCTGGGTACACTACCGGCTAGCTGAGACGGACGCCACTCTCGCGGTCTTGGAAGCACTTTGGCAGCAGTTGAAGAGGGACACCCAGATACGCAATGACCACACAGTTGTCAAGCGGCTCCGGACCGTGTCGGTCGAGCAGCTGTGCCGTGTCGACCTGGATCTCGCGCAGCTCGCGATTTCCCGGTCGGGCAGCGGTGGACTCCAGAGATCGTTGCGACAGATACGTAGAGGGAATTGAATGGCAACGGAGGCTTGCATCACCAAACAACCCCAGGGGCTCGGGTTTTTCGAGCGATACCTGACCGTTTGGATACTGCTCTGTATCGGTGTGGGCATCGTACTGGGTTCGGTCGCGCCCGGGGTCGCCGAGTTCCTCGACGGACTGGCGATCTCCGTGGATGACGCACCCGTCGTCTCGATACCTATTGCTGTCTGCCTGTTCTTCATGATGTACCCGATCATGGTGAAGATCGACTTCGCCGAGGTCGTCAAGGCCGGTAGAAACCTGAAGCCGGTATCACTCACGCTGTTCGTCAATTGGGCAATCAAGCCGTTTACTATGTACGCGATCAGCGTGCTCTTTCTCGGTACGCTCTTCCTCGCGTTCATCGGTCCGGACGCAGTGGACTACGTCAAGGTGCCACTCGGTCTCGACCTGCCGCTGGGTGCAACGCACGGCGATGGTACAGTGGTCCTCCAGGACGGTGCCAAGGTCCTCGAGGTTCCGCTGTGGCGTAGCTACCTTGCCGGCTGCATCCTACTCGGTATCGCTCCCTGCACCGCGATGGTACTAGTGTGGGGGTTCCTCGCGAAAGGCAACGACGGCCACACGCTCGTCATGGTCGCGATCAACTCACTCACCATGCTGTTCCTGTACGGACTGCTCGGAGGGTTTCTGCTCGGCATCGGGCGTTTGCCCGTTCCGTGGCAAGCGCTTCTGCTGTCGATCTCGATTTACGTGGCACTGCCACTCGCGGCCGGCTACCTGTCGAGGAAGTGGATCGTCTCCACCAAGGGGGAGGTATGGTTCAGGGAGAAGTTCCTTCATCTCCTGACTCCGGTGACAATCTCCGCGCTGCTCGTCACGCTAGTGCTGCTCTTCTCGTTCAAGGGTGACGTCATCCTGGCAAACCCTCTGACGATTCTCTGGATCGCCATTCCGCTGTTCCTCCAGACGGTCTTCATCTTCGCCATCACCTACGGTCTGGCACGCTTGCTCAAGCTATCGTACGCGGACGCGGCACCGTCGGCGATGATCGGTGCATCGAACCACTTTGAAGTCGCTATAGCAACCGCGGTGATGCTGTTCGGTCTGTCTTCAGGAGCGGCACTCGCAACGGTAGTCGGGGTCCTCATTGAAGTGCCGGTCATGCTGATGCTCGTCAAGGTCTGCCTCAGGACGAATCATTGGTTTCCCGCGGTCCCGGAGCAGCGCATAGCATAGCCCACACAACCGGTTCAAGTACACTGCACATTAGCCATCTTGGAGCGACTATCGTGCGTTACGCCCTCATATCCGACATTCACTCCAACCTCCCAGCCCTAGAGGCAGTCCTGGCCGACATCGCGACCCGAGCAGGGATCACTGCAACTTACCATTTGGGAGATCTGGTCGGTTACGCGCCGTGGCCCAACGAAACCGTGGCGCTGCTGCGCGACGCTGAGATCGTTGGCCTCGCGGGCAACTACGACTCGACGGTCGCCACCGACTACAAGCACTGCGGCTGCAAGTACGAAGACCCCCGCCAAGAGGAGCTGTCACACATCAGCTACGACTGGACCCGGCGCCGCGTGAGCGAAGTGACCAAGACGTTCCTCGGCACGCTACCCTTCCGCCTCGACCTGCGGCTACGGGGCGGCCATCAGGGAGGCCCCACCTTGATCATGGTGCACGGCACGCCGACCCTGAATACCGTCTACTGGACCGAAGATCGGCCCGACAGTTTCTGTATGAAGATGGCGGGAATCGCAGGCGCCAGGGCCGGGGACGTGATCGCGTTCGGACACACCCACAAGCCGTGGTACCGCGAGGTCGCTGAGGTCTACTTCGTGAACACCGGCTCGGTCGGGCGACCCAAGGATGGTGACTGGCGTGCCGGGTACGTGCTGCTCGGCTTCGAAGACGGCAAGGTGACATCGGAGCTTGTTCGTGTTGAGTACGATGTCGAGCGAGCAATGCACGGCATACGTGAGAGTGACCTTCCCGAGGATTTCGCCGCATACCTGCAGTCAGGAGGCGCGCCTGGGCGATGATTTCCACTGGGATAGGTGGTAGGCCGGCAGGTTTTGGGGGAGTGGTACCTGTGACAATCCGAGGCCTGAAGCAACCCCCGCAAGAGGAGTCGCCTTCTGGAGCTGGACTGCCTAGGTCAAGAGACTCGTCGCTACGATTGCGCCAGCGAGACCGATGGCTGCTCCGGCAATGACATCGGAGACGTGGTGCACCCGCAACCATGCGCGGGAGACCGATACGAGAATCGCCAGCGACACCAGCAGCGGGGCCAACCAAGGGTATGACAAGGAGGCCGCAACCGCCACCGCCGTGGAGGCTGCAGCGTGGCCCGAGGGAAAGGAGAACGGGTCGGGCAATGCGACCAGTGCCAGTGGCCTGCCGTCAGCATCGGCTGGGCGCGGCCGCGCCACCAGCCGCTTGAGGACCTGCACCGGCAGGTGGGAGATCAGATTCGCGAACAGCATGGTCAGACCAGCGGTTCTCTCATGACCTCCCAGGGACAGGAGGACGAGCCCGGGGAGGACTGTGGCCCAGGCACCGCCCAGGTGTGTGACGAGTCTCATCATGTCATCTATGCCAGCGCCGCCCTGCTCGCGAAGAAAGCCTCGTCCAGGATTCGACCCTCGTAGCTGGCCGGAACTTCGAGGCCAAAGGCCCACAGGATCGTAGCGGGTACGTCCAGGATCGAGACCGTGGTATGGATCACGCGATGGCGGATCACACATGGTCCAGCAACCACCAGCGGAATGGACTCGTTGAGCGGGTGCAACCCGTCGTGGTCATTGGGAACGATGCCGCCACCTCCGTGGTCAGCGGTCACCAAGACGAGATTCCGATCCGCAACAGTAGCCAACCCGCCGATGGCGGTATCGACCACACTAGCTGCGGCTAGGTATTCGGGCGACATCCACCCGTGTTCGTGACCGGCATAGTCACAGTCCTTCAAATAGACCAACAGGAATGAACGGCCTGTCTGGGACAGTCTTGTCCGCGCCCGACCGGCAGTATCGACCGCGTCACCACCATGTAACTCGATGGAGCTGATGCCTGCTGCCGAGGCAAGCGCCCGCGTGATTCTCCGGCGGCTCACATCCAGCTCACTGCCCACCACCTCGGCGCGAATCCCGGCCCTCCACAGCTCCCGGGCGAGTGGCTTCAGTCTGGTCAGTCCCTTGAGAAACCCAAGACCTGGATCCACCAGTCCATGAGTGCCTGGGCCCACACCAGTTGCCAGCGATGCCAGTGCAGCCACGGTTACGCTGGGCCGCACGGTTGTCGCCAACCTAGCGCGCGCATAATCCCAGCCGAGCGAGTAGAGCGATGGCATAGTGGACGGGGTCACCGCGTCAGCCCGTAGGCCGTCGGCCACGATGAGAACTACGCGACGGACCATGCGGCCTCTCCGACCGATAGCCCGGCAACGGTCAGGTATTGTCTCAGCAGTACTGCGTTCTCGCCCCGTACGTCGCGCCCCTTGGCTGTAGCCCGGGCGCTAGCACCTAGTGCGTGGCGGAGGCCGGCTTCGGTGGCCAGCTCGACGATGGCCGCGGCAAAGTCCTGAGGGTTGTGTGGGTCTACCAAGAGCCCGTTCTCTCTGTCGCGCACGCTCTCGCGGAACCCGCCAGCGTTGGCCGCCACCACGGGTACTCCGGAAGCCATGGCTTCGAGGGCGACGAGCCCGCAAGTCTCTGTGGTCGATGGCAGGACGCACATGTCTGCGTTGGCGTACAGGTCGGCGAGGTCGTCAGGCTGCAGAAAGCCCATGCGACGTGTCCAGGGAGCCATGGATGCGACTTGCGAAGCCTCGGGACCGTCTCCCGCCACCACGAACTCTGCGCGGCTGCCGAGCGCACCTCGAGCAACCGACCACGCCTCCAGCATCACAGCTACGTTCTTCTCTGGAGCGAGACGCCCGACATGGAGAACGAGCACGGTGTCGTCAGCGACACCGTGCCGGCGGCGCCAGGCCGGGTTGCGTCGCTCCGGACAGAACTGTCGGGTGTCGACCCCTCTACCCCAGACCGTCGAGTGAGCAATACCCCTTCTTTCCAGTTGCGCCTTGATCGCTTCCCCAGGGGTATGTGTGAGCCGTGCGGGCTTGTGAAACCATGTTAGCCACCGCCACACAACGCTCTCTAGCGTTCTCACTCGGTAGTCTCGACAATAACGCGGGAAATCCGTGTGGAACGAAGTGAGCAGCGGGAGATCAGCACGCAGAGCCCAACGACGGCAAACGAATCCCAGAGGTCCCTCCGTGGCAACGTGTATCAGATCGGGAGAGAACTCGGCTAGGAACCGGTCAACCCTCCCTAGCTGGGGCAGGGATAGGCGGATGGCCGGATACGGGGGAAAGGCAACTGAGGGGATCCTTAGTTCACGAGCCGCTCCGTCGCGTGTGGGCGACGGGTACCTGGGGGCAACCACCACAACTTGGTGCCCCGATTCCGTAATGGCCTGGACCATTCGCCGCAGTACCGTCGTGACACCGTTCACCTGCGGCGTGAATGTATCGGAACACAGTGCAATCCTCACGCCGCAAGACTTATCGAGTCATGTCAAGCTGCCATTACGGAGATGTCTCAGCTTAGTAACGAGGTGGGCTACGTTGTGTACCGACAGGATTCAAGAAAACCGGCTAGCTTCGATTCTCGAATTCCTCCGGAATTGCATCCTCGTCATAGTAGTCGATCTTGTGGAGGGGCATTACGACACTGGAGAGAACGTTCAGGATGTGTCCCCCTATACGCTTGTAATAGCGTGTGCCCAGCACAACTGCCGTCGTAGTGTTGGAGTCGTAGGAACTACTCGCAGCCCTGACCACTAGAACATCACAGCGACGTGCGAGGTCCCTCCCCTGTCGGATTAGATCCAGCGCAGTTTCTCGATCCGCCTGCTCCAACATCTGTTCCAAGCCGGCGAATGCCACCTCGACCTCGTGGCGGATTTCACGCAATTCCGCAACGATGTCGTCCTCCGGGAGCGGGCCGTCAAAGTACTCGGATATCTCAGTGAGGTTCTTCGAGTAGTCTCCTATTCGCTCGACGTCCTTGACGAGGCTCATCAACAGAAGACAGTACGGCAGGTCCGCTGAGTTGGCGGTGATCGACAGGTGAGCGATCACCTTCTTGCGGATCTGCCGCTGAAGTTCGTTCACTTGCACGTCCTGCTCATAAACGCCGCTCCGCGCTCCCTCACCTTCGAAGAGGATTCTCCCGGCCTTCAGCGTGAGCTCGTGCGCGATACGGAGCATCTCGCTGAACTGTGCGCCTAGCTCGCGGAGCGGATCTCCGGCCCGGAAAATGCTGATCAGCTCCCGGAGCATCACACCCTCTCTAGTCCAGAGCATTGTTTATCACGGCAAACAATGCAGGAAGTCCGTAGAACAGCAGAGCCACATAGACCAATGCCCATTTGCGCGATTCCGCAGCCGTGTTAGCAAGCCAACGTGCCGCAGCCAGGGGGATTCGACGAACGCGCTCTATCGGAAATACCAACACAATTCCGCTCATATTGAACAGGAAATGCACCAGAGCGATGGTGAGACCGGCAAGCGCGTTGACACCCGTCACCGCCAATGCAGCCAGCAGAGCCGTGACCGTGGTGCCAACGTTTGCGCCCAACGTCACTGGGAATGCCTGCTGCAGTGTTATCAACCCCGCCCCAGCGAGCGGCACCAACAGCGACGTTGTGATGGAACTGGACTGAACCATGGCGGTCACGATCAAGCCTACCAGCATTGCGAAGATTGCATGCTGCTTGAACCCCTTCGACACTATCGCCTCAACTCGGGTCTGGAGGGCCGACCGAAGAGTCCTCACTAGCAGGAGCAGTGCTGTGAATATCAAAGCTCCGCTCATGAGCATGAGAAACACTCCTGCGAGCTGATCCGACGGAGTCAGCAGCTCCGCCACGTGCTTTATCGGCGCGAGGGCGGCTTTGAGCGCTCCCTTGATGGGGCTGTCGTACTCCACGCCGCCGATTCCTGCAAACCGTGACGCAAGCCAAGTCGCCGAGCGTTGGAGGTAGCCGGTAGCCAACTCAAGCGGCAGCAGAATGGCGACCGCCATGACGTTGAAGAAGTCGTGACACGTGGCCACCGCAAATGCACGTCTGAACTCGTCTTTCCGGCCCATGTGAGCCATGGAGACGATAGTGTTGGTGACGGTTGTGCCGATGTTGGCACCCATCACCATCGGAATGGCGTTTGCTATCGGGAGTGGGTTGATCGGCGCTGCCACCAGACCGACGATCATCGACGTGGTGACTGAAGAGCTCTGGACCAGAGTCGTCGCCAGGAGCCCGACCATGAGACCTATGAACGGGTTTCCTGTGGCCCTGAAGAAAGAGTCGAGTATTCCACTACCGAGGGATTTGAATCCGTCGCTTAGGCCGTTCACCCCGACGAGGAAGACGAAGAGCAGCACCGGCACGGCGAGTCCACGGGCGAGTCCGTGAACATCGGATGGTTGCTCTGAACGTCTAGGTATCTGTGATTTGTCCGTCACGAGATCACGGGGCGTTTCATCGCCTGCTGAGTTGGATCCGGCACAGCGAGCAAGCGGCTGCAATTTGGCTCGCCGTCGCACTACCCAGCAAGGAGTTATCCAACAGTTACGCGATCGTTACAAAAGTGTGTTCGTTTGAGGTCCGTGATGCAGGGGAACCACTGCCGTTGGGCAGCCCCGATGGGACCGGGAGCCCTCCGCCCAGACACCGAGTCCGGTCACCACAGCCGGCCTTGGCACGGTCAGCGAATGTGTGGCCAGCAGGCAGACTCAATCGAGAGGGACCGCTGCTACTCCGACTCGTTGTCGCGCCGGAAGAACACCCAGGTATCAGGAGCGTCCGGCGCCTTCACGTGACCTATCAGGTCGTATCCGAAATGCAGGTAGAGCTCGACGTTGCTTGCAACCTCCGTGGTCAACGACACACCGGTCGAGCGGGGATCACGACGTGACATGTCGTGCACGGCGTCGAGCAGCAGGCGCCCCAGCCCGCGGCCACCGTACGAGCGGTGCACGCCGATCATGTTCAGGTGATAGTGGGGCTCCGCAACCGCGAACTCCTGCCAGGACTCACCCATCGCCTCGTAGCGCCCGCGCGCGGCCGCGCCGAGTTCCTCCCAAACCGCTTCCCTGTGCTCCGCCAGCTCGGGAGGCGCTGCGCGCTGAACAGGCGGCGTGAGAATCGCAACGGCGACGGCCTTGCCGGCGTGGGACACCGCCAGAACGGGCTCCCCGCGGTTGTAGCGGGCGGCCACAAAGAACCCGATCAGGGTCTGCAGCTGCTTGTCGTACTCGTCATCAGCTGCACCGATGACGTGCCGCATCACAGGGTACTCGCAGAATGAGTCACACAACACAGCGACTGCCTCTTCAGCCCGGTCCGCAGGCAGCTCTTCCACCACGTCCCCCCCGGCTCGATTGTCAGGTTCCACCATGCGCTACTCTAACGGATTCGAGGTGTCTTTGGATTCAGCATCGTATCAGTGCTTTGCGCCAAAGCTGGACTGTGCTGCCTGTCGGCGCTCTATACGCGGATAGGAATTCCTAGCGGACCCCGTCCCGCACCTTCGCGATGATGGTGGCTAGCTCGTGCGCCCCTGGTACCCGCCCCTGAAGCACGAGTTTGCCGTCGATCCCGAGCGCCGGCGTCCGCATAATCCCCGCTTCGGCTATGGCGACGACATCTTCCACCTTCGTGACTTCAGCCTCCAGACCGATACTGGTAAGGGCGTCCCTCGTCTGTTGCTCCAGGCGCCTGCAATTGGCGCAACCGGGGCCGTAGACTGCGATCTTCATTGCTGCGTCTCCGTATGTGTTGTTGCGAAAGTCCCGTTTGCATAAGCGTTCTTTCTTCAGCCGACGAGCGCACCGTAGATCAGTCCCGTGCTCGCAGCCATGACAACCGTGAGCCCCACGAACACGAGGGTCTTCTTGGTCCCGATGACGCTCCGGATCACGAGCATGTTTGGCAGCGACAAGGCCGGCCCGGCCAGCAGCAGCGCCAGGGCCGGTCCTTGGCCCATACCGTTCCCGAGCAGTCCCTCCAGAATCGGCACTTCAGTGAGTGTCGCGAAGTACATGAGTGCCCCGGCGGCCGAGGCAAACAGGTTGGCGAACAGCGAGTTACCGCCGACCGCCGCGCTGATCCACGCCGACGGGATCAATCCCTCCTGGCCAGGCCGGCCCAACAGCATTCCCGCCACCAGCACACCAACCAGGAGTAGGGGGAGGATCTGTTTGGCGAACGTCCAGGACGAAGCAAACCACTCCCGCATCTCATCGTTGCCGTTGGTCGCGAGTGCGGATAGACCGACCACACCGGTCGCGAATGGTACCACGGGGTGGCTCGGGAACCCGGCGCTCGTGCCGGCCACTGCAATCCCGGGCAGCGCCAGGCTGCGCCAAGGCAGGCCGTACCACGCCACCAGCACCAGTGCGAGCAACAGCGAAGCCAACGCAGTGAGCCACCACTTGGCAGCGTATAAGGCGTGCCACAAGCCTACCGGCTCGGCAGGAGCCCCCCAATTGGCGAATACCAGGATGGCGATCATCGCGGCGAAGAACAGGCCGGTTTGCCACAGTGGCCGGCCCGCCGGTTGCTCCGGCAATCCGGCCTGCGCCTCGGCTTTGGCCAGTTCCTCCTTACGGAAGATCAGATGCATCGCGATCCCAACCACCACCGCGAACAGCACCGCACCCACTGCGCGCGCCGTACCGATTGCCACACCTAGTACACGTGCAGTGAGAATGATCGCCAGGACGTTGATCGCAGGACCGGAATAGAGGAACGCGGAGGCCGGTCCCAACCCCGCACCGCGTTTGTATATACCTGCGAACAGCGGCAGCACGGTGCAGGAACACACCGCGAGGATACCGCCGGATACCGCAGCCACGCCGTATGCCAGCGCCTTGTTCGCCTTGGGCCCAAGGTACTTCAGCACCGCGCCATGGCTCACGAACACCCCAATGGCGCCAGCGATGAAGAACGCCGGTACCAGACAGAGCAGCACGTGCTCACGGGCGTACCAGCGTACCAGCAGGAGCGACTCAGTCAACGGTCCCGGCATTGGCACGAGACGGGCGATCCGTTCCACGGGCAAGTAGAGGCTTGCGAGAAACCCGCCCACCAACAGGACTGCCGCCTTCCACTCGAACCGCCAGAATCCCATCGTCACCAGTCTCTCACCTGGGCACTGACCCCACTATTTGATTGCCGCAAGCCGCTGCCGCACATCAGCCTCAAGAACGCCCTCGACGCAAGAGTACCATTTGAGTACGCACGGTACGCGCAAGGAGTAGAAGACCTGATTGCCACGCTTATCGTCAGCGACGATGCCGGCGTCTTTCAGCACAGAAAGATGCTTTGAAACCGTCGACACGTCGGAGCCAATCATCTCGGTCATTTCGTAGACGCAGCGCTCGGCGTCACCGAGCTGATCGATGATGAAGAGGCGAGTAGGATGGGCGAGGGCTTTCATTATTCGAGCCCGAGCCTCGTAACGGTTGCGCGTCTTGGCGTTCATCATGAAAGCATTTCTTCTGGCGTATTTGGCAAAATAACCAAATGGATAACGAAAGCAAGAGTAGTGGCGACTGAGCGGCGGAGTCCTTGCATTGCTGGCCACCGAGAATGGAGCCCGTACGACGTGACTCGGATGCCGGGTGCCACAGGGAGTGCTGAGGGCTCCTGCGAGACGAAGCCCTCAGACCGCTGCCGCATACTCCCCCGTGATTTCCAGGATCGCCTGTTCGACCTCGTAGCTCACCGAATCGGTCTCCTCTGGGGTCACGTCTTCAGCAGCGACGTAGCCCTCCTGTTCCGCATAGTCCCGCAGTATTGGTTGCAGGGCCTTGCGGGCACGGAACAGCCGAGACTTGACCGTACCAATGCGGATCTCGAGCAGCCGAGCGATGTCATCGTACGTCATTCCTTCGACATCGCGCAGCACCAATACTTCGCGGTATTCCAGCGGCAGTGAGTCGATTGCCTTCCACAGGCTGTCATCCACCAACTGGCCGAAGAATTGTCCTTCCGGATCCGCATCCTGGACCCCGCCAAACACCGTGTAGGCCTCGATCTCCATCACGTCCTGCACGACGTTCGCATGGCGGGCTCGCCTCCGCTCGTTGAGGAACGTGTTGCGTAGTATGGTCATCAGCCAGCCACGCACGTTTCCTCCCGTGCGGAAACGGTCCCAGGCACGGTACGCCTTGAGCATCGTTTCCTGAACGAGGTCTTCTGCATCTTGAGCATCTCCTGCCAGACCCAGGGCGAACCTGTAGAGCGAATCCAGGTGTGGCAGTGCTGTGGACTCAAACGAGTCACGCTGGTCGATAGCAATGGCAGTCATGGTTGCGTGGTCCCCTGTTTATCTGGTCTCCGTTTTCCAGTTTCTGGATCGTTTGTGCTCACAGGACTATTCGAGCACGACAGGCTCGCTCGACACGGACGCCCTCCCGAAACGCCCAGGTGAGTCGCCTGATTCAACACTCTGTTGTGGCGAGAACAGGTAATGCCCAACCAGCCACTCGGTTCCCCCGTGGTATCCGAACAGTTCCTCGCAAGCCAGGAAGAACAAACGCCACCTGTGATACCACCTGCCGTAACCTGCTCCGTAGCTACTGGCTAGTACTTCCAGTACCACCTTCTTGTTGCGTTCCAGGTTCTCCCGCCAGGCCGCAGCAGTCCGCTGATAGTGCGTTCCATCAACCGCCCAGCGATCCTCCAGCGAGAAGGTGTGATCAAACCGCGGCAACAGGCCGAACGATGGCATCAATCCAGCCGTGAAGAACTGCCGGCCCATCCAATTCCCGGCTCCCTCGGTTTCGAACGCGTAGGCGTAATGCCGATGGCAGAACACGTGGACGAACAACTTGCCACCTATGCGAAGCCATCCGGCGATGCGGTCGAACAACTCACGGTAGTTCCGCATGTGCTCGAACATCTCGACGCTGACGACGCGGTCGAACCGTCGACCCGTCTGGAAGTCGTTCATGTCCGCGGTCACGACCTCCAGATTCCGAGGAGCCCGAGCCTCGATGTATCTGCGCTGTGGCACCGAATTTGATACCGCCAGGATCCGGCTCTCGGGAAAGCGGCGCGCCATGTGGAGTGACAACGAACCCCAGCCGCAGCCCAGCTCCAGGATCTCCTGCCCGTCGGCGAGTTGTGCCCTCTCACAGGTGAGAGCCAGCATCGCTGCCTCGGCGTCACCAAGGGTCCCGACGCCGTTGGGCCAGTAGGCACTGCTGTACTTGAGGTTCGGACCGAGTACCAGCTCGAAGAACTCGGGTGGTACCTCGTAGTGCTGCTCATTGGCCACTGCGGGATTGAGCGCAATCGGGCCCGTCTCGAATTGTGCTGCCAGAATCTCGTCCACCCCACGCCGGGATTCCTGAGCCAGCCGTTGGGCCAGCAGGCGGCGGATACCCAATCGCACGAGCCCCGTGGGGACGAGACCCCGCTCAGCCAGCAGCAACGCGATCGCCAAGCTCACGACCCGCTCCGCGGAAACCAGGGAAAGAAGACGCTGGTGGTGCGCTGGTACTCGCGGTACCGATCGCCCCGGCTCTTGAGGGCCTGCTTCTCGGTGTACGGGATGCCGGTCAACCGGAACAGAAACAACAACATACCCACCGGACCGATCCAAGTGAGCAAAGCGCCGTGACCGATCAGCACGTAAGCCAGCCAATGCACCCACTCGAAGAAGTAGTTCGGGTGCCGCGAATAGCGCCACAGGCCAGTATCACACACCTGGCCACGGTTGGCCGCGTCATTGCGAAACCGGGCAAGCTGTCGATCAGCGATGGTCTCACCCGCCACGGCGACCAGCCAGACGATCACACCGGCAAAGGCCCAGCCGTCGAGCGGACCTCCCGTCATCGCTGCGAGCATCGGCAAGGAAAACAGCACTGCAACCGCAGCCTGACCTTGGTAGAAGAAGAAGAGGAACAGATTGGCCCTTGCTCCGAAGTGCTGTCTTATCGCACGGTACCGTCCATCCTCTTCCGTGGCCCGGAGGACGCGGTCGCTCAACAGGTACCAAGCGAGACGCAGAGCCCAGAGCGCGCCTAGGGCGCCAACCAGCACCCGGCGTATCAAATCTCCCTCCACAAACCAGGGGTACGCGATGGAGAGAAACGCCAGTCCAGCAGACCAGGCCACGTCGACGCTGGTGGCATTCCGAGTCGCGAGCTGCCGAACCCAAAGCAGCGCGAGCGCGACGGATAGCACCGCCCAGCCTGATAGAACGAGAGTGGTCACGCTGCCACCACCCGCAAGCTCGGGATTGGAAGACTGACTGTTGTAATGTCCCGAGGCTTGGCGAAAGTGAGTTGGACGTCACCCAGAACGGCCTCACGGAATCCGCCCTCGCAGTAGCAGAAGTAGAACTCCCAGAGGCGACGGAACTCTTCCGTCAGTCCTAGGCCGCGAATGTGCTGCCAGTTCAAGAGGAAGTTGGCACGCCACCTCCGCAACGTTACAGCGTAGTGCGCCGTGATGTCCTCCAAGTGCACGAGACGCAGATCTGTGTGCTTGGCAGCCGCGGTCAAGACGGACACCGCTGGCAGGCAGCTGCCGGGAAAGATGTATCGCTTGATGAAATCGACCTCGCGGCGCGCGGCCTCGTAATAACGGTCTTGTATCGTGATGGCCTGGATCGCGGCACGCCCGTCAGGCTTGAGCAGCCGGCTGCAGGTTTCGAAGAATGTCCCGAAATACTGATGGCCCACTGCCTCGATCATCTCTATCGACACGAGCTTGTCGAACTCACCTGTCAGATCGCGGTAGTCGCCGAGCAGGACGGTCACCCTGTCGGACAGGCCCGCGGCAGCCACTCTCTCCGTCGCGAGCTTGTGCTGTTCTCGGGAGATGGTGGTTGTCGTGACCCGGCAACCGTACGCGCCTGCAGCGTGGATTGCGAAGCCACCCCACCCCGTGCCGATCTCCACAACCTCATCGTCAGGGCTCAACTCGAGCTTCCGGCACAGTCGATCGTATTTCGCAATCGAGGCATCCTGCAGCGAGCTGTCCGGCCGCTCGAATATCCCGCACGAGTAAGTCATGGTGTCGTCGAGAAAGAGCTCGAAAAACTCGTTCCCCAGATCGTAGTGCGCCTGGATGTTGCGCCTCGACCCTCGACGAGTATTGCGATTCAGTGCGTGCAGCAACTTCCGAGCAGGCTGGGCCACTCGGGCCCAACCGGTCTCGAAATCGTCGAGTACTTCGCGGTTGCGCAGAAGAACCCGTATCAGCGCAGTGAGGTCGTCGGCCGACCACCATCCATCGACGTAGGCCTCGGCCGCACCCAAGTGCCCGCCGAACAACACCGCGGTGTAGAACCGTTCGTTCGCCACACGAATCGTGGCAACAGGTTCACTGCCACTACCGAATACTCGTGTGCCGGACGGTGACTCAATGGTGAGTCGTCCCTCGCACAATCGCTCCAGACGTCCGAACAACGTCCGTCGCGCCAGTTTCTGTAGCACGTTCATCTCCTGTGTTTCGCTGGGTGCGAGTGAAATGGGACTCGCTTGAAATAGAGCCTGAGGGCCTGCCAGTAGATCGCGGCTACCACTCGAGCAGTCATCCACGGGTGCCGGGCAAGAGCAGTCGACAGAGAGCGTTTGGACAACTCCTCCCGCCGCATCACAAGTGTGGCGTCGAACAGCTTGCCCTTCGCGGCGTGGTTCTCCAAGTGTACCACGAGCCGCTCCTCTGGCAGTGAGAAACGCCAATCATAAGTGTGATCCATCGGCATGAACGGCGAGACGTGGAACTGTTTGTGAAGTCGGAACCGCTTGATCCTCCCACAGCCCAGGTCACCCTCGCAGCCAAGCACGTACGCATGGCGCTCATCCCACGGCGTGTTGTTGACTTCTGCTACGATCGCTTCGACTTCCTCGTTCGCGGCAAAGCAGTAGTAAAAACTCACCGGGTTCATGATGTAGCCCAAGTACCGGAGATGCGTGAGCAAGCGGATCGGGCCGGCGGGCCGGCGGCCGGTCTCACATTCCACCGTGTCGCGCACGGCGACGTCCAAGGGCACAGCCGGATCACCCAGGTAGTCCGCTCGTCGGAACCAGGCCGGCGCCGGCCGCCTGGCGGACCAGAGCAGATGCCCGTCAAACACGGCTGGCAGTTCCGCCAAGTCGAGATACATCATGAACAGCGGGTACCTGAACGCGTGGTGAACCGGCCCGAACCGCCGATGTCGCACGGTGCCCCGGTAGATGCAGCTGTTCATAGCGACACCCCAAATGCGCGGCCCACTGCAAGGGCGCTATTCACGCCGTCTTCATGGAAGCCGTTGCCCCAGTACGCACCACAGTAGTGCGTCCGGGCTACGCCGCTGATCTCTCCATGGCGCTGTTGAGCCTCTATGCCTTCGACAGTGTACACCGGGTGGTCGTAGCGCATTCGAAACAGAACTCGGTCGGGGTCGATCCAGTCGCCGGCGTTCAGCGAGACGCAGAACGTGCTCGGAGCCTCGAGCGACTGTAGTATGTTCATGTTGTACGTCACGGTTACCGGCGATTCTGGTAAGTCCTGGATGCGGTAGTTCCAGGCACCCCAAGCCTTGCGATGACGGGGTAACTCGCTGGTGTCGGTGTGGAGCACGACATGATTCTCCTGGTACGGCATTGCGCCGAGGATGTCTCGCTCGGCATCCGAAGGATCACTCAGCGTCGCAAGCGCCTGATCGCTGTGGCAAGCGAAAACCACCTGATCGAAAGTCTCGCCGTCGACCTCCACACGATCGTCGTGTCGCAAAACCCGTTTCACCGGTGCGTGCAGTCTGATGCGGTCAGCAAAAGGCCTTGTGAGGGCATCCACATACCGTCTGGATCCACCCCGGATCACGCGCCACTCGGGACGCTCGTTGACAGTGAGCATCCCGTGATTGTGGAAGAACCGAATGAAGAAGTCCGCCGGCATCGCGAGCACCCGATTGCTCGGTATCGACCAGATCGCCGCGCCCATCGGCACCAAGTACTGCTGAACGAACTCATCCGAGTATTGCCCCTGCTCTAAGTATTCAGCGAGCGTTCCAGTCTCGCGCCGCTGCTTTGTGGTTGCCGACGCGTTCTTGTTGAAGCGCAAGATCTCCCGCAGCATCCGGTAGAAAGACGGCCGGAATAGATTGCGCTTTTGTGCGAACAGTTGCCGCAAGGTCGAGCCGTTGTACTCCAAACCGGTTCGGTCACAGCGCACGCTGAAGCTCATTGTGCTCGGCTGGGTCTCCACGCCTAGCTTGGCCAACAAGCTCGAAAAGTTGGGGTAATTCTGTTCGTTGTAGACGATGAAGCCGGTGTCCACGGCCCACTTGCCGCCGGCCAGGGCAACGGGAAACGTGTTCACGTGACCGCCGACATAGTCGTTGGCCTCGAACACGGTGATGTCGTGCTCTCCGTGCAGCATGTGCGCGACGACGAGTCCCGCAACACCTGTCCCAACGATTGCCACCCTCACGTCAGGTCGCCTCCACCAACCGCTGCGGGACCGGATGCAGGTTCCAGATAATCTTCAAGCGCTCGAGTAGCCACAGACCGTAGTAGGTGAGATCGATTTCCCACCAGAAGAAGCCTTGTCGCGTGGCACCGGGATACTTGTGGTGATTGTTGTGCCAGCCCTCCCCGAACGTGATCAGCGCCAGCAACAGGCTGTTGCGACTGTCATCGGCGGTCGCGTACCTGCGCCGGCCGAACACGTGCGCCAGAGAGTTGATGAAGCAGGTGCAGTGGAACAGCACCACGGTGCTTATGAAGAACCCCCAAATCAGGAACTGCCAACCCCCGACAGCAAACAGCCCCAACGCCAGCAACGCCGGCACCAGGATGTCAAACCGGTCGAGAAACGTGAGTTCGGGGTATCGCGCGAGGTCTTTCACCTCTTTCAAGTCTGTCGGGAAGTTGCCGGGAGCTGTGATCCATCCCATGTGCGCCCACCAAAAGCCATGCTGTCTGGGTGAGTGAACGTCGCGCTCCGTATCGGCATAGCGGTGGTGCTTGCGGTGGTGCGCCGCCCACCACAGTGGCCCACGCTGAGCTGAACTGGCCCCGAGCAGGGCGAACGCGAATTGGGCGACCCGCGACGTTGTGAAAGTTCGATGCGAGAAGTAGCGGTGGTAGAACCCCGTGATCGCGAACATGCGAACGACGTAGAGGCCCGCTGCCACGGCCACAGCAGCCGCACTCCAGCCAACCCACAGTACTCCGAAGCACGCCAGATGAACGGCGATGAACGGCACGACCCGAACCCAGTCGACATGCTGCGTGTCGGTCAGCGACTCCGGATCGACAGCGTGGGTGTCGAACCAAAGCACCAATTTTTTTGCCAGCCGCTTAGTCGGTTCCATGGCACCTCTCAATCGCGAAACGCAAACTAGACACGCCGTAGGCATTTGTCAAGCGCTTGTCCTTGACAATACATGGACATCGATCTACCCTGTATGACGTGTCGATGGGGCCCGGCCCCAGCCCGCACACTAACATAGGACAACAAATGAGACTAAGTAGCTCAAATTCAACACTTTACAATAAGGGTGCACCGTTCACCGGCTGGTTGGCGCCGGTGGTTGGGTTCTTAACCTTCGCCTTTTCCTTGTTGGTCAGTAATTCCCCGCTGGTTGCCCAAGGCCGCCCAGTCGGAATAGTCGCCGGTCGCGTGGTTAACGCAACCACCGAGCGCTCCATTCAGGGAGCCGCAATCGAATTGGTCGAGACGGGGACCACAGCGACGTCGGATTCGCTCGGACGATTTCAATTGGCTGATGTCGCTGCGGGCGTGTACCGGTTGCGGGTCCGCGCCATCGGTTACCAGCCGATCATTCGGGCGAACACCGTGGTCGGCAGTGGCAAGCCGGTGGACATTGTGGTACAACTCGAGCCGTTGGCCGTACAACTCGAGGGGATCGAGGTAAGACCGTCCTACTTTCAGAAGCCTGCGGAGTACACCACATCAGCCAGATCGATCGGGGCCGATGAGACCCGGCGGGCGCCAGGTGTGCAGGAGGACGTGGTTCGATCGGTGGCGCTGCTGCCGGGTGTGGGAGTCACCACCGGCGGTCGCAACGATCTCATCGTTAGGGGAGGGGCTCCTTACGAGAACCTCTTCCTGGTGGATGGAATAGAGGTACCAAACATAAATCACTTCGGATCGCAGGGATCGACCGGTGGGCCGTTGTCGCTCATCAACATTGATTTCGTGCAGCGCACCGACTTCGCGGCGGGAGGCTTCA
>Ga0209536_100002940_pt1 | contig 27617 bp, 26 predicted proteins | sample DeeMarSeWOR28_12_FD_187461 | JGI IMG/M metagenome (GOLD analysis project Ga0209536, IMG submission 187461) | Marine sediment microbial communities from White Oak River estuary, North Carolina - WOR-2-8_12 (SPAdes) (version 2) | ecosystem: Environmental > Aquatic > Marine > Intertidal zone >... | reverse complement strand
GCCGTAAACGGCAAATCGCCTGTATTATTTCACGGCCGGCCGGGCGGTGGTATTCCTACTGTAGATGAAATCTTCGATCTAATCAGGCAATTGACATTAAAACCAAAGACGTAATTATGAAAACAGTATTTAAGAGGACACCGACACTTAAGGATTGCAAGACGCATTATTGCCCCGGATGCGGGCACGGAATTGCTCATAGGCTTGTCGCAGAGATAATCGATGAGCTGGATATACGGGATCGAACAATCGGCATCGCACCTGTTGGCTGTGCCGTATTGGCGTATGACTATTTCGACATTGATATGGTCGAGGTGGCACATGGCAGGCCACCGGCAGTTGCAACGGGAATGAAAAGGACCAATCCAGACAAAATCATATTTTCATATCAGGGCGACGGTGACCTGGCAAGTATCGGTGCCGCTGAAATTTTGCATGCCGGACACCGGGGCGAGCAGATAACGGTCATCTTCATTAATAATGCAGTTTATGGAATGACCGGTGGGCAAATGGCACCAACGACGATGCTCGAGCAGGTGACAGCAACGACACCAAAAGGCCGGACTGCCGCCGAGCAGGGCTATCCGCTTCAGGTCTCGGAGCTATTGGCGACATTGCCAGGAACGATTTATATCGAACGCTGCGCGCTTAACAATGTTGCTGGAGTTCGCAAAACAAAGAAAGCAATAAAGCACGCCTTCGAGCTTCAACTCGAAGGCGCCGAGGGTATGTCGCTGGTGGAGGTGCTCTCTCCGTGCCCGACGTACTGGCGTATGAGCCCTGCCAAAGCGATGGAATGGATCGAAAGCAATATGATGAAAGTCTTTCCTCTCGGACGATTGAAGGGTTGAAAATGGCAGCAAACGGTTTTTGCGAGGAGATTCTTATCGCCGGTTTCGGCGGGCAGGGGATTATGCTGACCGGCAAGCTGCTCGCTCAGACGGCAATGAAGGCCGGAAGAGAAGTAACTTATATGCCTGCTTATGGCGCTGAGGTTCGCGGCGGCACCGCGAATTGTATGGTGGTAATCGCAGAAAACGAAATCGCCTGTCCGCTCGTCAGCAAACCGGATTCGTTAATTGTTCTGAACAAGGCGTCGCTTACGAAATTCGGGCCGCGTCTTAAAAATAACGGCCTTCTTATAATAAATAGCTCATTAATCGACATCGATCCGGAGTTGGATGATTCTATAGAAGTTGTTTCAATACCTGCCGACGACATAGCTGTTGAATTAGGCAGCCCCAAAAGCACGAATATGGTGGCATTGGGTGCATACCTGCAAAAAAGAGGATACCTTACACCGGATGCTGCGGCCCAGGCTCTGCCTGATGTTCTCGCTAAAAGGTACCATCAAACATTGCCGCTTAATATCGAAGCCTTGCACAAAGGAGGCGAATACGCCAGAAACAACAGCCATGATTAAGAATAAAAGCTGCTGCAGCAAAATTCATCTCAGCATAAAATTCTACCTTTCAATATTTGTAATTCTGACAGGATTTATATCTGGCCCGGATATATATGCCGCGGAACAATACAAGCTGATTGCCAGAGACGCGGTATCCGACATTGTTGACGGTAAATACGACGCGGCCATCGAACAATTTGAAGACTATCTCAATGAGCACCCGAAAGATCTCGAATCAATTTATGGTATGGTGGTTGCTTACGCTCAAAAGCAGGAGATTGACAAGGCTGTCTCATACGTTCAAAAAGCTGTTGATGAAGGATTGCCTTTTGCCCGCTTCCTCGCCGGCCCGAGAGACCTGCTGAAACCTTTAACAAGCAGTCCTCAATTCAAAACGCTCGCTGAAAAGTACGCCATGGAACTGCTGCATGGTCCTATGCTTGGCTGCGTGACTGAAAGCAGCGCTAAATTCTGGGTTCGCACGGTCAATGAAGTCCCCGTCGAAGTAATTGTGAAAAGAGCAGATTCAGGTGACTCTTTGCAAGTTCGAGCAGCCGGAAAAACGAGCAGCAAAGGGGATTACACAGTAGTGCTCGGAATTAAAGGTTTGGAACCTAACACATTATACGAATACGAGATTAGGATTGACGGCAATAAAAAAGCCAAAGGGGGGCGTTTCCGTACATTTAGTCCTTCCGGAAAGCCGGCAAAATTCCAGGTTGGCTTCGGAGGTGGCGCCGGATTCACACCGGAACATGAGAGGATGTGGGATACAATCTCCAGCCACAATCTGCCTGCTTTTCTTCTGCTCGGTGACAATGTCTATATTGACAATCCGACGAGGCCCGCTGTGCAGCAATACTGCTACTACCGGCGTCAATCCCGTCCTGAATTCCGGAACTTTGTTGCTTCGACATCAATATTCGCCATCTGGGATGATCATGACTTTACGACAAATGATGCCGGGGGCGGGCCGGAAATTTATTTCCCTGAATGGAAGATTCCGGTCTGGCGTACATTTACATACAACTGGAATAATCCATATTATGGCGGCGGAGAAAAACAGCCCGGCTGCTGGTTCGATTTCTCCATCGGCGACGTTGATTTTTTCATGCTGGACGGCCGGTATTATCGTGACGAGCCGCGAAGCGAGAATCCCTCGATGCTCGGCGACGCCCAGAAAAAATGGCTGTTCGAAAAACTAAAATCTTCCAAGGCAACATTTAAGGTTCTAACCTCACCTGTGCCATGGGCACTGGGCGCAAAGCCCGGTAGTCGGGATCCATGGCAGGGCTATCGGGAAGAACGAGAGCAGATATTTTCCTTTCTGGAATCTAACCGGATTGACGGCGTCATTCTTATTTCCGCCGACCGTCATCGCTCCGATGCATGGAAAATCGAGCGGGAGAACGGATATGACCTGTACGAGTTCGAAAGCTCAAAACTGACTAATATCCACACTCATAAAATCATGCCCGGTGCCATGTTCGGCTATAACAAAAAATGTTCCTTCGGACTGCTCATGTTCGATACCACCAAAGCTGACCCGGAAGTTACGTATCAGATCATTAGCATAGATAACGAGCTTATCAGGGAATTCTCGCTAAAGAAAAGCCAGTTGACACACAGCAAGACCAAATAAAAGGCTTTGTGAAACTGGCTGATTCTTGCAAGTAAATGACTTGATTGAGCAACCTTCTTGTACTATAATACTCCACGTACGATAAATAACAGATAATTAACCTGAAAATGGAAAGTTGAAATGGCCAAAAAATCAAATAACAGGAAGCCAAAGGCAATTTGCAGCTTCTGTGGCAGGTCGGGGAGTCAGGCTGATACGCTTATAGAAGGGCCGGACAAGGTCTTTATCTGCCCCGAATGTGTAGAACTATGCCATAACATCATCCGGCAGGATCGCAAACGGGCAACAAAGGGCGCTATAAGCCTAAAGGAAATGCCCAGACCCAGAGCAATTAAAGAATACCTGGACCAATATGTCATCGGGCAGGACCATGCTAAAAAATATCTCTCGGTCGCAGTGCATAACCATTATAAAAGGTTGCTGCACAGCGACAGCAACGACAGTGATGTAGAGATAGATAAATCGAACGTTCTGCTTATTGGCCCAACCGGCTCGGGCAAAACACTGCTTGCCCGCACACTCGCCCGCGAACTGGAAGTGCCGTTCGCTATATGTGATGCGACCACCGTTACCGAGGCTGGATACGTAGGTGAAGACGTTGAGAATTTTCTGCTGCGTTTACTGCAGGCCGCAGACTATGACATCGAAGCCGCACAGCGAGGCATCGTTTATGTCGATGAGATAGATAAGGTCGGCAAAACATCTCAGAATATTTCAATCACTCGTGACGTCTCTGGAGAAGGAGTCCAGCAGGCCCTGCTGAAAATGCTTGAAGGAACTATCGCCAACATTCCTCCGCAGGGCGGGAGAAAACACCCGGAACAATCCTACATACAAATTGATACCTCACAGATACTTTTCATATGCGGCGGAACTTTTGTGGGGCTGGAAAATATTATCAAAAAGCGGCTCGGCAAAAAAATGATAGGCTTCGATTCGGAACTGGCCGGCAAAAGCGATGACAAGACAGAATACAGCAACTTGCTGGAACAGATTATACCGGAAGATATCATCGAGTACGGGATGATTCCCGAGATGGTTGGAAGACTTCCGGTCATTACGACGCTGTCCGCTCTCGATGAAGATGCGCTTATCGACATACTGACTAAGCCGAAAAATGCGCTGTGCAAGCAGTATCAGAGATTTTTTGAGATGGAAAACGCCGAGCTTGAATTTACCGACGGAGCCTTGCATGCATTGGTACAGAAGGCACTCAAGCGTGATACCGGCGCCAGAGCGCTACGTTCGATCACCGAAGAGTTGATGATCGATTTGATGTATCAACTACCGGAAGAAGCCAAACCAGTGAAGTATGTCATCACTGGCGAAATCGTTGAACGCAAAGCCGACTTATTCACGGCAAAACAAAAGGCAAAAAAAGAATCAGCATAGAATTGAACCAAATTGCAGGTTGGAAATGTCCGCTACTTCTAAATCGATTGAATCACTTGTACAAAACATCGTTGAAGCAGTACACCCGCTAAAAATAATTCTTTTCGGCTCGTATGCCCGAGACACGGCAAATCCGGAAAGCGACATTGACGTCCTGGTCGTGATGCCCGAGGGTGTTCATTGCCGGAGGACTGCACAACTGTTATATCGGTAAATTAGAAGATTAGTGGTTCCTTTCGATATTTTAGTAACAACGCCAAGTACTTTAGAAAAGCATAAAGATAATATTGGCTTGATTTATCAAACTATATTAAAAGAAGGAAGAGAAATATATGCCGCATGAGGAACATTTTTCAGGCAGCCCTGGTGACTATGCTGTTACAAGTCGTTATCCAGGTGACTTCGAGCCTGTTAACGAAGAAGAATACAAAGAGGCATTGAGATTAGCCAGGATGGTGGTTACCTGGGTGGAAAATAATATTTAACAACAAAGATATAATGTCGCTTCAAAGAGAAATCGAGGAGATTAGACATAAGGATAAGGCCCGGGCACACAGGAATCGAACGATCACGCTCAGCCGGGCAGAAACGGAGCGATATAGCAAAGATTTAATCCACATATCTAAACCTGTCGAAATCGATGCACTCGATAATAAAATAGTAAACCAGGATGTATTTGAGGTCCTTGGTTTATTGCCGGAAGGTTCTGCTGACTTGCTGATACTGGATCCACCATATAATCTTACCAAAACTTTTACATCGACTACCTTCAGAAAAAAGAGTATTACAAAGTATGCCGAATGGTTTGAGAACCTGCTGGTTGAATTGTTGCCCACACTTAAAAAAACGGCATCGGTTTATGTATGTTCGGAATGGTGCTCATCGACGGCCGTTCATCTTGTGCTGGATAAGCTGCTGAAGGTAAGAAACCGGATTACCTGGGAGAGGGAAAAGGGTAGAGGAGCGAAAAGGAACTTCAAGAACGCTTCGGAAGACATCTGGTTTGCGACGGTTTCCGATGACTATGTTTTCAACGTGGATAATTTGAAGCTGAAACGCAGAGTTCTTGCCCCATACACCGACAGCAACGGCGTCCCAAAAGACTGGCAGGAAACATCCGCCGGCCAGTATCGACTGACACATCCTTCAAATTTATGGAATGATATCACGGTTCCGTTCTGGTCAATGCCGGAGAACACGGACCATCCCACGCAGAAGCCGGAAAAATTATTAGCTAAATTGATTCTGGCAAGTACAAAACAAGGTGACCTTGTATTTGATCCCTTTATGGGTGTAGGCAGCAGCATCGTGACGGCGAAAAAACTGGGTCGCAAATTCCTCGGAATTGAAATTGAAAAAGAATACTGTCTTCTCGCTGCGAAACGCCTGAGCCTGGCCGAACTCGACAGAACAATTCAGGGATACCAGGATGGTGTGTTCTGGGAGAGAAACACGCTCTCCAGGCACAAAAAGAAAAATGTAGCATTGTAACATAACTTTGGCGAACTAATATGCATGAGAGGTCCCTCTATTTGATTCAGACTTGTTATGATGTTATAGTCAAGTCAAACAAAACACAATTCGATTTCCATAATGAAGAATAGAGAACAGATTACCACTGTTGGTGACGGATTATTAGTATTGGCGCCTGCTAAGATCAACCTGTCACTGTTAATAGCCGGTAAAAGACCTGATGGTTTCCACGAGATAGAAACCATTATGGCAAAAATCGACTGGTATGATGAAATACTCATTCAGCCAGGTCGGCAAACCGGCATCGAATTGATCTGCCAAGGGCCATGCTGGGCGCCGGCTGGTGAAGATAATCTCGTTTATAAAGCCGCTAAAAGTCTACTGGAGAATTACAGTTTAAAGTCTGATATTAGAATTACATTAACTAAAAACATCCCCGCTGGAACAGGTCTTGGCTCGGCAAGTAGTGACGCAGCGGCTACACTTATAGGCTTAAACCACTACTTGAAATTAGATCTCGACCGAAAGAATCTTTTCGAATCAGCGGCTATGTTAGGTAGTGATGTAGCTTTCTTTCTGGATGGACCGCTGGCATTTTGTACGGGAAAAGGAGAAAAAGTAAAAAAAATAAATGAAATTTTAAACTTTTTAGCAATTTTGATTCTTCCCGACGTAAGTGTCTCTACTAAAAAGGTTTACGCCAATTATCGGCACAACCATCAACTCTATAAAAAGCTCAATATTCGAATAAAAAATCATCTTCTTAAAAACAGGATTGATTTGGCAGTTAAAATGTGCACAAATATGTTGGCAGAAAGTTGCTTCGACTTGGAAGAAAGTCTTGCCGAGCTGAAGAAAAATATTGAGTCGTTAGGTATTGGGCCTTGCTATCTAAGTGGTAGCGGATCGGCAATGTTTTGTATCATTGAGAGCGGAGATGAAGACATAGCTAAAGAAAACATGCGCGAACTTGCGGATAAAATCGGATGCAAAAGCATTATTGTCAGAAACAATAGATGGTAAACTTTTTAAGCGAGGCAAAGAAAATGAAAATCAGTGAGGTCAGAGTCAAATTGGTGAGCAACAAGGATGACAGGCTGAAAGCTTTTTGCTCGATAACGATGGACAACGAGTTTGTCGTTCGTGACATCAAAGTCATCGAAGGAACGAACGGTTACTTCGTTGCTATGCCTTCGCGGAAAATGAGCGACCATTGTGAGAAATGCGGAGGCAAAAACCATCTCAGGGCCAAATACTGTAACAACTGTGGAACGGTTCTTAAGGATAACCGCGCAAGAAAGGATTTTAAGGGCAGAATGAAATTGCACGCCGATATTGCCCATCCGATTAATTCTGACTGCAGGAAAAGAATTCAGGGGAACGTTATAAAGGCTTTTAAAGAAGAACTTGAAAAATCAAAACAGCCGGACTATAGGCCAGTTGAAATGGATGAGCCGGATGATGATATTCCTGAAATAGTCTCGTAGTTAAAATCGTTCAGTTTTGCAGTAGATTACAGACTGGTAAATCAAATACTTAAATAAGGCCCATAAAAAAACGCCGGCCATCAGCAGTTCTTTGAGCGCAAAAGTACACAAATTACCCATCAGGTACGACTTTTAATAGGTCGTAAAGAATCGACCCTCCTATGCCGTAAGTTGTTCAAGGACCTTATCGAGAGCAACATCTAAACGCTCATCGAGATCATACTTACCTTCCGTAAGCTGCCGACGGACATCAAGAACTTTTTCTTTGCGAACTTCCGGCAGCAAAGCAATTTTTCTTAACACCTGGCCGATAGGCGTAGTGTTAATATTGTTAAGAATTTGCTCCATCATCATATCCTTATCGGTAGCAAGAACCTCCCCGACTGGATCTACCTGGCAATTTTTTCTCTCAAATCGACTGTTAGAATTAAATTCTGTCATTCAAATACCTTATACGACAAGCTTTAGAGCGAAAATGTCCGTTTTTCCGCTCAAAACCAATAACCACTATATATTGTATGTCCCCTAAATCCCTTTTAGGTTTAAAACAAACTACTAATATTGGTATCGACTACAATAGCCGGAAAACTTTAGAAAAGTTTACTACTTGTCCAACCTATTCAAAAACATAAATTTACAACAAGTAATGCTAAAAAAGAAGCGTAATAGTATTAAAAAACAATTATCGGGGAAACCCATCTTAACACATATGCAGACTATGCCGGTTTGTCATGGAAGAATAGGCAATATACTATATATAGTGTTCCTCTCCGGTTTTTACCGTAGAAAACCTGGAAGAATTTGACTGGATTTTGGGGCTTAATAATAATATTTTAATTCTATATCCACATCCCACATATCATTATCGGGGTGATTTTGCTTTTTACTGAGTTTTAACCGTTCACATTGCAGATTTGGCCAGCGAAGTTGCATCATCGAGAAGAATCTGGCGAATTTCCTGATGTCTATTTCCTTCAGGTCAATACTTGCACTTTGGCTCTTCTGTCCTTTTGTGGTCATTACCATTGCCGAACTAAGGTTGTACTTACTCGGTGGTATGCGACAGAGGCTTGCAATCCTGTCAACAGCTTCACCGTATGTAAATTCAGCGGCATTATCGTTTGCATCGGCGAATTCAAGCCTGTCCGGTTCGAGAGTCAATATCTCCATCATAATTGGATCAGCCCGTTTATATTGATTCACTTGCTCTTCAAAATCTTGTTGGGCTTTCGGTAAATATACTGCCCAGACTAATAATGGCCACAAACCGACAATGACAGGCACGGCTATATAATACAAAATTGGATTTTTGTATATTTCTTTCATAAAATGTTTTCCTTATGATGTCTTAGGTGTAACCTTTATGCTAAAATTCTCACGGTTATCTTTTGACTGATATCTTTCCTGTATAATTTCGAGTTTGTTATTCCTTACTGTATCGAAGAATTTCTGTCTGCTCTGACGATTGGAAGTGTCGCCCGTAATCATAATGTCCTTGGCTGTAATTGTAATCGTGTCTATATTCAGGTCAGTCTGCGCGGCACATTTGTTAAATGCCGTAAGCACTAATGTGAGATTTGACGATAGGGGCTTATCCTCCGGACTCAATCCCTTTTTTTCATTTTCGATGCGCCTTTGTAGCCTACCAAGCTCTCTAACGGCATCCTTAATTTTTAAGTCGGCCGACAACTGTCCCAGCGTAACTTCTGCGTAGTCTTTGGCAAATTTGCTGCGTAAATTATCCCTGTCTTTGTTCACACTGAATAACTGTGTCTGAAAATACAGTCCAACAGCAACTAAAAGAATCGTCATTGATATCGCAGCGGTTTTCAAAGTTTTCTGGAACCTGACTTTTTTACCCTGGAAGGGGCTAAAATCCTCGCGGAAATCGACGCTACGGTTCTTTTCCGAGAAGGCCAGAGACGCACCATAAGCGATAGCAAAAGCAATGGGATCAGCACAATCAGCTTCCTGTTGAAGTTCGGTCTCCATAATACGGCGTAAATCAATCTGGTCGGTTTCAATACCCAGCTTATCACTAAGCTGCTCAGAATTTATAGCGCCAGCTGAATCGAAGGCTTTAATGCTTCTAAGTGTCCTGCCATCTTCGAGAAGAGCTGTCGTGACAAGTACTTCTCTTTGCAGCATGTTGGACCTGTCCTGATTTGCACCGACGAGAAATGTCCGAACGGTCGATGTTGTCCGGGATTCGTCATCTGCAGCCGCCGGCGGGACAATCAAATAACCGCTCCGATGGGATAGCATCCCGTACAAAGTCCCGGCCTGTTCCGATTTATCCGAATCAAGTTGCCGACAGATAAATCTCGATAAACAATTTACATCCGGCTCTATGTTTACAGGATCAATATTGTATTGCTGCAAAGCTTCAAGAACTTCCGACAATATTTCACGCTCTGCCGTAAAAACGGTTAGTTGTGAACCGGTTTCGTCGCTTGAGGCTATCTCGAATGCTACTGCGACGTTGGTTATATCCGTAGCAAGGGCCTCTTCGGTATCGAATCTTACGGTTGCTGCTATTTGCTTCGGATCTTTAAATTCGCTGTGCACACTATGCTGCATAAACATTGAGCAATCCAACGCAACAGCAATTTCGGAGAACTTCAAGTTTCTCTCGGCACAGCCCTGAGCGATAAGACCTGCCAGTGCCTGCATGTCCTGCTGCTCCTGTTCTTCAACGGAGACGCTGAAACATTTCACGCCTCTGCTGTCTTTCTTTTGCGGACCGATGCAGACAACCGTCGCAGCATTCTTGCTGATGTATATTCCCAAATAATTCTGATGTTCCACTATTAGCAAACTCCTAAATATTCATCGGTATTCAACCGTTGATTACAGCGATTCTCGTGACTTTGTCACCGTCTTTTGTTATTGCTATCAAGGACGAAGCACCGGCCACTCCGCTCCTCGAGGTTATTTTGATCGTGAAAAAATTGCTTTCCGTAGTAATATATTCTTCACATATTCCAATGGATTCGGAATAACGAGAAAGCTTGTTCTTCAGGTCATCAATGTTCCCAAAAGGTTCTTGCTGTCTCTGTCGGATGATCTCTTCGGCTATTTCGACTTGATAGCCGCCGAATATAAAGGCCGCTTCCAGGACATGCCGGGGGGCTGTATTGATATTAACCTGCCGTGTGCCCCAAAGTCCGATGTATTTCAATGGGTATTCTTTCCTGTCTCCGACAACTATTGTCGGTTTCTCAAGCGGCCCGGTGTCGATCAGCGAGCTGTGAAGCATTTTCGCAAAATGAGTGGTCTGATCGGAAATTTGTTTTGAAACAGGTACGGTCGTTCTGGTTATTCGTGGTGTCCGTCGTGTCCTTGAAGTTCTGCTTCTACTTGATGTTCTTGTTGTCGTAGGTACCGGTGTTCTAACCGTTTTAGTTATCGGTTTAAAAGTAGCCGCGAAAGGTTTTATCTCACCTATCTGTTTTAGCTGCTCTCTTAGTGAATCAATCTGCATTAAATCCAGGCCCATCATTTCGCAGAAAGTTACAAATCCCGCCTCGATTTCCCGCTCCAACTCCGGAATGTCCATCATTGCCCAGCCGAGAGGGTATTTTGCATTTTCATCTTCAATTTCAATTCGAACTTTGGCAGAGCCTATCTCAAACTCCGCCGGCTCGGTCACGAACGGCCAGGGCGGCCCATAGGGTCCTCGAATGACTATAGAATCAAGCCCGTACAGCTCGTCCATCCCGCTTTGGTCGCGACCTGTACTATTGACTTCGTCAATATCACTCTTATCGTCAAAATTCTTACTGATGTTGAATGTGCCGAGCTTAGATTCCATGTCCCACTGTGCCAAAAGCTCTTGAATTCCCAATTCGTCAAGAGCGAATAAATCGGAGAAATCCGGCTCGTTCGGACGACTCACCAGTTCCGGCTCAAGCTCTTCCAGTGTGGCAAGGGCATACTTCACGGCTGAATCGCAGCCGTAGCGGGCGTTGCTGTAGTCGATAATATACTGGTCACGGTGTCGCTGGCTCGCGATGCGGTCGCTGAAAGTGTATCCCAGCGTAGCAAGCACAACCAACAGCACCAACGTCACTAATAATACAACGCCGTGCCGGCTTCGATAAATATCCAGATTATTCTGAGTTTTACCCATTACTTAACCTTTTCGGCCTTACCGGAGCTTTCAATTGGTGGTTTTTCGTCACCGGGCAAATCCATATTCTCTTGCCCTCGTTCCCGCACTTCTTCGTCGTTACTATCCTCGATTGCTGAAGTGTCGAACCTGATTTTCCTGGTTCTGTCGATAGCGATGGTCCTTGTGATTTTTTCCTCGTCCGGAACGTCAAAGGTGCCATCCGCTCTTTTATAGGGCTCAGCAAATGAGATTGTTACTACAATTCCACGGGGTGGAGCTCCGTTCCATCTTTCTATAGGTTCCTTGCCGGCCAATGCAGTAATTTTGAAGTAGGTTATACCACTGCAAATAGGCACAAAAGCTTCTCTTTCAAAGTCATCTTTATACTTCTCAAGCACTTTGTCTTCCACATTAAGCCCGCCGGCGCTACGATACAAAGTCAGGCTGTCAGAAGCACCCTCAAAGTCATAACTGCTTTGCCAGATGATTTCTTTGAATATCTGCTCTTTATCTTTGCTATCCTGGATAGTCTGAGTAATTGTCAGCCTTGCGGCGGGTACCCGTATCGCTGAGGCAACATTTTCAAACTTATTGTCAATGGTAATTTTAGCGTCCGAGCTGGAAGAAATGATATTGTCAAGGTCCTCGGCAATGCGCTGCAAAACTTCGCCGGGCAGTCGAGAGCCGTCAAGCCGACGTGTCACCGCGGCGACTGAATTCTCAGCTCGATGGTAAATACCCAGCACTGCAACCGAAACCATAGCTCCGATGGTCAAGGCGGCAAGAACTTCGGCCAAAGAAAAACCCCGCTGCATTCTGTATATGCCGGAAGTTTTTTTCAGTTTGTGGCTCGTTTCCAGTTTCATCGCAGTTTGTGCTCCTATCGCCGTTGATTCTGCATTAATTCCCATACTTCGGAGAAATCCATTTGTTCGAGCTCTCCATATGTCAGGCCCGTCTTCGGGTCTATCTCATCCTTCCATGCTTCGCTTGTCGATCCGTCTTCTGACTGGCTTCTTTTGTTTTTCAGGTCAGCTAAAGATTTCGCCTGCTGACTCTTTTCTTCTTCGCTCGGGTTGCCGTTACTGCGCATATAAAGATCGAGATTATCCTTGATAAAAGAGCCGTTCTCGGTTGTCAGCAATCCGTTCTGAAGCCACTGCTCTATTGTCTCAACATCGACGCCGGCATAATCGGCGGCATCTTCCAGCGTTTCGATTAACTCGGCAGCCAGCTCTTCCAATTCTTCCTCATCAAGCTTTTCAATCTGGAGCAGTTGTTCTTTCGTTAAATCGGTCAGCCAGTGCGTCAGCTCGACGGTTTGCTCCTGCTCGTCTGAATCAGTGTACTGGGCCGAACAAACACCTCTTATCCACATCCGCGCCGTGATAGGCTCATAAAACGTTTCGACTACCGTTTGCCATCCGATGTCGGGATACTTCTCGCTCTGGCCATATTCAATGCTCTCTTTCACGGAAGTCGAAGCAAGTAGCTTTTCCATATTATCCCGGGCAACTTCGAAGGCCCGCATTCGCAGCGCCGAATTCGCCGCCGAGGCCACACAGCGCTCTATTACAACCAGCACGCTTGAGCAGGTAAGCCCAAGAATCATCACAGCCATCATGACTTCTGCCAGGCTGAATCCCTTTTTTCTTATAGTAGTTGTTTTAGAACGGCATATCATTTTTAGACTTAGGTTCCAAAAGCGTTATATCACCTTCTTCTAATACCACGATTCGATTGATCCGGTTTACAACAATCGTATATGGCTGGTCGTTTTCATCGAGCAGGACGATTTTTCCGCCATTCTGCCAGCCGGAAGGTCCTACTCGAAACCATGCCCTGGTGTTCGTATCAATCCCATCGTCAAACCAAACATAAACTAACCGACAATTTTCAGTGAGATTATTCTGGACAATAACCTCCCCGGGAGTTTCATCCGGTCTGTCCACGTTTATTTCAGAACCGGTAATTTGCTTAAGCTCATATGCCTGCTCTGCAATGTCGATTTTTATTTCATATCTTCGGCCGGTCTCGGCTGCTGCGCTGGCGGCCATCTGCATTGTCGAGACAAGCTCCTGTGTTTGTGCTCGAAACGTACTTTTTCTCAGCAGCCCGAAAAGATGTATCTGGGCCATGAGCACAAACAGAGAGACGATTGCAAGCACGACCAGCAATTCGGCCAGTGTAAAACCGTTTTTGCGCGAATGCGGCAATACATCGCCTCGATGTATTCTATTACTCATACGCTTGCGTTCGTACGGTAGCATCTGTGCTGAGCAAATCATCCTCAGTGCCCTCTTCTTCGTCGGGACCGAAACTCCTTATTACAAATTGCTTTCCACTCTCAGGATAGAGCTCATATTTGAACTCGTTTCCCCAGCCGTCCACTGGTAATTCTGTCGTTTCCAAATACCCGCCCGGCTCCCAGATATCCACGTCGGTGGGTTGTTCGATTAGTTCCAGCAATCCTAATTCTTCGGTTGGGAATCGGCCCGTATCCATTTTGAATTGGTTGACCGCAGAGTGAAGAATTTTTAAATTCGCCATCGTAGTGGTGATACGAGCCCTGTCAACCTTGCTTGCAACCTTCGTGACGACCAGAGTGGCAAGCAAACCGAGGATAATCAGTATCGCCATTAACTCGACCATTGTAAAACCGTATCTAACATATCTTTTTCTCTGTTTCCTTGTCATATTAATCTCCTGTTGGATTCGTTAAAAATTCACATCCGAGACTTCCAGAATCGGCAGGATCGTCGCATAAGCTATAACACCAACTACAGCAGCCATTATAATTATAATCAGCGGCTCGACCGCAGCACTTAATCTTTCTATTACTATATCACTCGAAGCTTCGAGATTGTCGCTGATACTTTTAAGCATCGTTTCAAGTTCGCCGCTTTTTTCTCCAACTGCGACCATATGGGCGATAGCAGGATCGATAACGCCGCTGTCCCGAAGCGGAGTGGCAATATCGGCTCCGGCAAGAATTCTCTCACGCGCCTGCTGGATGGCCCTTTTCATAAGAGTATTGCCGGTGACCTCGGCAACAACCCGAAGAGACTCGGCCATGGCAAGTCCGGAACCGAGCAACGTCGAAAGAGTAGATGCAAAACGTGCTACGACACGCTGCTTTATAAGTGGACCGAATATCGGCAGGGACAACAGCAGCTTATCGCGCAGATAAGCGCCTCGACTTGTTTTCAAAAATCGCCTTACGCCCCAAATCAATCCTACTATTACAGCGATAACCAACAGCAGCCACCAACTGGTAAGCACATGTCCGACATCCATCAAACGCCTGGTTATCCAGGGTAACTCACGCCCCGTTCTTGCAATCTCATTGCCGATCTTCGGGATAACCGTCGTTGTCAATACCAGAATAGCCACCAGGCAAAAGAAGACCAGTACTATAGGATATACCATCGCGGTTTTTATTTTCGCTTCTACTCGCCGGCGTTTTTCCATAAAGTTGGCGATTGTTGAGAGGCTCTGGCCCAATATACCTGTTACCTCACCTACACGAACCATACTTACATATATAACGTCGAAATAATCGCTGTAATCTTTAAGGGCATCGGTAAAGGACTCGCCTGTGACGACCCGATCTCGAATATCACAAAGTGCGTTTCGAAACCGAACATCGGATGTTTGCAGGGTAAGGACGGAGAGAGCTTCGGTCAGTTTGATTCCGGACGTAATCAGCGTAGCCAATTGCTTGGTGAAGTCGATTATCTGGTTTTTATTTCTTTTGCGGAAAAAGGAAAAAATGGCAGCTTTATCTGCTACTTTCGAGCTGATCTCGGTTATGGATGAAGGGTGGATACTCCTTACGCGGAGTTGCTTTCGCGCGGCATAAGGGCTTTCGGCGGTTATCGCCCCTTTGACTTTTTTGCCGTTGCCGGCTATCGCTATATAGTGGTATCTTGGCATCTTATTTACTATTTATTGTTTAACATGGACGATTTGTAAATAAAATTACATTACGTCCGCCTGTGTTACTCTCAAAACTTCGGAAATAGTTGTTGTCCCGGCAAGCACTTTCCTGGCGCCGTCCATTCGAAGGGTCTTAAGACCTGCATTAAGAGCAAACCTCTTTATTGTACCTGCACTTTCCTGCTTGTATATCAGGTTTTGTATCTCTGAATCGATCAGCATCATCTCATAAATGCCTGTTCGGCCGCGATAACCGGTCTGAAAGCACCTTTCGCAGCCCGTGCCGACAAAGAATTTTCCGCTGATATTCTCCATTTTGCCCAGCCCAAGCTCCTTTAATTCATGGGAGGTAGGTTCGGACGGCTTTTTACAATCGGGGCATACCTTTCGTACCAACCTCTGAGCGATAATGGCTATCAGCGAAGAACTTACCAGATACGGCTCGACGCCCAAATCCAGAAGTCGGCTGACCGCGCCTGCCGAGTCGTTCGTATGCAAAGTACTGAAAACCAGATGCCCCGTAAGCGAAGATTGTATTGCCATACGGGCGGTCTCGACATCCCGGACCTCGCCGATCATTATAACATCCGGGTCCTGGCGAAGCACGTGACGAAGTGACGTGGCAAAAGTCATTCCTTTCTTGCTGGCGACCTGAATCTGGCTGATACCTTCGAGTTGATACTCAATTGGGTCTTCTATGGTTATGACGTTTTTCTCAGCCGAGTTGATTCTGTTAAGGCACGCGTAAAGTGTTGTGCTTTTACCGCTTCCGGTCGGGCCTGTTACGAAAATCACGCCGTGCGAGCGGTTAAGCAAAGAATCGAATTTATGCAGGTCCTCATCGCACAATCCCAGCTCGTTCAATCCGAAAAGACCCGTGCTTTTGTCGAGCAGACGAAGCACGCTGCGCTCGCCGTAACTGGTCGGCACAGTACTGATACGCAAATCGACCTCTCGCTGGCCCAGTCGAACGCTGCACCTGCCGTCCTGCGGAAGCCGGCGCTCGGCAATATCCATGCCGGCCATGACCTTGATACGTGAGATAATCAAAGGCAGCACATTTTTGTTCAGGCTCAGGGTGTCGTACAAAATACCGTCAATACGGTAGCGAATCTGAATCTTTGACTCGTACGGATGGACATGAATATCGCTGGCCCGCAATTGCAGAGCGCGAAAGAGAATGTCATTGACCAGCCTGATAACCGGCGGCCGATTTACCACGTCAAGCAGGTCATCCGATGTGGAGACCTCATCTACGAGCTGGTCGAGATTCTGCGAATCGAGTTCTTCGGCCACTTCCTCGATGACCGTTGACTTTTGTTCATAGGCAACATCTATTACAGAAGTAATGGCAGCCCTTGTGGATACCGCCGCCAAGACGGGCAGGCCCGTCATCTTCGATACGTTGTCGAGAGCATTTGCATCCAGCGGCTTAGATAAAACCACTGTAAGGTCGCCATTATCAGCATCAGGTTTGATCCCGATAAGAAAATGATGCTGAGCATACATTGCCGGGACGGCTTCTATGAATTCGGTGGGCACGTTCTTAGGGGATATTTCCGGTAGGAATTTCCAGCCGAGCGCTTCGGCAAACAACTTCAGCACGGCATCTTCTGTAAAGTAGGGGCAGTTGAGTAGAATCTCGTCAAGTCGGCCCTGGCCAGTGTTTTCTTCGAAGAATCCGGCCAAACGCTCAGCATCGACAAGGCCGGTCCGTTTGGCAGTTTGTATAAGCAAATCTTTCATTATTATTGTGCTTCTAAAACCTTGAACGGCTTAACCGGCTTTGGTGCTATTCCAGGCCAGTCCTGATAACTTTGGAATCTTTCCTCGAATTTCTCAAAGGCAATTTTATTTCTCTCAGATATTTGCTCCAGGTCGGGCAGGCCGGCAAGTGTATCATCCGGTCTCAATATTTCACCTTTAACAAATACATATAATCTCGTATCATTACTGGTGTTACCAATTTTCCTAAAGAGCCCGCCCACAAGTGGTATATCACCGAGCAGGGGGATCTTCCAGGTTTGCTTCTGCTGGTCTAACTGTATGATACCACCAAGAATAATTGTGCTCTTGTCCGGGACTGTAACTGTCGTCTCAATATTGTTCTCAATCTTCGGCGGTGGCGGCACATTCTCTCCGCCCGAAGGAGTTCCCTGGCTTGAACGTGACATGGTTATTTCAAGGCGAAGCAAGTCACCTTTGCTTATATGGGGCGTTATATCGAGTTGAATACCGGATGGGAATTCATCGAAAGTGAAGCTTGAGCTAATAACCGCTTCCCCGGTAGTAGTTGCGGACGAGGAGCTTCTGGATACGTATATTGTATTGGTCGCATCGATATGTCCCAGCTCATTATCGTTAACCAGAATTTTCGGCTTGGCAAGAACACGGCCATAGCCCTTTTTCTCCATCAGAGTCAACAGTGCCTGGATATGAGTGTCGGCGTAAAAACCCTGACCGCTTAATGCTCCCCCGACAAAGGCCCCTAACTCAGTGACACGGTCGGAGGGGAAGCCACCAGATTCTGCAGGGACAGGTGAGGCGGGGAGTATGGCAGAGAGTTTATCCATTTGCCCACCCGGTTCAAATCTTGGGATTTTTGAGACCACTTGCAGGTCGTAGTCAAAAACATCGGATTCGCTGATTTCGACAAGTGTGACATCTATGAGAACCTGTGGTCTTCTAACGTCTAATTGTTCTACAAGGCTCTTAATCCATTCCTGGTTCTTTTTGCTCGCATTGACAATCAACGAAAAAGTGTTGGGGTCCGGAACTATTGTTATTAGTTCTTCCTGCTTTTGCCTGACACTTTCAACCTTACCTTCCTTATCCAGAACCCTCTCCTCAATCAGCGGCCGCAGGATCTCGGCCAGGTGGTCCGGCGACTGGTTTTCAAGAGGATAGAGTTTATAACGTATCTCCTGCTGGTCGGTTTCGGCATCTACATAGCTTAGAATTTCTGCTATCTCAACATGCTGCTCTGCAGTCGCGTTGACCAGCAGTGAATTGGTCGGCTCAACCACGATAACCTGCGGCTCTTCCGTGGGAGCCTCACCTAATTCGGTCTGAGTTCTGCTAAGCGTTGACTGCCTTTGCTGTGCAGCGGTAGTTTGTGGAGTAGTTGGGGGCTTGGCGCCGCTGGTAATTCTTGAAGAAGAATAATAAGGACTCGTCAGGCTGGGGCTGATTATGCCAAGCTCTTCCAGTTGCTTTTTCACTTCCTCAGCGTCAACATGATGGATTTTGTATAATTCCAGAGATCGCAGGTCCTGCTGTACCACATCAAGAGTATTTATCAACTCCTCGACGTCATCCAATTGCTCATCAAGTCCTATCATCAGAATCCGATTTGTTCTTTCATCGGCATCGAGATATACAGTTGGTAGTGTCGGCTCTTGTTGTTGGGCTGTGGTTTGGGTTCTTGCTGACGCCCTTTGCCTTGCTAATGCGGCCTGTTGTGCCTGGCGCACTCGGGCTTGATACTGGGCCGCTGTTTCGTTCGCCCTCTTCGGGCTAACCGTGGGAGTAGTTTGCGGTGCTTCCGTAGCGGCAACAGTAATAGAAATTGTACCTAATTGCTCGGCAAGGCCCTCTAACTTCGGAGCAAGCGTCACGGCCATCGTGTATTGCAACTGCCTGAACCTGAACTTCTTCTGTTCTCCAGGCTTATCAATGATTTCCAAAAGCGCCTGAATTCGCGGCATCCGGTGTGCATAGCCGGTGACGATGATTGCTTTTCCTTTCGGAATCGGCGGAGCTACCGTGAGACTCATGGAGGTCAGGAGATTTGTTGCACTGGTTGTATCTACATGCTTGAGGTTAAAAACACGCGTTACCACTCCATCACCACGCTCGACTTTATAATCGTACGTATCGAGCAAAGCAGGATCGATCGTTAATGCATTAGCCACGGGAACAATGGTTACAAGATTGCCCTTACTGCGAGTCATTACGAGATTCTTGAACTTCAAGACATCTTCAAGCATAGGATACAAATCCTTTACCTTTATTGGGCCTCGAAACTTGCCGTGAGGATTGATTGTTATTTCCTCAAGGACGTCTTTCTCGTCGTACATGAAATCCAGTCCCAAATACGGGCCCACCAAACCCAGTAATTCGGCAACTGTGATCTTCTGACGCTCGGCTAAAGCCAGGTTAACGACTTGCTCTTCATCTATGGATGATTTCGTATCTTCATCCTGGTTGTTTACAGACGGTTTTGGTGTCTCTTGCTCTTGCTCGACTACGGCTGCATCAGAGTTTGGTTCAGTTTCGACCTCGCCGCCTGCTGTAAACAGGAATTTTGCTTCACTTGGTTCAACTGAAGCGGAAGCTATCGTTTTAGCCGGAGATTCCGATTTATCCTGTGATTTTGGAATGTTTTGTGCTGTAATAGCGGCTGAGTTCTGTGATTGTCCTATTACAGAAACGAGCCTGTTCAGCATTCTAACCGGCACAATAGCAATCACAGCGTCGTTGTGAATATCGATAATTGCTTTAGTGTGTGCCTTCTCATCCGGCGGATTAGAAAAGCTCCCAATCGAGACTCCCCTGGTTATACTATCGGTAAGTTCCAAAGCAAGCTGCTCGTTAGACGGCATGTTCCTGGCCGCCGAGACGGGAAGAACTTCTTTTACGACATATTGCTCCGGGCTATCGACAAGATTGAGAATGGCCTTAGCTTTGGCCAGTTCGTATTTCACATCAGTAAGCTTATTCAGTTCAGGAGTAACCAAAAGTGCGGACGTACCCGGAAAATGAGTAACCGTGCCTGTTATAATACCGGAAAGATACTTCTTGCCTTGCTCAACGGACACATGTTTCAAAGAAAAAATCTCGTATCCGGATTCCTTTGGAATTCCTGTTTTCTCAGCAGCAAAAAGACTGACATTAAAAATCAAAAGAACTGCCGTAAAAGTTAAAAACCAAACGTGACCCCCATGTGAACAACGCTGCTTTATCATCATGAAACACCCCTTCGTCCGATAGTTCAAGATATCAATCCTTTCCCCATAGCCTCGTTTTTGAGGCAATACAACGGGGGCCGGTTTTTATAGTAATCACTATTAATTCAGACACAAAAAAAGACCGGAAGTTCCCAATTATCAGGTAAAAAAACGCCAATTTATTCACAAAACATGCACATTCTGATCCCAAAGTCTCGAATATGAACCTGAAGCAGTTGATTTTTCACTGACTTTATTTATCGAGTTTAATCTTAACAATTATAGGACACATCAACGAAAGAACATGCTTAGGTACATAGTGCCTTTAAGGCCGATAAAATTGACGAAAATAGTAATGAAAATATTATGGACCAAAAGAAAACAAATCCATCAACCTAATTGCAGTTGGAAATGTTTAATGATTCGGAACTTAGTAATCCGGCGTAGGATTACTTTTCCGCTGATGCGTCCGGCTCAGGCGGGCTGACTTTTCCTTCGCTATTGTCTGCTTTGGTCGGAGATGAATTGGGATCTTTCCGAATGCCTTTCAATTCTTCACCCATATTATCCAGCTTTTTCGATTCTTCATCACTGACGCGAGTAGATTTAAATTTAGAGATAAGTTCCTGTATCCGGGCGTTCCTTTCTTCCTGTTCTTCCGGGTCGAGTCCCGAATCAGTCTTATTTGAGGCAGAATTCTGCTGTAAATCCTTCAGCTTATCTACAAGCTCGTCCATCCTCTCTTCATCGCTGCTGTTGCTTTGCGTTCTTTGTGGAATACTTCTTGTTCCTCTGACGTTTGCAGCGGCTCTGCTGAAAGCCGTAGATTTGGGTCTTACGGAGCTTTGGCCGCTTTTAATAGAAGAAGCAGGGGATGGCTTGCCTGTAGGTCTTGGTTGTGGTTCGTTCGCAATTTCTATATTGAAAGTCTCTTCGCCGCTTTTAGCAACAACAAGGCCATTTTTTACCTGCTCAATAAGTAAATGCCCGACCATGCTGGACTGCCGGACCCAGTGCCGTCCTCTGCCGGGTTCGTCGATTAATGCCTGTGACAACTCCGGATTATCCGGACAAACAATAGTGGCATAAACCGGGAATTTCGGCGTAACATTAACTTTGCTGGCAATACCTGGAATTTTTGCCCCTTTCGTCGAAGTTTTCGGGGCCGGCTTTACAGGATTTAGATACAACGCAAAAGCTTCCGCCTGCTTGACCAGAGGTGACTCCCGATTTTCACCCGCCTTTGTCTTGGTATCGGCAGCACTCTCGAATTTTTCTCTTACACTCGGTAATTTGAGAAATTCATCTATTCTTCCATCGCTGCGAACACCATATATCACAGGAAAAACGAAGAAAACGCCTGCCAGAATCGCTGCTACCACACTTGTTATTCGCAATGTGTTTATCATATCGGTATAGAAAGCACCTAAGTCGGCTGATCTTTGCGTCAATACTTTGTTTCTATGCTCTATTTATTTGACATTACCGGCAGCGTTTGGTTCCCTCCAATGTTTAATTTTCTCCAGAAAAGCCTCCTCATTACCCGCATAATCGCCGCTGTGCTCGGGTGTGTGGCAGTCGATACAGGTCGATTTCGGCTCTGTAAGCTCGGTCACACCGGCAGAAAGGATATGTTCTGAGCCTGGTCCGTGGCAGTTCTCGCAGCCGACATTTATCAAATGCCCTGTTTGTTGCTGGGAAATAAATCCGCTTTCATAATCCATGCCGATGACATGGCAGACAACGCATTCTGGGTCGTACTGAGAATTGACTTGTTCCAGCGTCGAAAAGGCCTTTGCGTGGGCATTGCCGCTCCACGTTTCATATTCGAATTCGTGACAGGATGATTTGCAGGATTTCGAGCCAATATACTCCAGGTCATTAGGTAGAGCGAAGCGTGGATGTTTCTCCAGCAGGTTCCTGTCTTTGACAATTTGCTGATAGTCTTCGTACAGCTTGACCAAAGAGTCATCTTTTGGCAAGTTTTCTTCTATCGGAAACGCTTTAAATACCAATCTCAACGGCTGATTGACTCTGGCTGGGGCTGTTACTTTCAGCCCGCATACATATCTACCGAAGCGTCCCACAGTGAAGGCCAAAGGTCGTTGATTCGGATTGTCAATCACAGCCGGCTCGTCAGATTCGCTGGGGCACACAATACAGTCAACAAATGAAGCTGTATTTGCGATGGATTTTATAATTTCGGGATCGCCATTGCTGAGAATCAGGATATTGAAAGTCGGTACACTCGCCAGCTGGTTGAAAAGCTCTCCGATTTGCTCGACAGGGGTAGATTCCGGATCGAACGTCGCTATTGTGGCCAGTACGGTTCTGCCTTTTAGTGAGAATTTCTTCGTAAACTTCGCCGGTATGTTTATCTCGGACGTATCGTGATGACTTATCACGTTAAAAGTTGACTCAATACCTTCCAGCATACCGAGATTGCTGCCTATTTCGATGTCTTGCTCAACCAAATTTACCAGGTCGTAATCGAGAAGTTGAAGTGCCTGGACTATGATATGATATTTAATCAGGTCCTGCTCGCTGTCACTTTTCACAAACGAACCGGTGTTGATAATCAATCTCTTATCCTCGGGCACAGTATTGAGTACAGCCGAGCGCCTGTCGAATCCCCCGAGTTGTCCGCCTGAACAGCCGCAGGGTTTCAATGTTCCAAGCTCGTTACCGGTTAAAAAGATAGTGAATGAACCGTCGTCAATCGAACGCTCTTTTTCATATCCCGGAGTTGTCTTCGGGCTTCTCAATACACAGGAAGTCCCTATTGTTAAGATGCAAATGCAGATTATTAATCGCTTCATGAGTCAACCATTCTTATGATGCACATCAAGACCTAATCGTTTTAACCGGACTCTTCAATTGTGCTTTGTTGAGTTTGAGCTTCAGCTTTTCTTTTCGTGTAGTATCCGTTACAGCGAATTGGTAATTCCTCGCCGTCCTTAATACTTAATGACAACTGGTCGGTGAATTTGGTCTTACCCTCATCAGCAGGTGGTGTTATTGCAACTTCAAGCTGATAGCCGTTGCTGATTTTCTTCTGCTCCAGAACCTCTATGCCGACAATATTACTATTCGACGACAGCGACTCGATTTCAAAGTCCTTTCTATAGTTGTTGAGCACTGAGATTGTCCTTACTATCGGTTTTTCCGGAACAGCATTAAATAATATAAGCAAAGGCGGATTAACCGTATATTTTGGCAACACGCTATATAAAATAGTGGCATTTTTCCCCTGGGGGTGATTAAGGGTGATATTGACGCGCCCTTTGAGACTCTTTTTAAGTTTCTCCGCATCGATCCTGGGTTCAAGAACAAATTCTGTTGCTTCTACCGTAGGATCAAAATCAACCGTGATACAATCGGCGGTCGATTTGAATCCTGTTACTGAAAATGGTTGACCATCGATACTGTTGATTGTAATCTTCGGACAGCCTGCATTGTCCTCATCGAGGAAAAGCCTCAATCTCTTCGGTTCCCAGGCGACTTTCAGTACAACCTGGGCTTTGATAGTCAGGCTAGTTTGCGGATCTGTCTTATCGTTGCTATGTACAACAAGCTGCCGGTTCATCTTGCTTTCGAGAGGGCCTGAGTTCCATTCGACATGCAGGATCCCGCTCTCACCCGGTGCATATTCCATCTTGTCGATCTTGGTTTTTACACCGCAGCATTGCCCGACCTTCGTGATTTTCAGTAAGCCTTCCCCGACGTTCGTGAATTCGAACTGACCTTCATGTTTTGCACTCGGGCCGACCTCGCCGAAGTCATAAACTAATTCTTTAAACTCGATTTCCGGCGGGGCTTTTTCCGTCATCATGGCCTGCTCTTGACAGCCAATCTGTGAAAACAGCACCAAACTACAGATTACACAAATCATCTGTGAAGCATGTATTTTGAATTTTCGTTTCATTTTATCATCTCCAAATCAGATAGTAATGTAACCCTATTCCAATTAACGACCTATAGTTTAATAAAAAAAGATACCTTTAAGCAAGTAATTTTCAAAAAGAACCGCTGTCGAAACGGCCGGAAATAATGCATTAGCTATCTCTATGGTAATATAAGCCTGGGCTTTGTTTTCGGATAACGCCCGTTACAGCGAACCATCAGTTTCTCTCCGCCCTTAATATTTACGGATAATTCGTCCACGAAGCCTGTTTTATTCTCGATCGCCGGTGGAATTAACTCCAGGTCAAGCTGATAACCATTGGTAATTTTCCTCTGCTCCAAAACTTTCATATCAACAATATTACGTTTTGAAGATACCGACTCGATCTCAAAGTCTTTACGATAGTTATTTAGCACATCGATTCTTTTAACTACCGGCTGCTCCGGCTTAGCGTCCCAAAGAATAATCATGGATGGTTTAACTGTATATCTTGGCATCACGCTGAAAAGAATCGATGCTGTTTTGCCTTCCGGATGTGTCAGGTTGATAGTTATACGGCCTTTGGAATTTTTCGGCATTGCATCGATATTAACTTTTGCTTCGAGAATGAACTTCGTCGCTTCCACAGAAGAATCGTAATCGGCGGTAATACAGTTTGCTGTCGATTTGAATTGCAATATTGAAAAGGGCTGCTTGTCAGTGCTGTTGATGGTAATTTTCGGACAGCCGGCATTTTCCTTATCGAGAAAAAGCCTTAGACTCTTCGGATTCCAGTCAACCTGCAGAACGACTTTGGCTTTAAGATTAATTATAGTCTGAGGTGTTTCCGGGTCATTGCTGTGGATTGTAAGTTTCCGCCTCAAAGTCAGGGGCCGAGACCCAGAATTCCATTCCACTTTCAATTCTCCACTTTCGCCCGGCCCATATCCCATTTTGCCCAGCCTGGTAACGACGCCGCAGCATCTGGCAACCTTCGTTATTTTCAGTAAGGCGTCCCCGGTATTTGTGAACTTGATTTTACCCGTTTGCTTTTTGTTAGGGCCAACTTCGCCGAAATCGAAGACTTCGTTTTCGAAAGTTATTTTGGGCGAGGGTTTATCAGGCTCGGCAATGACTTCTGGTTTTTCCTGTGTTATTACGGTTTCCTTTGCCTGCTCCCGGCAGCCAGGCTGCAGGAACAATACGCAACTAATTAGAAGAAGAACCAAAATAAGGCATTTTTGTTTCATATTGATACCTCCGAATTAGACTATCGTTTACAACTTTCGACAAACTAATACCCCTTAGTTTAACCGAAAAGCCATTTACATGCAAGGAATTGCCAAATCTGTGCCGGCAGCGGTGCTTAACAATTGCTTCTAAAGACTTCTCTTGCCGCGCGATTTCTTACCATTGCCGGCCCTCGGGGCGTTATTAAGTTTTCCGCTGATAGCCATATCTCTGAAGTCGGCCATCGGATCGTAAAATTTCCTGCCCAAGTCTACGGCATTAACCATCAGGCCGGGGCGATTTGCCCTGAGCTGGCGGACTATCATGCCGTCCGGCTGGATGAAACATGATGGGTAGGGCGAATAATACCCGCTCGAATTTGTCATGCTCACCCACATATGATTCGTCGCCGCCCGGCATTGTATTGTCTGGCGCATGATATGCGTATGGACGCTGGGGCCTTTCTGCCGGGCGTTGTAGAAAGACTGGAAAATGCATTCGATTCCTTGCTTATAAAGGGCGCGGTACAATTCCGGAAATCGTAAATCAAAACATATCAGCAGCGAGCATTTTACACCGTTGATTTTGAAGTTCACAAACCTGTCACCCGGTGTCAGGCGCCGCAAATCTCCCGGCGTACAAAACCGCTTATCATAGCGGTCGATAATCTTGCCGTCAGGGCCGATCAAATACAAGCTGTTATAAGGTTTTTTCTGCCAGGAAAGTCTGTGTGTGCTTCCCAGCACAACCCAGAGCTTGAGTTTCGCCGCCAGGGCCGTTATCTTTTCAGTCTCTTCTTCGAGCAGGTCCCAGTTATACCCTTCGAAGTTCGGAAAGTCCGTGCCGACGTAGCCGCTCAATGCGCACTCGGAAAAATGAACAATGTCGGCTTTGGCCTTTTTCGCTTTGGTCATATATTCGCAAATCGCCAGCGAGTTCCGCTTAATTGAACGTCCCACGGCAAATTGACACGTCGCGATTTTTAGTTTATCGGTAGCCATAGTATCTCTAATACCTAAAAGCCCTTCACCTCTACGAAAGCTTCATTTAACATCTATGTTTCCCAACTGTCATTCCTTCTAACCAACCGTCATTCCTCCTGATTGACTGTCATTCCCGCGAAGGCGGGAATCCATTCAACGCATCAGATTGTAATACAAATCCTTCCAATCTGGATTCGATTTCTCAATTAAGTTGATCTTCCATTGTCTGTTCCATTTCTTTATACGCTTTTCTCTTAGAATTGCATCAGATACGTTGCTAAAGATCTCATAATAAACAAGCATGTGAATACTGTATCTCTTTGTAAAGCCTTCAACCAAATCTTCCTTATGCTCATGAATCCTTCTTAGTAAATCATTCGTTAATCCAATATAAAGGGTGCCATTCATTTTACTTGTCAGTATATAAACAAAATACTGTTTCATATACTAATTCTGGATTCCCGCCTTCGCGGGAATGACATAATGAAGTTCTTAGTCCACTCCACCCTTGGCTTGAGTGGATTTGTCTCTACTCCAAACCCATTGTCTCTTCGAGGCCGAATATTATATTCATGTTTTGAATCGCCTGGCCCGATGCCCCTTTGACCAGGTTGTCGATGGCCGAGAAGCTGATGATCCTGCCCTTGACCGACGTCGGGTAGATGTGACAGTAGTTTGTCCCAGCAACATCTTTGACGGCGGGGGCGTCACTGCGTATCCGCAGAAACGGCTCACCGGCATAAAAATCGTTATAGAGCTGCGACAGCTCGTCATTGCCGAGTTGTTTTTTGGGCTGACAATAAACCGTCGAGAGTATCCCCCTGTCGAACGGCCCGACGTGCGGCTGAAACAGGACGGTAACATTCTTTCCCGCTACGTCACTTGCAATCTGTTCGATTTCGGGCATGTGCCGGTGGGCGCCGATCCCGTAGGGGAAAAGATTCTCGTTCATATTCGGATAATGGAAGTTGACCGAAGGTTTGTTCCCCGCTCCCGATGTTCCCGTGACGGAATTGACAATGATCGAATCGGTTTCGATCAAATCGTTTTTAAGCAGCGGCGCAATAGCAAGCGATGACCCGGTTGGATAGCAGCCGGGATTTGCTACGAGCGTAGCGTT
>Ga0209536_100002939_pt1 | contig 27617 bp, 30 predicted proteins | sample DeeMarSeWOR28_12_FD_187461 | JGI IMG/M metagenome (GOLD analysis project Ga0209536, IMG submission 187461) | Marine sediment microbial communities from White Oak River estuary, North Carolina - WOR-2-8_12 (SPAdes) (version 2) | ecosystem: Environmental > Aquatic > Marine > Intertidal zone >... | reverse complement strand
CCCGAATTTATAGTGGGCCAGCAAGAGTCGCAGCAGCAGGCCCGAAGTTTTGCGGGCAGCTTTTTTCCAGTGTGTATCCATCTGGTGGGCAACAATAAAGGCCCTTTTCAGCAGGATACGGTGCAAGTCCTGGAGCTGCTCCCCAGAGGCAGATTCCTGCAGCAGTTCGTTATCTATTCCAATGCCGTCAATATCTAAAACAACACGAAGCCGGCTCATGAAATCCGGAATTTTCAGGGTTTTGACAAGTCCTGCCGCCTGGGAGTCTTTCTGGCTCAAAAGCGATTCCATACCGGCCCAACTGGACTTGACCCCGCCCGCAAAAACAAATATGGAGCGCCCGATATAATAGGGCGTGCCGTGCACATAGGTGACGCCGTCCTGCATGGAGGGCAGGAAATAGCGCAGGTAACCGAACTCATGGTTGTCATAGCGGCAGTCGAATTCATCCCAGAAGACAATGGGGACCTTGCTTCTTGCTACCGAAGCCCGGATTGGCTCTATGGCCGAGTTTATTTCCTCGGGTCCGTCAAACTGGGTCATGTTGAACTCGAAAAAATCAAAAGGATTGGTATCAAACTTATTGGAAATGACACGGGCCACCTCTTTGACGGAAAAGGACTTTCCTGAGCCAGGCGGGCCAAAAACCCCTATGCAGAGCGGCCGTTGGAAAGTCTCCTTGGATACATAACTGCCCATAACGTTCTGCAGGGTAATGACCGGGTCCAGCTCAGCCGGATCAGTGGTGCGAAGATTGCCGACATGGAAAAGGCGGAATTCCTCAAAGCCTTTTTGCCAGCTGACCTCCTCCTTTAAATGGTGCAGGACATCGAGGATGACCGGCACAGGACCGGGAGTTATATCCATCAGAGTTGTCCCGGGTCCAATCGAGATCGGGAGTTTTTGTGGAAAAAAGGAGCGCAGGGCCTTTTTCTTGTCCTCGTTCCATATCTGGCTGGCCACAAGCTCAAGACTTTTAACAAAACCGGCTGAAGTACCGGGCAACTCTATGAAGCCGGGATCAATGGCGGCTTCAATATAGGAGCAGGGTACCCCGCCCGGAAACACGGAGGAGAAGTCCAACTCAGGGAATTCCAGGCTGTCACTGAAAAAATAACCGTGCTCATACAAAAGTTGCCAGTTGTCGAGTACGCGCCTGGAAAAATCATAAAAATAGCTGCGGCAGAAATCACGGCAGCCGATTTCCAGGAAATCCATGGCCAGCATGGAGGTTACCAAGGTGTCATGGCATGGGACAGAGCCTTTCTGGCGTGGTGCGCTCTTCTGCGGCAAACACCCATCCTGGTACCTGAAAAAAACACCATTGGGTCCTGCATACAAAATACCGTAGGGAAACATTTCGACGACAATATGACAGAGAAAGCGCTGTTTTTTATCATCCCACAGGCCGATTTCTTCAGTGCGGAGGGCGCGCAAGGTCATGGCCACTATGGTTTCCCAGGTGACTGAACTGTCCATCTCCATCCTGGTCGTTTCCAGGTCGGACAAACGGCAGAAAAGAAAAAAGCAGTTACCGAACTGCTCCGCCCATTCCTGCCAATGGGCCAGGCCTATCCCCATGCCAATGACCCAGCTGCCAGAGTTGAGGGATTTGATACGTGAAGCCACAGGTGGGGGCCAGCCGCCATCATCTATTACCAGTATACCGTTATTGTTGCTCAGTTTTTCGAGATTTGAATCGCCAATTTTAAGTATTTCTGGCTCTTTGCGTCGTCCTTCTGGCGGGAGTATTTGTTGCACCATGAACCAGCCATGATTTTGTTGATCATTGGCGCGTCCCTTTTTGCGAAAAATCTGGAATATTTCTTTTGGTTCGCCGTAGGTAACGGTGCGGATTCTGGGGGTCAGACTGGCCGAAGCAAGGTAGGAGGTCAGCCAGGTCAAACATTCCTCCAGGCGCCCGTTTTCAACGCTGACCTTGCCGGCCAGCAGCTCTATGAAGTCGCCGGGATTATAGCCATATGCAGGCAGGCTCCCCTCGGAGAGCAGGCTGACCTCCTTGATCGGCAGGTTGTTAACCTTAACATCGGAGCCGAGCAGGAGTATATTGGGGCTTTTTTCTTCGCTAATCTTCATGTCTGACCCTGAGCTTTGTGCTCCTAAAAGCATTTGCTGCTGCATGATATCCTTCAGAGATCCATGCTGCAGCAAATCAGATGAGGGGTTAGGCGTTATGCTTTGAAAGGTAGTCAGCCACACCTTCCGGGGTGGGCTTCATGGCATCGTCCCCAGGCCGCCAGTTGGCGGGGCAGACCTCGCCATGCTCTTCATGGAATTGCAGGGCATCGATAACCCGAAGGGCTTCATCGACATTTCGTCCCAGGGGCAGATCGTTAATGAGCTGGTGTCTGACAATACCTTCCTTGTCAATCAGGAAAAGGCCGCGCAAAGAGACACCGTCTTCCAGCAGGACCCCGTAATCGGCTGAAATTGACTTTGAGATATCAGAAATCAACGGGAATTGAACAGCGCCGATACCGCCCTGGTTAACCGGGGTGTTTTTCCATGCCAGGTGGGTGTAAATCGAGTCAACAGAGACGCCCAGGAGCTCACAGTTCTTGGCCTTGAAATCTGCAACCTGTTTATTGAATGCCAAGATCTCTGAAGGACAGACAAAGGTAAAGTCCAGGGGATAAAAGAAAATGAGGACATATTTCCCCCTGTAAGAGGACAAAGAAACGGTTTCAAAACTGTTATTGGGCATTACAGCTTCAGCTTCAAATTCAGGAGCCTGCTTTGTTACCAGACACATGGTGATACCTCCCTTATGATTTTTGTTCTTGGTGTGCAGTTGATCTTACCCATAGTTTCCTATTTTCTCGATACTTTTCTGTACTATGTTAAATGGATTTTTCTTCCATCTGGGCCGGCAATATATTGCTCTGGAGCACGCAGCAGGATTCCTCCTCAAGCAGCCTGGCAAAGGTCACCTGCGCCAGGGTCTGGCGCAGCTGGTCGCGGGCCTGCAGCCAGACATTGTTTACGGCACAGGTTGCACTGGCATGACATGACTCCGGCCGCATGACACAATCGTTTAAAAAGATTTCTCCGATTATGGCCTCAATAACATCGAGCAGGGTGAGCTTTTCAGGGGGCACAACAAGCCTGTAGCCGCCCCTTGCTCCCTGCAGTATCTCAATGATGCCCGCTCTAGATAGTTGTTGGGCAATCTTGGCCAGGAAGTGGGAGGGAATATTGCCGCTGGCCGCCACTTCATGACGACTTACCACCCTGCCCGTACCATTCCTGGCCAGACACATGACGCAGCGGACTGCGTATTCACCTGCTCTTGTTAATCTCATAATTTCAACGCCCAAGCAAGACAATTAAGACATTTTTTGTCTTATATAAAAAAAGAAGCGTGAAGTCAAGCCGAAAAATTACATGTGTAACATATCAGCAAAGTATGGCCAGGAGAAGCTCTGCAGTAAGGGCCATATCGGAAAGTTTTATGGTTTCCCGGGTGGAATGCACCTTGTCCATGCCGGTCGAGAGGATGGCGCACTGGAGGCCGTAGCCGTTGAATATGTTCGCATCGCTGCCGCCACCGGCAACGACATAGTGGAGCTCGCGGTCAAGTGATGCGGCTGCGGCTTCCACTCTCTTTATCACTGCAGAGTCCCTGTCCAGCTTTAGGATCGGGAAATCATCAACTGCACTGAAGTCAAGAGAGGGTCTGCCGTTAACAACACCTTCTGGGTCGGACCAGCTGTCAATTTCCTCCTGGAAAGTTGACCTGATCTGTTGTGTATACTCCTGCAGCAACTTGACAGAGTGGCTTCTGACTTCTCCTTGCACCAGGACAGATTCAGGGATGATATTGCTTGCCATGCCTCCTGAAATTACCCCAATATTTGCGGAGCTTTCCGAATCAAGCCTGCCAAGCTTCAGGCGGGCAATGGCCTTGGCCGCCAGGTGAATGGCGCTGATGCCCTTTTCAGGACTCAAGCCCGCGTGGGAAGCTATGCCCTTAATTTCAGCGCTGATGCGGTTTGCCGCAGGTGCACCGACAACAACCCTGTTGATGCCGGAAGAGTCCAGAGCATAACCGATTTTTGCGGTAATATTTGCCGGGTCAAGGGCCTTTACCCCAAGCAGCCCCACTTCTTCGCAGGTGGTAAAGACAAACTCAACAGGGCCGTAGGGGATATTATTTTCCTGCAGGGTCCACATAACCTCAATGAGTGCGGCAATTCCTGCCTTGTCGTCGCTGCCGAGCACAGTATCGCCGGCAGACGAAAAAACCTCCCCTTCGCGCTTGACCTTTACCCCTATCGCGGGCAGAACCGTATCCATATGGCAGTTGAAAAAAACAGGCTCTTTATCCAAACCTCCACCAGGAAAACGGACAAAAAGGTTGCCACAGTCAGCCCCTGTCTGGTTGGCCGAGTCATCCTCAAATACTTTCGCACCCATGTCAGTAAAAAGATTTATCAGGTACGCTGCGACCCTGCCCTCCTGTTTCGAGGGACTGTCGATTTCACACAGGGTGGTAAAAACAGAAGCAAGTCGTTCACGGTTGATTGTCATGACAGTACCTTAAGCGCTGGTGTTGTGACCGGGAATTAGAACCAGTCTTTTTTTTTGAAGTAAAAAGCCATGCCCCCAGCCAGGATAGCCATTACGAAAAGGATAACAAAATACCCCCACCTCCAATGGAGTTCAGGCATGTAGCTGAAATTCATGCCATAGATCCCAACAATAAAGGTCAAGGGAATAAAAATTGTAGCAATGACTGTAAGCACCTTCATTACTTCATTCATCCTATTGCTTATGGCTGAAAGATACATATCCAAAAGGCTGGCAGTCACATCCCTGAATGCTTCTAATGTCTCTATGATCTGCATTGTATGATCATAAATATCCCTGAAATACTTTAAGGTGTCGTCTAAAATAAGCTCGGAATCGCTTCTGATCAGGGAGTTTATCACATCCCGCATGGGCCAGACAGATTTCCGCAGGATTGTGAGCTCCCGCTTCAAAAAATGCAGCCATTCAAAGGACTCTCTGCTGGGCTCAGTCAAAATTTCTTCCTCAAGTTCCTCAATCTGGGAGCCAATTTTTTCAAGTATCAGGAAATAATTATCGACTATGGCATCAAACAGTGCATAGGCCAGGTAGTCAGTATTCTTTTTTCTGATTTTACCGTTGGCCTTCTGCAGGCGGTTTTCAACTGCAGCGAAAAGGTTAGCGCCGGCCTCATGAAAGGATAGAATGGCATGCTCCATGAGCACAAGGCAGAAGTGTTTTTCCTGAACTGTTGAAGCCCCCTCATCAAAAGATAGAATTTTACCGACTAAAAACAGGTAGTTGTCAAATTCTTCCATTTTGGGGCGTTGGCCGGTGTTGAGTATGTCCTCCTGGGTAAGGGCATGAAGAGAAAAACAGTCGCCGATAGCTGATATTTTTTCAGGTTGGTGCATCCCGTCAACCTGAAGCCAAATAATACCCTCCTTATCTTTAAGGTGCAGAAGAGCATCGTTATCCGGAACTGCAATCTCTTCAAACTTGCTTTCTGTATACCTGATGGCCTTAATTTTGACCTCACCTGTGAAAGCGTCGCCTACATGCACCAGAGAACCCGGGGGTAAGCCGGCTTTTTGGGAAAATGTTTTTAAAAAGCGCTTCATCTCGGAATCCCCTTCTTTTTCGTTTTTTGCTGATGACGCCGTACTGTCAGTGACATGAATACGCAGACTTGCGGCAGCAGTTCAGCGCCTCCCTGTTAAGCTCGACCAAAAACAGTATGGCAAAAACGGTGGAATACCTCAAGCACACAATTTTTCTTAAAGGCATTCGAATATGTCTCACTTTGAGAAATTTCAACCTGGAGCCAAAACATTTCATCGGCATGTGACCGGGTGATATATCCGCCGCGAAAGGGTTTGTTGATCCACACTTTTTCTTTAAAAACAGAAGCAAAACAACGAGCCAGATAATTGATCCAGTCCGTTGGGCATGTCCCATCCCCGTAGCTCAAACAGACAAGGGGCCTTTCCCTGCCAGGATCAGGTCCAATTGGAGGACCAATGTGTGACATGGTATGGCAGTCTATGCCCATTTTTATATGGTTGCTGGCTGCAACCGCAGAGAGGTTGTCATGATAGGGGTAATAATACCGCGCCAACAGCTTCTGAACCAGTTGTTCATCCGGGAAAGCTCTATAGATTGGAACGTCCCTGCACGTGCGGGTCTTGATAACGCCTTTTACGCCTTGGTCCCCTGGTGCACGGTTGAGATCAACCAGTGATCTGGCAATATCCGTAGTGTAGAAAGCGGCAGCATATTCCTGCAGGGGAAAGTAAATGGTGTCTGCGCCAGTGTCGCGGTCAGCAAGAATGTTCTCCCGGCTCAAAATACACAAGTCTTGGAGTTCGGGAGGTACCCTTTGACCAGCATGGGGAACTGATATACAGAGAGGCAATGTCATTTTTCTTTGGTGCTTACTGGAATTTTAGCCGCCTTTTCTGTGTACTATAGATTTGGTTTTCGTGTCAATTGCCAGGCTGAACCGTTCCCGGACAAACGAAATAATTGCACAACTTTGTGGTTTGTGTCCGGATAATGTATGTTCTACCTCATTGACCAACCGCTTTCCGAGCGCCACCGCATGAGGCGAATCTTTCCTGTACTGGCACTGCTGATAACCGCAGCATAGGGGGCACCCTTGACCTGTTGGGGATTTTTACGGGCAGGGTGATAGACAATAATCGAACCATTGTCGCTGCTGGTCCCATCAGGTTGCCATTTTATGTAGTTCGGGCCGCCGAATATGAGTCCGTTTTTGCCGGCCAGCTTAGTGCCGGCAGGGGTTTTTGTCGGGCCTCCATCCGGGTACGGCGGGGCAGAGGTGCAGTCATAAAACTGCACCTCTGCTTTCAAGAGAACACGCTTAATGATGTCTTCTTCTGCTTCGTTGCTGCAATCCTTATCAGAGTCCCTGTCAAGGCATATAAGGTAACCATCCCTGGCTCCCAAAATAAAATCCACCAGGAGGTCCCGGTTCCTGTTAACTGACTCGGATCGTGCCCAGTTCAGATCTGTCAGAATGGCAAAGGCTGCGGTTTTCACTTTTGCCGTCGGGTTGCTATACATATAAACAACTCCTGCAGCCAGGATACATATTATAGCCATGACAACAGAAAGTTCTAACAGAGTGAACCCCGGGGCCGGTTTCTTTTGAAACAGCAATGAGCAGTCAAACGTCTTGGCCATAGTGCACACGTATGAAATTGGACATGTTGATGCTGTCATAGCACAACTAGGTTATTGTTCTTGAGGTCTATTTATGGTCGAGTGACTGTTGCGGTCAACACCAATTAACCGCTAGGAAAATGAGAGGCAGAGAATATAAATGATGTTTCGCTATATACAGTTCTAGTGAAATTATACGTGAGTGTCGGCAGGGCCATGCCGTTCTTATCCGCGGAACGGCTACTGTGAATCAAGAAGTTTATACGGAAATATTTTTTCCCCGAGAATAAAGCCAGGAACCCAAAGTCAGTACTCCGTATAAGGCGCCGATAAAAAATATCTGCTGAATATGTGTGCTGATTTCATAGTAGACAATGAATGCTGTGCCCAAAAGCAGCCCAAAAAGAGAAAAAAGAATTAAGAATACTGACGAGTTGGTTGCAGTATGAATTTTATAGTTTGCATAGGTCATCAACAATGACACCAGCAAAAAGGTCACGCTGCCAAATTCCAGTATGACTTCGAGCGAACCGGCCAGAATCAGGCAAAAAGCCATGCCTGACATGGTAATAATTGCGAAAACCGGTATCTGATTTTTGCGTTTTGCCAAAATGGCGGGGAAATAGCCGTCTTTCGCAATGACAGCCATTTGCCGTGAAGCTCCGAATACTGTACCGCTGATCGCGCTAGATGTAGCAAGAAGTGCACCCAGAATCACCAACTCGGTTCCCCAGTGTCCCAGTATCTTTTCAGCCCCGGAAGCCAGGGCATACTCCTTGTTTTTTATGATATCTTCAAAAGGTATTGCCAAAATAGCGCCAAAAGAAATTACCAGATAAATGAGAATGGCTAAAAAAATTGCAGAATAAATAGCTCTCGGAATATTTTTTTCAGGTCTTTCCATTTCATTAACGGCGTTTATAACAAGCTGGAATCCCTCATAGGCGACAAATGTAATAGAGGCGACAATGAAGATGTCTAATACGGTTACATCGCCGTTATTGTGGAGCAATGTGGGCAGAGTTGTATGGCTGTTGTTTATCAAAACGAATGAAATTACAACCAGTATAATCAGTTTAGTATAGACCATTAAATCTTCTATTTTCCCCATACCTTTGACGCTCCACACATTGATGAGTGTAAAAATGCCAATTATTGCGCCCGCAACAATTTTGCGCATCCATTCACTATCAGCAAAAGCGAAGCCGCTTATGGCATAGGAGGCAAAAGTGTAGGCATAGAGGGCAAGGGTACTGATATAGCCGAATATTACCCACCAGCCGATAAGCGAGGCTGCAAAGTGGGATCGGGGAAACGTTTTTTTATAAAATGAGTAGGTCGCGCCTTCGTCTTTATAGTAGATTCCCAGTTTTATATATGAATAAGCAGCCATGGCAGCAAGGACGCCGCCCAGGAGAATGGCTATTGGTGTCAACACGCCGATCATGGATACGGAGATGCCCAAAATTGTAAAAATGCCGCCGCCGACCATCCCACCCAGGGCGATAGCAATCAACTCGGGAACACCCAGGGCCTTGTTCCGCTTTCTGTGAATCGATTTATCGTGTTGATTACCAAATAGCATGGTTTTTTAAAGCCACCGACGAGAGTTAAAATTATCCCCTGAAACCATAGTAGATGTAGCATACAATGACTATGCCCAATATTCCGACTATGCCGTTTACTATGGCAGCTCCCCAGAGATTATAGCCCTTGGGGATTTCTGCGGGCTGCAGACTGGTTACCACGTTTCTATGCTGCATTATTGAAAAGAAACTCAGGAGAATTGAGAGTACAATAAATGTTAATCCTATGTAGAAAGAAATCTCCCGTTCCAATAAAATGATTCCTTTTTTGCCTAAAACGTTCAGGAAAAGCCCAAAACGTTCGACCACAAAACCAAAGGCCATAAGAGAAACACTGGTTCTGTTCCAAGCCAAGAGGGTACGCTCAGCGGCAAAAAGGACCCGTGGGTCGTGCAAGTCAGACATGACCTTTCTCCTTTGTCAGAGTCATGTTAAAACAAAAGTTATACTTTAATAAATCGTAAAGAATGAGAGAACAGTAAATAAAAATAGATGCTAAAGCACCATATATATTTTTAAGGTGGGTACTGATAAAAAATTGTCAGCAGATGCTACTTGGGAAACATGCGGCAAGACCGCCGCACTCCATGTGACGAGACATTCCTAGCACATTGTGGCACTTGATTGTTTCCACTTTAAGTAGTTATAATTTATTTCATTTTTTGAAATAACTTGAAGCCGTGAATAGGAGAAAACTCCAATGAAAGGGTTTGTCAAGAAGTTGCCATATTAAGGCCTTCAATGGGTTATTGTACCTGTTGGGGGCTTTGTCATTTTTTGTCAATCCATTTTTGTAACTTGAAAGGAGGTGGCTATGGCAGAAGAGATCAAAGGAGGTTGTGCGAGGCCAACAGGCGGACCAGTAGGAGAAGAAGCCCCACCTGAAGCAAATAGAGAAAAACAGACAATGCAGGAGGGAAAAAAGATGATACAGGTTGGGAAAAAAGCCCCTGATTTTACTGCTCCAGGCTTTCACAAAGATATTTTTGTGAATGTCAAGCTCTCTGACTATCTCGGCAAATGGGTTCTCCTTTGTTTTTACCCGGGAGACTTTACCTTTGTCTGAGCTACAGAACTTTCAGCAGTTGCTGAAAAATATCCCGCACTCCAAAAACTTGGCGTGGAAGTGCTCTCCATGAGCATTGACAGCATGTTTGTGCACAAGATGTGGAATGATCACGAATTGAGTAAAATGGTCGATGGAGGGGTGCCTTTTGCAATGTTGTCAGATGCCGGCGGCAAGGTCGGTACAGTTTATGGTGTTTATGATGAGGATGCAGGTGTCGAAACCCGTGGCAGATTTATTATAGACCCTGATGGTGTTGTGCAAGGCTATGAAGTGTTGACCCCGCCGGTAGGAAGAAATGTAAATGAAACACTGCGCCAGGTTCAGGCATTTCAGCTTGTCAGGGAAACAAAAGGGGCAGAGGCCACACCATCTGGATGGAAGCCTGGCAAGATGACTTTGAAGCCCGGAATAAACCTGGTGGGTAATGTGTGGAAAGAATGGAAAACTGATATGGCTTTTGATTAGGTTTTTGCTTTGCAAACCGGAGAACCCTGTGGAATCTGGAAAAGATTTTCACAAGCAGGTATGTCTCTGCATGTCATGCCTATAGGCAATCATCTAGTTAGAATTATTGTGCATTTTTGTAATAAGGCCAGAGAACGGAGCCGAGATTCCTCTCTGGCCTTATTATATATGATCTATCGCGGGTGAAAAAATATCCTTGGGTACAAAAGCAATACGGGCCCTTTATATCATCTCCCTAACACATTGTGGCACTTGATTTATCGCAGTACTACCTATTATATTTAATACATAATTGTTGTTATATAGAAACCTCTACCAGGAGTTAACTCCAATGAAAGAGGTATTTCGCAAGATCCTTTTTAAGGCCCTCAGGAACAGGTTGTTCCATTGAGGGCCTTTATATTTTTGAAAAAACATTTGTTCATTATCAAGGAGACACAGGAGGTGCAACATGGCTGATAAGAGGTACTTCAAGTGTTACGACTGCAATCATGAATGGTCCCTACCATATGGTACAGGTCAAAGCGGGCTACAGATGAAATGTCCACAATGCGGCAGTGCCAACATTCATCGGGCAGGGGCCGCGGGACGGGGACGAGGCAGAGGCCCGAGTTCTGCAGGCAGGGGCCGTAACGGTCCTGGCAGGGGACCAGGATTCAAGGAGTAGGAATGACCACGCATTCCTTACAGGCGGTATGTCTGAGAGGGGAGCATTAAGCCATTTTTTTACTGGAGAGAAAAATATGAAACTGTGTATCTCGTCTTCCGGAAAGGATATTGGCGCCCGGGTGGATACCGCTTTTGGCAGGGCGCCCTATTTTCTGATCATTGATACTGAAACCATGGAGGCAGAAGTTGTGGAGAATGCGGCTGCTGCATCAGGCCATGGCGCAGGAATCGGGGCAGCCCAGATAGTGTCGGATAAAGGGGCTGAAGCCGTGCTCAGCGGTTTTGTCGGGCCCAATGCATTTAGTGCCCTGAAGGCGTCAGACATCAGGATTTTTGAGGGTATTTCGGCAAATGATACGGTACAGGAAGCTGTCACCGGTTTCAAAAAGGGTGACTACCGGGAAGTCACGGCACCTTCTACAGGGCCGGGCCGCGGCGGTGGCAGGGGTCGCGGTGGCGGCAGGGGCAGGAGAGGATTCTGACGGCAATGACGGGTGACCTGCAATCCGAAGTTATCAGGGCTTTCCACCGGAAAGACTTTACCACGCCGGTGGTCGGCATCACCGGCGGCAAGGGCGGCGTGGGCAAGACCACGGTTGCCGTCAATATCGCCTGCGCCCTGGCTGACAGGGGAGTGCGTACCGCTCTGGTCGATGCCGATGTGGACGGCCCGAACGGTGCCATCCTTCTCTCGGTGGAACTGGCAAACCCGGCTGCAGTCGATATTACAGTGCCGCAGATCGATGCGGAACGCTGCAATGGCTGCGGCGATTGTGTCAGGGCCTGCCGGCTGCATGCCTTGTTTCAGCCGCGCGGCAAATATCCCCAGCTTATTGGAGAGTGCAATGGCTGCGAGGCCTGTATCCAGGTCTGCGAAGCACATGCCATATCAAGGGGCAGGAAGCAGGTCGGCATGACATACCTCTCCCGGATTGACGGTCTCTCCCTTTATACCGGCGCCCTTATCCCGGGATTCGAGGAAAGTTCCGTTGTGGTGCAGGCCGTCAGGGAAAGGGCCTTTGCAGACGCGGAACAGTTCGACCTTATTCTGGTTGACACCTCACCGGGGGCCCACTGCAATGTGATCAATGCTTTGCGGGGCGCCGATTCGGTGCTGGCGGTTACCGAGCCTACCCCTTTTGGTCTTCATGATCTCGAACTGATACTCAATCTCTTGGAACTCTTGGAACTTGGTGGCAGTGTTGTGCTTAACAGGGCTGATCTGCCTGGTGACAGGAAGAAGATCAAAACAGTCGCCCGGCAACATAGCAGAGAGATGATTTGGGAAATCGGTATGGATGATCTGCTGGCCAGAAGTTATGCAGCCGGGGTTCCCGTGGTTCGGGAGTATCCCCAGGCACCAAGCAGCAAAGTTTTCCAGCAGCTAGCGGAAAACATAGCAGCAACATACGGAATATGAAAGAAATTGTAATCATCAGCGGTAAAGGCGGCGTCGGCAAATCAGCCCTTACCGCTTCACTCGGCTCTCTCCTGGCGGAAAAACACCGGGTTCTGCTGACAGATACCGATGTGGATGCGCCCAATCTTCATCTGGCCATGGGGACCCGCTTGATCGATTTTCAGGAGATAGCAGCATCAGACAAGGCATTTATTGATTATCACCTGTGTTCCGGCTGTATGACCTGTGTGGAGACCTGCCGGTTTGCCGCGATCATAGCTGTTGCACAACCGGTCATTATGCCATATTCATGCGAAGGCTGTGGTGCCTGTGCCCTTACCTGCCCCGAGCAGGCAATCGCAGTCAGACCGGTGGTCAACGGCAGGATCAATATCTATGCAACTTCCGGACTGTCTCTTGTGACCGGACAACTGGCCATCGGTGGTTCCAGTTCGGGCCGCCTCGTCGATCAGGTTAAAAGAAGGGCCCGGCAGGAGGCCGAGAATTCCCGGGCGGAAATAATTCTGATTGATGGACCTCCGGGTATCGGCTGCCCGGTAATCGCAGCCCTGAAAGGCGCCGATTATGCCCTGCTGGTGACCGAGCCGTCAGCGACAGCCCTGCATGATCTGCAGCGGGTCGTGGAGGTTGCCGGACATTTCCGGATTGGCATGGGCCTGGTTATTAACAAGGCGGATATCCATGAGGTGTCACGGCGGAAAATATTCGCATTTGCTGCAAAGAACCGCATGGATGTACTTGGGGAGATACCATACGACATCAGCGTGCCCAAGGCGATAGCCAATGGGCAGCCAGTGGTTGCTGCTTATCCGGATGCGGTGTCATCCCGGCAGATCAACAGGATTGCCGAAGCCCTACTCGATGCAGTCCCTGTCATGACCTGACGCAGAGCAGGCAGAAAAAGTTCCGCCCGGAGAGGCCGGGGCTGGAGCCGGTATGGTTGAAATACTAGTATCAGGGAACAGGGAATGGAAGTTTCCGAAAAAACAGCCTGGATGTCGATCCTTACCAACATGGTGCTGGTAAGCATCAAGATAACGGTAACCTTGCTTTCGGGGAGCCTGGCAGTCAAGGCTGATACGCTCCATTCCATGTCTGATGTAGTTTCCTCCGGTGTCATTCTTATCGGCATCAGGATTTCGAAGCGGACTTCCCGCGACTTCCCTTACGGTCTTTACAAGGTGGAAAACCTCGTTGCCCTTGCCACCTCGGTTTTGATCCTTTACGCGGGTTATGAAATTGTCAAAGAGGTTTTTACCGGACCGGAACGGGCTCTGCCCTCCCGGATCCCCCTGGCAGTTCTCGGAATCAGTGCCACCATCCTGATCGCCTGGCTCTTTTCCAGGTATGAACTGAAAAAAGGACAGGAAACCGGCTCCCCGAGCCTTGTCGCCGATGCCCGTCACATCTGGACCGACATGCTGTCTTCAGTGATTATCCTGCTCTCCCTGGCGAGTAGTGCAGCCGGCCTGAGCCTGGATAAATATGCTGCCATTATTGTGGTTTTTTTCATTTGCCGCTCGGCGTTGACTATTTTTCTGGATGCGGTTCGCGTGCTACTCGATGCCTCTCTGGATCATGCAAGTCTGCACCGCATCCGGGAAATCGTGTTGGCCGATCCACGGGTCGTGGAAGTCAACGGACTCTGGGGGAGAAATGCCGGCCGCTATAAGTTTGTCGAGCTTGATCTCACGGTGCGCGTTAAGGAATTGGCAAAGGGGCATATTATTGCAAAAGAGTTGGAAAATCGGGTGAAGATGGAGATTGCCAAGGTTGATCGCGTTCTGATCCATTCCCAGCCCCTGAAAAAGGAAGAGCTTACCTATGCGGTCCCGGTTGGCAAAGACGGCAAGACTATTTCAGAGCATTTTGGCGGCGCCCCCTTTTTTCAGTTTTTTACTCTGCAAATGAGTAGCGGCAGGATCATTTCAGAAGTAGTCCTGAAAAACCCTTTTCTCCATGAAGAAAAGGGCAAAGGGATCAAGGTCGCCGAATGGTTGCTGGAAAATGGCCTCGATGTGCTGATTGCCCAGCGTGATCAGGCAGGGAAAGGGCCAAGTTTTGTTTTGGGAAACAGCGGCGCCGAGATTTTGCTCACCGAAGAAACAGAGGTCGATAAAATTCTCTCCCTTGTAAAAACCGAGTCTTATACTCAGGGGTTTGAAGACATGGCGGCCATATAAACTTTCATGTATTTTTGTTCTATACGAAAGGAGGAAGAACCATGGTGGATGAAAAAGTAATCCAGAGTGCCTTGAAAAATATCCTGCACCCCAAGCTGAAAAAACCCCTTATCGATCTTGGTATGATCCGTAATATCTCGGTTGCCGGGGAAAACGTCAGCCTGACCCTGGCCCTGAAAAGCACCCGCGGTCCTCTGCAGGAAAAGTTTGTCCGGGAGATCAAGGAAACCGTTGGTTCAATAGCAGGAGTTTCAGGGGTGCAGGTTGATGTCACTTCTTTAAGCCCTGAAGAGATTAAGCGCCTGTTTCCCAAAATGCCCCTCAAAGGTATCGAAAAGGTTCATCATTTTATTGCTGTAGCAAGCGGCAAGGGCGGTGTGGGCAAGACAACCGTCGCGGTCAATTTGGCCCTGGCCTTTGTCAAACAGGGTTTCCGAACAGGGCTGCTGGATGCCGATGTCTATGGGCCCAGCGTGCCCCTGATGCTGGATTTGCCCGAAGCCCTTGAGGAGGAAGAGGGCATGGCTGTACCGAGGGAAAAATTTGGTTTGCGAATTGTGTCGATGGGTATGACCGCCGGGCAGAATGAGGCATTTATCTGGCGCGGACCGCTGGTTTCCAAAATGATCCGCCGTCTCCTCGGGCAGGTGAAATGGGGTGAGCTTGATTACCTTGTTATCGACCTCCCCCCTGGCACAGGCGATCCTTCGATTACCGTGGCGCAGGCGATTCCCCAGGCATCGATTTTAATGGTGACCACTCCGCAGAAGCTCTCGCTGGCGGATGTAAGGAGGGCGATCACCCTCTTTAAAAAACACAATCTGCATATAGCCGGTTTAATTGAGAACATGTCCTATTTTCAGGTCAGTGATACAGCACAACCAATTGAGATTTTCGGCCACGGCGGTGGGGAAAAGCTCAGCAGAGAAACCGGGCTGCCCCTTCTGGGCGCCGTTCCATTTGATCTCGGCCTCGGGCAGGGAGGGGAGAACGGCATTCCGCTCATGGTCTCAGCACCAGACTCTGAAATCGGCTTAATATTTCAGCAGGTGGCCATGGAGATCAGCCAAAAAGCTGTAAATCTGTCTTCATAAAGGCCTAAGGTGTGTGCTGTACAGACTTAATTGCTGTTCAGTTTTAACATTTTCGAAGGGTCCAACACGAATCAGGACCCAAAGAGCTGTTACTTGACATGATGAAGAAAAAAAATGGCGAGCACCCATCAGGTGATATAGGTCAGGTGATATTGCTGGTTGTTTTCATCATAGTATGGGTTGGAGATTCCTTCATTTATCATAAATCAACGTTCCTGTCTGTTTATGTGCCATTGTTCGTTCGCCTGGCTCTCTTCATGATTGTAGAAACCTGTGCCATATCTCTCATCCGGGCAGGACATGTAGTGGTGCATGATGTTGAAGCACCCCCCCATATTATCACATCTGGTGCGTTCAAACTTGTCAGACATCCGTTATATTTAGGGTGTATCTTGTTTTATGCCGGTCTCGTACTATCAACTCTTTCGCTTCTTTCCCTGATAGCCTTAGGGGGAATTTTTATTTTCTATAATTACATAGCTTCTTATGAGGAGGAGTTTCTAGAAGAGCAGTTCCATGAGGAATATTCCACCTATAGAGAAAAAACCCCCAAATGGATACCGCGGATCGAGCAAAGCAGACATGACCTTTCTTTTTTATCATAGACATGAAAAAACAAAAGCCTCACGGCTAAAACATCGTAAAAAAATGACAGTACTGAACAATAAAAATAAATACAAAGCTCCAGTATATACTCAAGGCAGGTAATGCGAAAAATCTGTTTGGAAAAATTTCTGCATCATAAGTAATAAAGGAGACATCAGGATGGGAGTTGGGGTTTTCTGCCCAAAATGCAAGAACACGTTTGCATTTTTCTGCAACAACTGCTCAAGCTATGAGACTGAAGTCTTTGAAAGCGCGGAACTCATAAATTATTTTCAGACCAGAGCGCTTTATTACTTCAAATGCAGAAGGTGTGACTCTGAATATGACTATGCAGTATGTCCTGTTTGTAATAAAAATATTCTTCCTGTTGAGCCATTCGTTAACGGTGATAAAGGAAAAGGAAGCGTGAAATTGTGTTTTATCGCGACAGCCTGCTTGGGTGAGAACAGCCCGATTCTGACACAGTTGTATCTATTCAGGGATGAATTTCTCAAAAAACATTATTTGGGCAGGCAATTCATCAAATATTATTATATGCATAGTCCCAAACTGGCTTTCCTGATTCAGAAAAATAAACTGTTACAATTTTTTTCAAAATATTTACTGGTTTGCCCGTTTTATTATGCATCTCGCTTGATACTAAAAATTATTAATTTTCATGAAAGCAAGAGGTGTCTGTAATCATCACAATTCCCACAACCATCCCGGTTTTTGCAACCTGCCCCGATCAATATATTAATGTCCAGCACCAACGCTACACGCGGTCGATTTTTCAGTCATACCTCAATAATAACCGCTCAGTTTTTGTTTTTTAAACAACTACTATATATGACTGGCAAATTTTAAGACAAAATGATACATTATAGGTATAAATACCTAGGGGTGGCGGTTTTTGTGCAGTTTAGGCCACTGTTTGCAGCACTTCCCCTTTCAGTTTTATGCTGAGGCAGAGAGATATCAACATCAATCAATATTACGAAACGAGAATACCATACCACGACGAAGGCATAAGCTTTGCGCCTCAAACCGCGCATCGAGAGTGTATAAGCTATGGCTAAGAAAAAAACACGGGCTGGCATACAGTCCAAAGCTTTCCTGCCCAGCAAATTGGACGTGATCAGCTTTCTCGACACCATGACATTGGGTGTCCTTTTTGTGAACCCGACCGGACGGGTGCTTCTTATAAACCGTTATCTGGAGGCTTTGACCGGTTACAATCGGGAGGACATTGTAGGTGTTCATGGAGAAAATGTTATTCGCAGCAATCTGCCGACTATGGGCGACCCCATCGGCAAAGCCCTTGATTCTGATGCAGCATTGACCGTGGAAGGGGATATTCTCAATCAAAGCCGCAAGAAAATTCCTATCCGCTTCACCATCTCTCCTTTAAAACTCACAACAGGGAAAAAGGCAGGCGCCATAATCATCCTTGAAGACATATCACTTTTAAGGGATCTGGACAGTAAAATTCACGGCTTTTCAGGGCAGGAGAAGATTATAGGCCACAGTCCCCAAATACAGGAAATTTTTGAACTGCTCCCCATTGCGGCAAGAACTGATGCATCAGTACTCATTACCGGTGAGACCGGCACCGGCAAGGATCTATTTGCCGAGGCCATCCACAAGTCATCTAAAAGATCCCGCTATCCTTTTATTAAAGTGAACTGCGGCGCATTACCTGAGTCGCTTCTTGAGTCGGAGCTCTTCGGGCATGTCCGCGGAGCTTTCACTGGGGCAGATAAAGACAAACCCGGCATGTTCCGCCTGGCCCATGGAGGCACCCTGTTTCTCACTGAAATAGGTGATCTTTCCTTACCGCTTCAGGTGAAAATTCTCACCGTCCTTGATGATAAAGAGTTCTTTCCTGTTGGCGGATCAAAAAAAGTCAGCGTTGATGTCCGCATAATAGCTGCCACCCACCGTGATTTGGGTGAACTTGTGAGACAGGGGAAATTCAGGGAAGATCTGTATTACCGGCTTAATGTTCTGCGCCTGCACCTTCCCCCGTTAAGGGAACGGGAAGATGATTTTCGTCTCCTGCTTGACCATTTTCTTCGGGAGTTCAAGGAAAATCTTCATAAAACAATCAAAGGCTTCAATACGGCATGCATCAAGGCATTGTCGGCTTACAATTATCCGGGAAATATCCGCGAATTAAGGAACATCGTTGAATATGCTGTTAATGTCTGTCCTGATGAAACCATCCGGCCTGAGCATTTGCCGAAAAGCATTCTCGCATTGCTGCAGGGCCAACCTAGTGCCTTCACTCAAACAGACCAGGGAAGCTTAGAAGCAGCGCAGGCTCCCGCAGTCAATACGAACGTTTTCACCATGCCGGTGCCCGGCGGCTGGGGTGAAGTGGAAAAAGGCTTGATATTGAAGGCCTTAACAAAATCAGGAGGGAACAGATCCAGGACAGCGGACCTGCTTGGCTGGTCACGCAGCAAGCTATGGAGAAAGATAAAACAGCATGGCCTGGAATAATATGTTTGACCTTTCTGAAATCGATAAATTATACCTGAAGTGCAAATACATATAAGCCAGGTATGAAGATACTAATAACTATACAAAATGATGAAGTGGCGCCCCGATTCGACCTGACATCGGAGATTCTCATAACTGAGACGGAGGCAGGGAAAATTATCGGCGAGCCCAGAATAATATTGCTTACCGGTTCGTCCGGCGAAGACATCTGTGCTCTGGCGACCAAGGAAAACATTACGCTGCTTATCTGTGGCGGCATTGAAGATGCCCATTATCAATACCTAAAATGGAAAAAGATACAGGTTATTGATTGGGTCATCGGCCCCTACGAGCAGGCTTTGCATTCTGCCATGACAAATGATCTTAAGTCTGGTGCTATTCTGTCCGGCGCGCACACACCTGGAGAACAGTCATGAAAAAAGAACCTGGGTGGATAAAAAGAGTATTCATTGATTCACATGAATACCACAAAACAATGACATCCCCAGAACGTTACAGGCGCTTCCGCCGGACTCTTTTCCTCGTGATGGCAATAACTTTCTTGATACCCCTCATCATGACAACATGGCTGAGCTATTATGAGTACCGCTCCTCCATGCTGTCAAATCTCCGCTGGAACGCCGAAAGTGCCACCAAGACCATTGAAACATTCCTTTCAGAGTTTCAGACCGTCCTTGCTTATACGGCCAGCGGGTATACGTATGAAGAACTCATCGATCAGGAAAACCTGAAAAAGGTTTTTCGCCGCCTTAAATCTAATTATCCAGGGGTCGTGGACCTTGGCGTGCTTGATCATGCCGGGATCCAAATGGCTTATGCAGGCCCGTATGACCTTCTTGGTAAGGATTACAGTGATCGTGAGTGTTTTAAGGTTGTCATTGCCAATAAAATATTTATAGGCATGGTTGAGATGGGCTATCGCAATGTGCCTCATTTTTGCATTGCTGTTAGCGGCTTTACTTCGAAAACAGGTCAAAGCTGGGTGTTCAGGGCCAGCATTGATGTCACGACCCTGGATAAATATATTGGAAATATTGGCACCGGCGCTTTATCTGACATCTTTCTGGTTTCCTGGAAAGGTGACCCGCAGCTCCAGTCTTCCTCCAGGTATTTCGGTGCACCCCTCAGCCCTTATCCCTTTGATCTCCCGAACAACCGCATCGGGATAACCATTTCGGAAGAAACGAGTGTCCAGAATGATGTGGTTATGACGGCTGTCTCGTATCTCGAAGGGACACCCTGGGCCCTTGTTCTCCTGAAACACGGTTACCTTTACGGGAAGGACTGGTCTTTTTTCAAGGCCCGGCTGTTTTTTATTGTCATGGTTAGCACCTTTTTGGCCCTCCTAGTTATTTTACGGATCACTAATCTTTTTGTTAGCCGCATTCGTGAAGCCGACGAAAAGCGGGAATCCATGCTGGCGGAAATAGAACACACAAGCAAGTTGGCTTCCATAGGTCGCCTTGCCGCCGGTGTCGCCCATGAAATAAACAATCCCCTTGCAATTATCAGTGAAAAAACGGGATTGATAATGGATTTGCTTCAAATTTCAGATGATTTTACACACAAGGAAAAAATCGCTTCACAGATTAAAGGGACATATGATGCAGTTGAACGCTGCAAGGTCATCACCCACCGGCTTTTGGGGTTTGCCCGCCGCATGGATGTAAGCCTGGAAAATATCAACATCAATAGTCTCATGCGGGAAGTCTTGAGTTTCCTCGACAAGGAAGCACTCTACAAGGGTATTCATTTTGAATTAAACCTCGGGGCCTCCCTCCCTCCCATTGAAAGTGACCGGGGCCAGCTTCAGCAGATTTTTCTCAATCTTATAAACAATGCCATTGATGCAATTGATAAGGATGGGATAGTTACCTTAACGACAAAGTTACGAAATCAGAACTCTGTTCAAGTGGATATTACTGACAATGGCAAGGGCATTCCACAGGAAATCATAAGCCATATTTTTGAACCATTCTTTACCACGAAGGACAGCGGTGAGAAAAAAGGGACCGGTCTCGGCCTCTTCATTACCTATGGTCTTGTCAAGAAACTCGACGGTCATATTACTGTAAGGAGCAGAGTGGGAGTAGGCACTACATTTACTGTAATCCTGCCGACAAAAACAAAATTGAGGCGGAGGACATTTGATGTCGAAAGTAAAGGTACTGATAGTTGACGACGAGAAGGAATTTGCCACTACCCTGGCGGAGCGCCTAAGTATCAGGGGGTTTGAAACTTCGGCTGTTTTCTGCACCGAGGATGCCCTGGCCCTGATACATGCCAAGAACATTCCTGATGTTGTATTACTCGATCTGAAAATGCCCCGCATGGATGGTATGGAAACACTTATGGAAATAAAGAAGTACAATCCTGCTATCCAGGTAATCATACTGACGGGACATGGGGCCGGGGTTCCCCTGGCTGGAATTGACAGGGGGAAGCATGGTGCATTTGACTGTGTCATGAAACCGGCGGACATCAATGACCTTACTGCAAAAATCAAGCAGGCCATGGAAAAACGGCAGGCTATCCTTGGCAAAGGAGAGGATGTATGAAATCCCAGAACAAAGACCGTCTCAGGGAATTGCAGCTGGCATACATCGGCAGATTAATGGCAGGCCTGTCCCATGAATTTAAAAACCATCTCGCTATTATCAGGGAACTAAGCGGCCTGATCGAAGACCTGCTTGTGCTTGAAGAGACAGAAGAGCCCAAGAACAGAGAACGATATAAAAAGATTATATCAGGAATTGATGAACGTGTAACGCTGGCCGCGGAAATGTGCCGCTTTCTCAGTCGATTCTCTCACCGCATGGATAAGCCGCTTGCCACATTCAGCGTCACTGATGTCCTGCAGGAGGAAATGTATCTCCTACACCGGTTTGCCCGACAGAAACAGGTAGAGCTGGTTTCCTCATTCGATAACGACCTGCCGGTCATTTTCAATAATCCCTCCCTGCTGCAGTTTGCGGTTTTTTGCATCGTCTGGCCTGCCCTTGAACTGCTGGAGATGAATAGTAGTATTTTAATCACGGTACACGGGCAGGGGGGCAAAGTTCAAATTGTTTTACATCTGCAGGGGACAATGAAAAATGCAGAAAACGCTACTCCTTGGCAAGAGATGCTTCCAGAAATTATACCAATCCTGGGTGCCGAGCTTTCCCGCCTGACAGATCAAGAAGGAAACAGAAAGGTTGTTCTGACGCTTCCAGCCATTGAAGAACGCCAGCATAACATTCCCTAGCTCCCTGGCGAAAGGCTTCTATTGCTGCGCCACTCTTACAAGATTTGTTTCAAAATGTTTTATCGTGAAACATGGCCTGTTTGTTCGTACTTGTTCTCCGCGTATTTGCTGTAACTATCTGATGTAAATAGTAATTTGTTTGTTTGTCGGCCACAAGGCGGATTTGTCGTGTTTCTTTTTGTTTCATAATGTTTTGGTGCTTATATGGTTGGCTGCGAGGCAAAATTCCACAATAACTTGATATTATTGGAAATTTTAAAATGGCACAGGTCTTGCTATTACGAGGGTAAAAACAAACCCAAGGCATCATGTAAGATGCTAAACCAAGGAGGCCAGTCATGAAGAATATATTACATACCTTTCAGAAAAATATGATGGCGGCAACTTTTGCTGAGGCAGGTGAATGGGAAACTGCAAGAGATATGGCTCCGGATATAGAACTGTCTCATGAGCCTACCTGGTTGAATAAGCTTTTCATGGCCATCACCTTTGCAGAATCAGGAATGGATGACGAGGCACTTCGTTTTTTGCGGCCGGGGCATACCGGGAACAGGGGTTATCATTCTAAAATTACCGAGGATCTTGGCCTGAGAGGAGTACAACTGGCCTATGGCACAATTTCTATTTAATCAGAGCAGCCAGTTAAATAAATAAATCACCGAAACATTAACCATGGACAGGTGTCAATAGTTAAGAGAGGCGTGATGAGTGCAACAGTTCTTCTAGTAGCGGAAGATTCTTTTTTCCTGCAGAATTTGACCGACTTCTTAAAGCACCTTAAAGCTTCTGTAGTTACAGCAGGCAGCAAGCATGAGGCCCTTGAAGTGTGCTCAAACCATGAAGTCGACCTGGCCCTTTTGGATATAAGGCAACAGGGAAATGATGCCATGCAGGTTATGGCGCGTCTGAAGAAAAACCAGCCTGGAGCCGAGGTGATCCTGCTAATTGCCCCGGAAAACATAGGACTTGCCATGGAAGGCATGCAGCAAGGAGCCTCTGACGATATAATCGTACCTTTTGATGTTGATCAGCTCAGAAAAAAAATTAACAGTGCTTTAAAAAGGAGAAGAGCCCAACTTAAAGCCAGCAGGAAAGGGACTCTGCTGAATACTTTCCAGGATGCCATGGTCGCGGCGACATTCGCCCAGGCAGGAGAATTTGAGACAGCGCAGGAAATCTACGCAGAAAGTGCTGAAAAATCCAACAGAAGAAAGGGCACAGTCGGATGAAAGGTTTGCAGGTGTTCCTGAAAAGTTCCACCCCATTGGAAAAGCTGCACTGTTGGGCTTTACACCTGGCCTTTTGAGGTACAGGCACAAAAAATCTGCAAATAGAAGAAAGAGCAGTGAAAAACACTGTGCCGGGACAAAAAAGAGGAGAATCCCCATGAAAGAATTGAAATTACTTCTGGTTGATGACGAACAGACATTTGTAAAGACATTGTCCGAGCGGTTGCAAATGCGTGACCTGGAAAGCGAAACAGTCTATGATGGTGAACAGGCCCTGAGCTTTGTGGACGACAAGGAGCCGGATGTGATGGTTCTTGACCTGAAAATGCCAGGAATTGACGGTATGGAGGTTCTTCGGCGGGTGACGAAGAAATTTCCACATATGCGTGTTATCATTTTAACAGGTCACGGGACAGACAGGGATGAAGAGGAGTCGAGGCGGTTAGGTGTTTTTGACTACCTGAAAAAACCTATTGACATAGAAGTGTTGGTGAAACGCATCAAGGCAGCGCACAGAGACAAAATTGAGGCAACCATGGCTGCAGCGACATTTGCCGAAGCCGGTGAGTATGAAACCGCACGCAATTTCTTGAACAAGAAAGAATAGCAGTGCTTCAAAATTACAGGAGCATGAAATGACCGGAAAAGTGCAAGCCAGCGTATTGCTGGTCGATGATGAGGAACAGTTTTTGGATGCGCTTTCACAGCGCCTGGAGGCCAGAGGTCTCAAGGTGGATACCGTGACCAGCGGGGAAGATGCGGTAAAGCAGGTGGAAAATCGGAACTTTGATGCCATAATAGTTGATCTTGCTATGCCCGGAATCGATGGTATTGAAACACTGAAGCGAATCAAGGAAAAACGTCCGGATCTGGAAATTATCATGTTGACCGGGCATGGAACTGTAAAAAGCGGTATCGAAGCAATGAAATTAGGAGCAGAGGACTTTCTTGAGAAACCGGTAGATCTTAATGAATTGCTGGCAAAGATAGGTGAGGCGAAGAACAAAAGAATGCTTGTAGTGGAGAAAGGCCGCCAGGAAGAAGTACAGAAAATAATTAAAAGCAAAACCTGGTGACCCTAACCTAAAAATAGAGTTTTAAACAACAGGGAAGCCTTGTAGAGCTTGCCGGATTTCAATACCCATTTATCCGGTCCAGGTGAGGTGCGTCTTCTTCCCCGCCCCAGTGAAAAAGTTTTTGTAAGGTTTCTGTGTCCAGTTGCCCATTAATTCAATAAAAAGGATAAAAGGCATGACTCCCGACAACCCGATTGTAAGAGACCTGGTTATTCCGCTTAAGAGCTTTCCTCACCTTAATGAGCACCAGACTCTCCACGATGCTGTTGAGGTGCTTCTTTCCTATACATGTGGAGAGTATGGCCGCATCAGATATGCGGAGATTCTCATTTTTAATGACCGGGGTCAGCTATGTGGCCGTGCAAGGCTGCAGGATATATTGCTGAGCCTGGATCCGCGCTTGAAAGAGGCCTCAAAAGTCAAAGAGTTTGAAGGCAGAAGCTCCCAATTTCCTGATCTGACGATTCTGTGGGAGGATTCTTTCTTTGTGGAGTGCACTAAATGGTCACACATACTTATAAGGGAGCTCATGTCTCCGATAAAACATATTGTCAAAGGCAGCGACCCTGTTTTAAAGGCACTGGCCATCATGATAAACACAAAAGACCTGGTCCTGCCCGTTGTCGATGAGGGTCGAATTATCGGGGTTATCCGCCTGAAGGAAATATTCAAAGTTATCACGGAAAGGTGCAAGGTGTGAATTCCAAAAGAGAGATGAATAATAAAGCTGAGGTCTGAGAGTTATGCAAAATTCAGATGCAGAAATCGGATTAGCTAAGGAAAGGACCCCGATTAACTGGACGAGGATACTCTTTTTGCTGACAGGTGCTATTCTGTTTGTGGTTGTTTACTATGCGCCCATTTGGCCTGATGCCGTCGACCCCCAAGGTGAGCATTTTGTTCTCACCAAGGAAGGTAAAGGCGCCATAGCTATATTCCTTCTTGCCGCTGTATGGTGGGTGTTTGAGGTCGTACCTATTGGTATAACCAGCTTGGCAATCGGCATGTTGCAGGCATTGTTTTTTATCCGGCCTGCCAAGGTGGCGTTTACAGATTTCATGGATCCTTCTGTTCTTTTTATCTTCGGATCCATTGTTATAGGCATGGTTTTCACCAAGACCGGCCTGACGAAACGCATTGCCTATAAAATGCTTTCCATAGTCGGAGAGAAAACCAGCATGATCTATCTCGGCTGTTTTTTACTGACTTCCGCCTTGACCCATATCATGGCCCATACTGCGGTTGCGGCAACCATGTTTCCGCTGCTGATGGCCATTTATTCTCTCTATACCGACCAGGAAGGGCCCACCAAATTCGGCAAGGGCCTCTTTATTGGTATGGCATATGTGGCCGGCGCTGGCAGCATCATAACACTGCTTGGTGCGGCCCGCGGTGCAGTAGCCCTGGGATTCTACAAGGACATCACGGGCACTGATATAAGCTTCTTTGAGCTTACCTATTACATGGCTCCCGTCGGCTGGTGTATGACTCTTCTTCTCTGGGGTTTTTTCATGTTTATTTGCAGACCTGAAAAAACATCTATCCCTGGTCTGAGGGATAAAGCCAAAAGAATGTACAGGGAACTGGGTGCCTGGTCCAGCCAAGAGATTCTGACTATAATTATAGTTATTACAACAATAGTTGTAATTTCCGGGAAATCGTTTATTCCCGCCATGACCAACCTGCATAAAACAGGCATTCTCCTCTGTTCAACCATCCTGTTTTTTATTGTCAACATTCTGGATATAGACGACCTGGAAGAAATACCCTGGAATATCATTCTCCTTTTTGCCGGTGCCATGTCCATCGGTTTCTGCCTCTGGGAAACCGGGGCTGCCAAGTGGATGGCTGTTTACTGGCTTACTCTGTTCCAGAGTGCACCGGCCATTGTCTTTATCCTGGGCATGGCGTTCTTCGTTATGATCATGACAAACTTCATCATGAACGTTGCAGCCATCGCCATCTCGTTGCCGGTGGCCCTGGTCATTGCCCCCTATCTCGGTGTCGCCGGCGAAGTTATCGTTTTTTCAGCCCTAGTTGTGGCGGGCATGCCCTTTCTGCTCCTGGTGGGTGCCGCCCCGAATGCCATTGCCTATGCCTCGAAACAGTTTACCACAGGAGAATTCTTTTTCTATGGCATTCCAGCCAGCATTCTCCTGATGGTTATCACCTGGATAGCCGTCCAGTTCATCTGGCCGCTTATGGGAATGCAGATATATCTGCCGACGGCTTGATGAGCATAACTATGACATTCATGCAAATAAATGCTATAAAGATAAAACTAAATTCAGACGGTGTGGTGGTTGGTATATTTTGCTAAGTCATATTACAATATAAAAAGAAACAGGCGAAACACTATTGGCTGTCTATCCTTGAATTATAAAGACAATTGTATAGCTATGTCACGGGGGCTATTATGAATTCATAGGGCACGATTGTGATGCTTAATAAAACCTCATAGGAGATAAAATTGAAACATCGAGTAATAGTGATATTAACTGGTATTTCCCTTTTATTCTCTATTTCCGCAAAAGCTGTATTGCCTGAAAACTGGCAGGATATTTATCCACCTGGAGATGGATGGAGAATTGTTTGTGATGTGCCCGGAACGAACGGGTCCATGATCTATTTTAAAGCTGCTGCAGAAGAACCACGGGCAAATGATATACTGGTACGGATCATTTATTCTCATAAAAGGTGTTGGTTATATTTTGCGCCTTATGAAGGGCAGTGTGAAGGCGGTGCAGTCATAATTGATGATGTCATGCGGTTTGGCCTTGAAAGTGAGGGGAATTACTGCGTATCCGCATGTGGGCGTAATTTTTCGACATCAGAAGACAACAATAAAAAAAATAAAGCGCAATCGATTGCCATTTTCTCCAAGGGCAAGAAAATGGATATCACCATGAATACCAATAATGGTGGCACGATATCAACAACAATACCACTTGAAGAATTTGCCGAAGTCTACTCGATATTAGAAGCAGGAACAAAATGCGGTACCGGTGATTTCGAGCATGAATAAATATAATTACGCTTGCCTAACCCTTCGAGAAGTGCGGACCATCAAGTCTCCGTGACCTGTTGGCGCTGTTATTCTGAGCATTTCTGCTGTGAATCATAAATAGCGAATAAGTACTTAAAATGTCCAGGTGTCCAGCGGATATCTGAAAAGGTAAATATATTAACGGGCCGTCATGGATAAAAAACGCCCGCGTATGGCGGGAGTAAAAGTCTGACTATTGCTGGATTGAAAAGTGGCGGAGAGAGAGTC
>Ga0209536_100002938_pt1 | contig 27619 bp, 24 predicted proteins | sample DeeMarSeWOR28_12_FD_187461 | JGI IMG/M metagenome (GOLD analysis project Ga0209536, IMG submission 187461) | Marine sediment microbial communities from White Oak River estuary, North Carolina - WOR-2-8_12 (SPAdes) (version 2) | ecosystem: Environmental > Aquatic > Marine > Intertidal zone >... | reverse complement strand
AGTGTACCTGTGAGGGGTACGGCTTACATCGTTACAAATGAATGGGAAGAATCCGTTAATGAAGATGAAAATTGGAAATGGCAGGAAAACATTGATTATTCTCCCGAACTGACATCAGATTTTGAAATAAGCGAAGAGATAAAGGGAGCTCATGTTATAGAACTCTCTCCGGAATTAATGAAGATATGGCAGGATACAACGGGTGAGGATCGGAATCATGGCCTATTTCTTAATTTTAACACAGCATCCTATATCAAAGAGTTTGGATCAAGAAATAATACTGATGACATACCGGTTCCCCAAATGGTTGCTGTCTATTATAATCATACGCTTGATTCGACAATCCATGACACAATGACAGTAAATATAGATGCATCTTTGTTGGATTTCAGAGGGACCTTTGATCCGGAGTTACTGCAGGTAGTATCAGGCTACTCCGTAAAGGCATTTTTGAAATTTGATCTGAGTACAATTCCGGCAAATGCAGCCTTATCAACGATGCGTTTTGTTCTAAACAGAGATGTCGGTAATTCTGTTATAAATACCAATCTAGAGGAACGAATGTATTTAAGGACCTCCACCAGTGATTACAATCTATTGCCTGCCTATGAAATTGATTCAACATTTGCAATCAATATTTCTCATAATGTTATTCTTTCTGAACAGGGATCAGATGTCTTAGATATTTCAGCAACGGATCGGGGCATTGTTTCTCAAAATTTTCTGCAGAGCATTATCAATGATTGGATAACATTTGGTTCATTTATGATTCAATACAGAAACGAATGGGACGGTATTTCTGTGTATGCCCTGAAAGATTCGGAAACAGAAGATATGAGTCAACGTCCTAGATTAATTATAGAATATTATAATATTCCAAATCCAAGACTATAAAAATATGTTAAACATGAAAACTATAAAAAATCTATTTCTCATCCTATTACTTTGCTTTCCTGCCCTAAGTTTTGGGGAGTCATCGGTGTTTGCCCTTGTGCCCAGATCGATTGGTGAACATCAGTATCCATATTCTGTAGCTGCGCTCGGAAGAGGTGGATTTTCAATGGCTTTTCCGGATTCAGTCACCCTGAATCAAATGAATTTTGCCTTGTGGACGCATGTACCTAGAACAACATTCACTTTAAATGTAGGCTATCAGGGTCTGGAATCAAAGGCACCTGGGAACAAAATCGGATCAATAGATGGTAGTTTCCTTGGCGGATTTTTGGCTGTTCCTGTGATAGAGAAAAAGGTCTCGATTGGATTTGGAATTCAGCCAAAGAGTATAAATAATCAAGGATTTGTAATTAGGGATGCAGGAGTAGGAGCGAAAGCGACACAAACCATTCAAACAAAAGGAACTTTGAGTGAAGTGAAACTTGTGGCCGCCTGGTCTCCGATCCCGGATTTTTCATTGGGATTTTCTGCTTATTATATTCTGGGCAAAATTAGAGACAATACAACGATTAACTATCTTGATTTATCTTATGCCGATATTTCTGTCAGAAATGAATACCATTTTTATGGTAACGGTCCGAGCTTTGAAGTAAGCAGTTATCTAAGGCTAACACCTCGGCTAACAATCGGTGCTCGTGCGAAAATACCAACAAAGATCACCGTTTATACCAAACAAGAATCAATTACCGCACAAACAACGGTCAAAGAATTTCAAGAAGTGACATTTCCCCTGAACCTAACCATTGGTTTCGCCTGGCAACCGTTTGAGCGGTTTGTCATAGGCGGTGACATTGACTATATAGACTGGCAATCCGGATACCTTTTTAATGGATTACCCTTGAGCTATATGAATAACAACTATCGCATCGGAGCCGGTGTTGAGTTCAAGCCGTCGCGCAGAAGATTGGCTGCATATTTGAACAGAATAAATTACAGGGCAGGTGTGTTTTATGGGCAAATGAACTTTTTAGCCAATAATCAACCGGTGAATGAATATGGCGTTAGTTTTGGGCTAGGACTTCCTATATTAAGGGGTGTCAGCCGATTGGATGTCGCCTTTCAGGCTGGAAAAAGAGGAGACATTGTCACAAATGGCTTGAGTGAAATGTTTTTCCGCCTTAACTTTTCGCTATCTGCCAGTGAATTATGGTTTGTACGTGATGATCGGTAATTATAATGGGAGGAGGAACCGCTTTGAGAAATCTAAACTTTATCATTATTCTAAATTTGCTATTTCTTATGGCACTGAGTGCAAATTCTCTTTTCGCTCAATTTGAAGATGAATTTGATATTGAAGAAGAAGTTGTCTGTAAACCAGAAACACTCACGACTGTCTATGATGGCCTTGATTTTACAGGTACAACTTTTGATAATATAAGACAATGGTATAGTTTTGGTAGTGAATATTACAAAAATAAGAATTACAAATCAGCACTTCCGTATTTGTGGAAAGTTTTTTTGAACGATTCTACAAAATATGCTCGAAATGCAGCGAGAAAAATTGCGGACTCGTATTTTCAGCTTCAACAGGCAGACAGTACTCTACTCATCTGTTATCGTGGATTGGAAATTTTCCCTGACCATGTCATTTTACATTACTTTGCGGGATTTATACAGGATAACCTTGGTAAAGTAGATTGTGCCGTCCCGCATTATGAAGCACTGGTCGCCGATAATCCGGAGAAAGCTGAGTATTTAGAAAAATTGGCTTTTCTCTATTATAAACAGGAAGATGAAAAAGCGATAGAAATGCAAACCAAACTAGTTGAGCTTGATCCGACGAATAGTAAATATGCCAATGATCTGGCTCTTTATAGTGAATATTTTTATGGTGCCGGCGGCGGCTTGGAAGCATTTAAACAAGCCTGGGAAAATGATCCTGGAAATATAGAATTTGCATTTAAGTATGGAAAAGCAGCCTATAATGCCGGAGAATATAAAGCTGCCTTGGTGCCACTCCAGGCGGTAATTGAAAAAAACCCGGATCATGTTGAGGCACATCAGTTAATCGCCATGGCTGATGAAAGCCTGGAGAATTACGACGGTGCAATCGTAGAGTATAAGAAGATTCTACAGGTTGAACCAAACAATGCAAAAATTATGTGTGCAATTGCCAGTGATTACCGAAGTTTGAATCAATTTTCAAATGCAAGATATTGGGTAAACAAGGCCTTACAGGCAAAACCCGGTTTCGGTCTTGCGTACATGATTATGGCTGAAGTTTATGAAGCGGCAGTAACTTACTGTCAGAATAAAAGCGACCGCAAAAGAAAATATGACGACGGTCTCGTATATGAAATGGCAAAAGAAGAATACGAAAAAGCAATGAGAGATCCTAATTATAAGGCAGATGCTCGTCGTCGTATTAATAATTTGAAGCCATATCTTCCGACTGAAGAAGAAAAATTTATGAACCAGAACCGGAAAAATCTGAAAGAGTCCTGTTATACCAGTTGGATTAATTAGAGAATTATCAGTTGCAGATTGCACTTGGTTCCGACCATGCGGGTTTTCAACTAAAAGAATCCCTCAAACGTTATCTTGATAGTAAAAATCTAAAGTATACCGACTTCGGTGCATTTAGTATGGACTCCGGTGACTATCCGGAGTATGCCTACAAGGTCGGAATGGCCATCATTCAGGATAATTACGATCGCGGAATTCTCATTTGCGGCACGGGAATAGGTATGTGCATTACTGCCAACAAGATAAAGGGAATTCGCGCAGCACTTGCCTTTGATATAAATACAGCCCAGTTAAGTCGACTTCACAATGATGCAAATATACTCTGTCTCGGTGGAAAGGATATGAAAGAGTCAAAAGCGATGGACATTGTAGAAATCTGGTTGAACACTTCTTTTGAAGGAGGCAGACATCAAAGGCGTGTAGACTTAATTAATAAGCTGACCGGTTTATAGCGAGGATTAAATGTTAGAAGAAATTAAAAGAAATGATCCTGAAATCTTTGATGCAATCCAGGGAGAAATGAAGCGCCAGGAATACAAATTAGAATTGATTGCATCGGAAAACTTTGTCAGCCGGGCTGTACTTGAAGCAGCGGGTTCAGTATTGACAAATAAATATGCTGAAGGTTATCCGGCAAAAAGATATTATGGTGGTTGCGAATTTGTTGATATTGCCGAAGACTTGGCCCGTGATCGGGCAAAAGAATTATTTGAATGTGAGTATGTAAACGTACAACCACACTCCGGTAGCCAGGCAAATATGGCGGTTTATTTTACATATCTAAATCCAGGTGATACGATTCTTGGTATGAATTTGGCTCATGGAGGTCATCTCACTCACGGCTCCCATGTAAACTTTTCAGGTAAAATGTATAAAGTCGTTCAGTACGGTGTAAATAAAGATTCTGGCTTGATCGATATGGAGGAGGTCTCGCGGTTAGCCGATGAACATAAGCCAAAGATGATTATTGTTGGAGCCAGTGCTTATTCACGATTTTACGAATTTGATAAATTTAGAGAAATTGCTGACAACACAGGTAGTATTCTTTTTGCGGATATTGCTCATCCGGCAGGTCTTATTGCCGCGGGTTTACATCCCAGTCCGATTCCTTACTGCGATGTTGTAACCTCTACAACTCATAAAACTCTGAGAGGTCCAAGGGGTGGGATTATCATGGTTGGTAAAGATAAAGAAAACGAGATGGGAATCATAGCGCCGAAATCCGGTAGAGTGAAAATGATGTCTGAAATTATTGATAGCAATGTTATGCCGGGAATTCAGGGCGGACCGTTAATGCATATCATAGCAGCAAAGGCGGTTGCCTTTGCTGAGAATTTATTACCGTCTTTCAAAGAGTATGCGCAACAAATTATAAATAATGCCCAAGCCCTTAGTTCTGAGCTGATTGAATTAGGGTACGATATTGTTTCCGGAGGAACAGACAATCATGTCTTTTTAGTAGATTTAACAGCTAAAGATATAACCGGGAAAGCTGCAGAAAACGCCCTGCACACGGCAGGTATGACGGTGAATAAAAATATGGTTCCTTTTGATACCAGAAGTCCGATGATTACCAGTGGAATTCGGTTGGGGACTGCTGCCTTGACCACAAAGGGTATGAAAGAAAAGGAAATGAAAATAATCGCCGGATTTATTAATCAGGTTATATCAAATATTGAAGAAGAAAGCGTACATTTAAAGGTCTTAGAAGATGTAAAAAATCTGGCAGGAAAATTTCCGCTGTATGATTTTTAATCATCGCATTATTATTGATATTTCCCCATGAAACGATCAAAAATTAATGAAAAAGAAATGCCATTTCTTGATCATCTCGAAGAATTGAGATGGCGTTTACTCAAATCGATCATCTCAGTATTTGTGATGATGGTGATCTGTTTTTTCTTCTCTGATTATATACTGGAAGCGCTTTTATATCCGGGAAAAAATATTGATCCGCCAGTGCCACTGCAGGTTCTTAAAGTACAGACAGTATTTATCATTAAATTGGAAATAGCTCTATTTGCCGGTGTTATTCTTAGTTTACCTGTCATATTCTATCAATTATGGCAATTTCTTGTACCTGGCCTGCTTCAAAATGAGAGAAAGCTACTGCCATTTATTGTATTTGCTACCGTCTTGTGCTTCATTGTTGGAGGAGCATTTGCATATTTTATTATCATCCCGTATGCTCTACAGTTTTTTCTTGGATTGGCACCTTTAGATATTGAAAATAACATCGCGCTGGACTTTTATATTGGATTTTTACTGCGATTGATTATAGTTTTTGGTGTGGTTTTTGAATTGCCAATGCTCAGTTTGATTCTATCAAAATTTGGTATTTTAACTCCCGCCGTTATGCGTAAATACAGGAAATACGCAATTGTCGGCGCATTTATTTTAGGCGCAATTCTAACCCCTCCGGACCCCACAACTCAAATGTTTTTGGCTATTCCGATTATTCTGCTCTACGAACTGAGTATTTTCATTTCATATATATTTGCCTCCAAGAGAGAAGCCGCACGCCAGGCTGATTGATTCCATTTGCTTAAAATTTTTATGTTACCTATATTTTCAAAATAGGTGATTATATATCCTTGTTTAGGAAATGATTTAAACCTAATGGGATTACTATTTAACCACGGAAAAACACGGAATAGCACTGAATATATATATTGATGATGTCATTAATTAAATTTTATTTTGCGGATATTTAATTTCTGTGTCATTCCGCCTCCCTCCGTGGTAAATTAATTATAGAAAACTTTCAATGGCTGATAGCTTATCAGAGATTAGATCTTATCTTAAAAAAGATCTTAATACATATGAAAAAACATTAGTAAATGTTCTCTCCTCAAATGTATTTCTTATAGACAATATTACCAAGTACATCGTTAGGCATAAGGGTAAAGGCTTACGTCCTCTATTAGTTATACTAAGCGCGAAGATGCTTTCATCTCCAAATGAAAAAACCTATCTTGTCGCGACAATTGTCGAATTATTACATTCTGCGACACTTATTCATGATGATGTTGTTGATGACTCTATTGTCCGCAGAGGATTTCCTTCGATCAATGCTATCTGGAAAAACAAAATAAGTGTGTTGATGGGGGATTATCTTTTAGCGAAGTCCCTGATTAGTGCTACAGAAACGGGTGACATGGATATTATGGCAATACTTGCTGAGACAGCTAAAAGATTAAGTAAAGGTGAACTGCTGCAGATTGAAAAAAGCAGAAAACTTGATATTACCGAAGACGAATACTTTAGAATGATCTCCGACAAGACAGCAGCATTAATTGCTGCTTGTTGTGAATTGGGAGCAATGACGGTTAGTAATCAGAAACATGATAGAGAAACTTTGAGACAATATGGTGAAAATATCGGTATCGCCTTCCAGATTAAAGATGATTTACTGGACTATCAAGGTGATCAGATAATACTTGGTAAACCGGTTGGTGCTGATTTAAAAGAAAAAAAAATCACACTACCGTTGATATTATCTTTCAAAAAATCTCCCGAAAAGGAGAAAACCTTTATTTTAAAGCTGATAAAAAAGGGAGTGACCTCAAAAGACATCAACAGAATATATGAATTCATCCAGACATATGGCGGATTAGAATCTACCCGTGAATATGTCTCGTCATATGCAGAAAAGGCCAGACAAACACTTGACTCAATCGCCGATGGGGATGCTAAAAAGTGTGCATTATCTTTTGTTGAGTATATAATTAACCGCAAGAAATGAATATACCTAAGCGAACTCCAGCAAAAATCCTGATAATTCGTCTCAGTTCAATCGGTGATATTCTACTAAGTACTCCCTTTATACGACTGGTCAGAAATCGATACCCGGAGGCGAAAATAGATTTTGTTGTCAAACGTGTCTATAGAGATTTGTTGAAGTTCAATCCGCATATTGATCAGTTATATGAAATAAGTTTGAATAATGGAAGATCAGAACTCTCAGAATTAAAACAATCATTTAAGAGTAACACATATGATGTTGTCTTTGATCTGCATAATAATTTCCGCAGCAACTACTTAAAACGTCATATTGGTGCTGGTGAAATTCACTCAATACATAAAGGTAAATTTAAACAAACTCTGTTGGTCCGGTTTAAATTCAATCTGTATAAACGGGAGATAACTATTCCGGAAAGATACCTGGGGGTTGCCGGTGATTTCGGAATCAAAGATGATAAAAAAGGCCTTGATCTATACTGGGAAGGAGAAACACAAAAATCAGCAGATGCTAAGGCAACTTCCTTTGGAATTAATTTGGATAGACCATTTATGGGATTGGCTCCGGGAGCAGGCTTTTTTACCAAACGCTGGCCTGTACCTAAATTTGAAAATCTGATAGAGCTTATTCGCCTTAAAAAGGATATACAGGTTGTCATTTTTGGAGGAAAAGAAGACCGGCAGATTGGAAGAGAATTAACAAATCAAAAGAATGTTTTTGATCTGTGTGGAAAGTTGTCACTTCTGGAAACAGCTGCTCTAATTTCCAAAAGCAAATTAATTGTTACCAATGATACGGGGCTGATGCACATGACGACCGCAGTTAATACACCTGTTTTGGCAATCTTTGGTTCGACCGTCAGGGAACTGGGCTTTTTTCCATATCGTGCGGAGGCAACAGTAGTCGAGAACACGAAACTTTCTTGTCGTCCATGTTCTCATATTGGCCGTCATAAATGTCCTAAAGGTCATTTTAAGTGCATGGAGGATATTTCGGTTGAACAGGTTTATAATGCCTTGGATCAGTTAATTAAAGGTAAAAGTAAAAAGTAAAAAGTAAAAAGGAAAAACATCGTGTTTCAGCAGAATAATCAGCACCAAATTTTTACTTTTGCCTTTTTACTTTTTACTTGTCAATCTATTTGGCAATAGGTTCGTGAATGAAGAAGATCTGTCAAATATTGTATTATTTCTGGGTCAGCCCGGGCATTGTGATTGGTGCTCATATACTGGCTCTTTTCATTGCGAAAGTGAGAAAAGGGTTGTTCGCCAGATATACAACAATAAAGAGATTAAATAATTGGTTTGCTGAGAACCGGCCGGCAACGACAAGTTGTGTTTTATTTCATGCCGCCTCACTTGGTGAATTTGAGCACATAAGACCTGTTTTACAAGCTTTGCATGAAAAATATAAAACAACTAATATTGTAACATTCTTTTCACCCTCCGGCTATGATAATGTTGCCAATACAAAAGGTTTAGATTTTCATTTTTATTTACCTTTTGATCAACCATATAACTGGAAGAAAATTTATAAAATTATAAACCCATCTTTGATCATTATCGCGAAACATGATGTGTGGCCGGCCCAGATATGGACAGCGAACCAACAGGGTATTCCGATCTATTTAATTAATGCTTCCCTTAGCGCAAAGTCTTCGAGAACAGGATGGGGTGTTAAAAGCTTTTTAAAGCACGTATACAGAGATTTCACGGGTATTTGTGCCATATCAGATGATGACGCACGGCGATTTTCTGCCCATTATCCAAAGTGTCATGTAGAAATGGTAGGTGATACAAAATATGATCAGGTTGTTTTAAGAAGAGATGCTGCAAAAGAACAAAATCTTTTACCAGCGAATTGGACGGAGGGTAAATGGATTTTCATAGCAGGTAGCATTTGGCCCGAAGATGAGGAACATGTTCTACCAGCCTTAAAAAAAACAATCGCAGAATATGATTCGGTAAGATTGGTTCTTGTCCCACATCAACCGGATTTGAAAGCAATCAGTCGACTGGAGGAAGCTTTTGGTAAATGGGGCACTCAGCTCTTCAGTCAGCGGGATAATTTATCTGAGGAAAGGGTATTAATTGTTGATGCAGTTGGCTATCTGGCTGGATTATATCATCATGCACATGCTGCTTATGTTGGCGGGAGCTTTCACCAGGGTATTCATAATGCAATGGAACCAGCCGTATTTGGAATACCTGTATTTTTCGGTCCAGTATATGAAAATTCATATGAGGCAATTCAATTAACAAAAGATAATGGTGGGACAACCATTTGCAATTCAGGGGAACTATTTCAGAAAGTTCAATCTCTTGTTGAAAATGAATCACTGAGAATCGAACAAGGAAAAAAAGCTGAAAAATACGCAACCCGGAATGTCGGAGCGACAGATCTTCTTCTCTCCCGCTGGGAATCACTGCTAATACCAAAAAATAATTAACCACAAAGAACACAAAGTAAACAAAGAAATATTAATTAAATCTTCGTGACCTTTGTGTTCTCTGTGGTTTAATAATAAAAACCGTTTATGAAAAATCAAGCCAATCAAAGAATCTCCTATAATCCTTCTTTTTCCAAAATAAGGGAAAATGTATATTTTGTCCTGGTGGAACCAGAATCGGAAGGTAATATCGGCGCCACAGCAAGGGCCTTAAAAACCAGTGGTTTTAAAAATTTGATTTTGGTTAATCCCAAGTATGAAGCTGATTATCCGCAGGTTCAATGGATGGCCCATCGCTCCGAGGATATTCTCAAAAATGCGCAGGTTGTCTCATCTCTGGCGGAAGCCGTAAATAATAAAAGGCTGGTTATTGCCACGACACAACGAAAGCGACATTTTAAGTTTCCTCTCTATTCACCGGAAGAAATATCTGAGAAGATTGAAACAATCGCCCTAACTCATCCTGTTGCAGTTGTATTCGGACGAGAGACAAATGGCTTAAAGAATGAAGAGCTTTTACAATGCCACATTCATTCCACAATATTGACGGCAACTGTGAAACCATCTCTCAATCTTGCACAATCCGTGATGCTCTATGCTCATACATTCTTTAGATTACAAAATGTCAAAAATAAACGGTATACCTATGATCTGGCTTCAACGTATGAGTTGGAAAAATTTTATGATCATTTGAAGAGTAGCATGAAAGAAGTTGGCTTTGTACCGAGAGACAGCTATGATGATTTTATTACACGATTTAAGCGGCTGATAGGAAGGTCCCTGGCAGAGAAAAGAGATGTACGATTACTGCATAAACTTTTACAAATCTATGAGACCCGGATTACTGACTTAGAGAAACAGATTGGAAAAAGCGGTAAGTACAAGGAGATTTATTAACCGCAAAGGAGGCAAAGTTTTGCGCTCTTGGCAGTTAAACATTCTTATTTGATTAGATTGTATTTAGATTTAAAATCGGCTAAATTCAAAAAATGAAATTAATTGTTGATGGGGGTTTAAATGGAAAAAAGTGAACTGGAAAACGTATTGAAAGAATCCTTGGCACTGGAACAAAAAGGGTATAAATGGTATTCAGAAGGTGCTGAAAAAATTACCAATTCTCTTGGACGGCGCATGCTAAAAAGATTAGCCGATGACGAATTAATACATATTCAAAGAATTAAAGAAATTTACGAAAAACTATCTAGTAATGATTTGAGTGATGTCAAAGTTTCAGCTCCAAATCTGGCCATTTTTGACGAAATCTTTGATCGTATGAAAGAACAGGTTGATGATGCTGTAAATGAACTGACAGAAGTGGGGGTTGATGACGAAGAGATCATCAATGTCGCGTTGGAACTTGAATCGCATGCCAGATTCTACTACGAAGAGGCCGCTGAAAAAGCCACAGACAAAGTTGTAAAAGAGTTTTATTCAATGTTGGCCAAGGAAGAACAGTCTCACTATGATTTATTAGTGAAGACAAACCAATATATGGCAAATCCCTCGTTGTATTTTGGAATGGGAGATCGTTGATAAATAGGTATGATTTATCATTATAAGCCCTGTTAATTAGCAGGGCTTTTTTGTTGGAAAGAAAGTTATAGAACACAAATGAAATAACTGAGATCTCCATAGATTTTGCATAATCAGGGAGATATAAAAATGAATATAAAAGCATTCAAAAATGACTCGGAAGAACTATCATACAAAGCGCTAGAAGATCAGTTAAGACAGGAAATGGTCCTGGGAGAAAAATTTCGTTTATTTATATTAGCAATTGTCTTGGCTGTGCTTCTAATCATTTCATCTATTGTTTATCTTTTGTTTCAGGAGGAATTGGATGCTATTTTGAAAAGCAAAGTTTTTATTTGGATCGTTATTCTGCTGGGAATTCTATTGGTTCGCTCCTATAATATTCAAAGATTGATTACCTATCGCTTAAAAAAAGGAAAAACCTTTAATCCACTCCTCAGATATTTAAATGTATCATTTGAGGTTAGTGTACCAACGATATTGATACTTATTGTTTCACAGAATATCATTCCCATTTATGCCATGACAACCCCCATTGTCTTTTTTTATTTTATTTTCATCGTTCTATCAACCCTTGAACTGGATTTTAAGATCAGTCTTTTTACGGGTGCCGTTGCAGCAATACAATTCTTTTTACTCAGCCTCTATTTTCAAAGCCAGAGTGATATGGAATCTGTAATACCGACATATCGTTTAATAGCTCCATTCGTCGGAAAAGCAGGAATTATGTTTCTCACAGGAATTATAGCCGGATTAGTTGCTCATGAAATCAGAAAACGAATAGTTAATTCCTATAGAATTTTAGAGGAGAGAAACAGAATTGAAAGAATTTTCGGGCAGCAAATATCTTCAAAACTTGTAACAGAGTTGCTTAAGGAAAAAAAGGAAATGAAAAGCAAAAGAGCTTTTGTTTGTATTTTTTTTCTTGATATTAAAGATTTCACACCATTTTCAGAAGGCAAGACTCCTGAACAAATAATCAGATATCAAAATGATGTATTCGCAGGGATGATAGAGATTATCAATGAACATAACGGACTGATCAATCAATTTATGGGTGATGGGTTTATGGCAACTTTTGGTGCTCCTATTTCATCTCCAAATGATTGTCACAATGCTGTAAACGCAGCCCTTAATATAAAGAAAATGATCGAGGAAAAGAATAAGCGGAAAATCATTCCGGAAACCCAAATACGCATTGGCATCCATGCCGGTGAAGCCGTTACCGGTAATGTAGGTACTTCAATACGAAAGCAATATTCCATTACGGGAAATGTTGTTATATTGGCATCGCGACTTGAGCAATTGAATAAGAAATATGATTCGACGATTCTGATATCGAAAGAGGTGTATAATAAAACCGATCATAAATTACTTAGTGTTCGTGAACTCGGTCCTGTCCAGGTTAAAGGGCGTCAAAAACCGATTGAAGTTTATCAACTAGTATAACTGACACCGTGTCACAAATTAAAGATTTTAGCTTTCAGATATTAAAAATTAAACCACAGAGAGCACTAAGATTAACTACGTGATTTTAAAATGGTTAACAGGAAGTTATATATTGATATTTTCTCAATAATATATTACTGTATATATTAAATATTGGCAAAGATCCAAAGAAGACCTTTTATTTTTAAAGTTCACAAAGGAGCGATTCTAAAATATCTTAATAATAGACTCTGTGTCTCAGTGGTTTAGTTACATTAATAAGGAGATTAAAAATGGAAGTTCAAAACCAGCTATTGAGGAATGATCGGAATCAGTTTGCGATAAATATCACGATAATTTTACTTATTTTTACAATAGGCAATCTCATCGCTCAGGATGTTTTCACCCCGGAAGATGTTTTTAAGATTAAAACGTGTACTGCGGCAAGGATAAGTCCTGATGGTAAGTGGGTTGCTTATACTGTTAGAGTTCAACGCGACGTAAATGAAAATGCGGGAAGTGCCTATAGTGAATTGTATCTGATATCAACAAGCACTGGTGAAATCAGACCATTTATTTGTGGAAAGGTGAATGTGTCATCTCCCCAATGGAGCGCTGATGGAAAAAGAATCGCTTTTCTGATGAAACGGGGAGAAAAAGCGCAGACACAGGTCTGGACGATATCAACAACCGGTGGAGAGGCACAACAAGTAAGCAAATCAAAAACAAATGTGCTTTCCTATCAATGGCATCCGACAAAAAACATCATTGGATATATCGCCGTCGATCCAAAGTCAGAAAAAGAAAAGAAATTGGCTACAAAGGGATATGACTTTGTGTTTTACGAAGAAAATCTCAAACAAAGAAATCTATATCTCTTCGACCTGGAAACCAAAAATGTTGATCAGGTGACGATTGATCGCACAGTTTGGGATTTTGTTTTTAGTCCGGATGGATCTAAAATTGCCGCTTCTATTTCAGCTAAAAATCTAATTGATCATCGCTACATGTTCAGGAAAGTATATACGATCAATCTTGATAATAAAAAACTCGTTCAGTTAACCAACAATCCCGGAAAACTAGGTAACTATGTCTTTAGTCCGGACGGAACAAAACTGGCCTATGCAGCAGCAATGACAAGGGAAGATCATCAAATCAGCCAGGCATTTGTCATTGATATGACAGGGCGGGAGGCAAAGAACCTGACAATTCCTGATTTTCGAGGACATGTAAATTGGATTGGCTGGAAAGATAATCAAACAATTTTATATAAAGCCGGAGAAGGCGTCTGGCCGACACTAAGTCTTGTGGATGTCAACGGAGGAGAAAGAAAAGTCATCCTTCAGGGCAAAGAAGAAGAGATCGTTTTTGGTAATCCACACCGGGCGAAAACAAGTGATCTCTATACGATGGTTTGTCATTCACCATCGAAGACGGCTGACGTATATATCTGGAAAGAAGGCGGAAGTCTTAAAAGATTAACAGATCTGAATCCATGGCTGGATAATAAATCTCTTGGTGAACAAACCGTGATCCGTTACCGGGCGAGGGATAATCAGGATGTTGAGGGTATATTGATCTATCCTCATGGATATAAATCCGGAGAAAAATATCCATTGATCGTTTATGTACACGGAGGTCCGGAATACCATAATTATAATACATGGCTAACCCGCTATTCCACCCCGGGACAGGTTATGTCAGGCAAGGGTTATTTTGTCTTCTACCCGAACTACAGGGCAAGTACGGGTTATGGTATAAAGTTTGCTATGGAGGGATATGGGGATCCCGCGGGAAAAGAGTTTGATGATATCGCAGACGGTATTGACTATTTAGTAAATGAAGGATTAGTTGACAGAGAACGTATTGGATTAGCCGGTGGCTCTTATGGAGGATATGCCTCTGCCTGGTTTGCGACCTACTATACAAAATATGTTAAGGCTGTTTGCATGTTCGTTGGCATCAGCGATTTAATCAGTAAACAGGGTACAACGGACATTCCTTTTGAGGATATCTATGTCCACATGGGAAAACCATTAGAGCAGATGTGGGATATCAGCTTAAAACGTAGTCCGATTTATTGGGCCCATCAGAGTAAAACTGCTGTACTGATTTACGGAGGTACTGCAGATACGAGGGTGCATCCGTCTCAAAGCATGGAACTCTATCGACGCTTAAAAGTAAATAATCATCCCGCCGTGCGCCTGATTCAGTATCCGGGAGAGGGACATGGCAATGCCAAACAGCCTGGTCAGATAGATGTATTACACCGACAGATCCAATGGTTAGACTGGTATGTCCGCGATAAAAAATCTCTTGATGGACCAATGCCACCGCTGGATATCAGTGATAAATATGGCCTAGATCTGGCAAATGACAAATGATATTCCAATATCTAACATCAAAAATCTAATATCTTTAATGATATTGGATGTTAGATATTAGATGATTGATATAAATTTGACATTGGGATCACGCCAGCGGCGGATTCGCCTACTGGCGAATTTGGACACGGGGATTTTAAATTGGAGTATTGGAGTAAAGGAGTGTTGATTCATTTAGGTGCATCTTTTATACATTTGCTCCGTAAAAGATATTGAAAGAAAATATAGAGGATAGGAATGGAAGTTTTAAGTGTACTTTTTATCATTCTGTTTGTTGTAATTTTTATGAAACTCTTTGCCATCCTACTGAATACAGGCGTTTTTCTTTTAACATTACCGATTAAAATTCTGTCATTTCTATTGTCTCTTTTTGTGGTATTGGTGGTGTTAATTCCTTTAGGGGTGATTGGAGCGGTGGCGGCAATTCTTGCGGCACCTATTTTATTAATTGCGATTCTTTTACCGGTCTTTCTTATTTTCTATGGATTGTACCATTTAATCAGAAATTCATAATTCAGATTTAAAACCAGTCAAGATCATTTAGCTCATCGATTTCACTTTTCATTGTATAGTGAATTTCTTCGAAATCATTGGCCACTTCTTCAAGTTCTTCTGCCATTTCTTCCAGTTTTTCCGCCCGAAGTTCAAGATCTTCCGTTTCCTCTTCGATATCTCTCTCAAAGTCTTCCTGATCATAATCATCGGAGAGCATTTTTATAGCACGGGCTGCCGCGATTAAACCCACCTTCGCACCTTCTATACCGATTTTAGCTCCCTCTTTGCCGATATCCTTTGCCCGATCCAGTATTTCGACAAAGTGATCGTAATAATCTCCGACCAACTGTTTTTGATAACGGCTTAAGTGGATTTGATTTCCGGATAAAAACATTTCATGTTCCCCAGTAATTTCAATCCATTGGTCTCGATCGTATTTACAGGTCAGGGTAAGAATATCGCCATGCAGATCGATATCCACGTTATTCAAACAATTACAACAATTATCTCTTACTTTATACACTTTTTCTATTTTCGCAGCGAAGAGAGATGTAACGTAAAATAAAACGACAAGAATTGGGATTAGAAAAATGTTTTTCATCGCAATCTCCAAATGAGAAATCATTCAAAAATTAACCGCAAAGGACGCATATAATTATCTTATTTTCTTTAAAATAGCGGTTCGATTATGGTATATTTGTTTCACAGAATTTCAGAATCTTATAAATTTATTTACGTCTGGATAAAAATATTTGTTTCATAACGGCTTTCCATCACTTTGAATAATATCTAAAATTTTATACTTTTAGATAGCAAGGATAACTCAGATACTTCAACGATACACAACGTTATAAGGAGACATCAATGTTGAAAATTGTTTACCATTTGGGATTTATGACTCTGATACTATCCTTTTTCAGTTGTGTGTCAACAAAACCAGATATTCAAAAAGATAAAGAGCTGTCTGTAGATTATCCACGAGCAGAACGTGAATTCCGGGCGGCCTGGGTTGCGACAGTTGCCAATATAAACTGGCCAAGCAGACCGGGGCTTCATGTCGATGAACAGAAACGGGAAGCACTCAAACTTCTTAATCTTCTTCAAAAAAATAATTTTAATGCGGTAATTTTCCAGATACGCCCTCAATGTGATGCGATTTATCAAAGTAAACTGGAACCCTGGTCGTATTATCTAACAGGCAGACAGGGTCAGGCCCCGGAACCATTTTATGATCCTCTTGAATTCTGGATTGAAGAAGCACATAAAAGAGGCCTCGAATTGCATGTATGGCTAAATCCATATCGGGCACATCATGTAAGCGGCGGACCAGTTTCAGATTCTTCAATAGTGAAAAGACACCCTGAATTGGTGGTCAGGCTAGAGACGGGGTATTGGTGGTTAGATCCTGGTAATCAAGGTACGCAAAATCACTCTCTTGAGGTAGCAAAAGATATCGTCAGCAGATATGATATAGACGGTGTTCATATGGATGATTACTTTTATCCATATCCCTCCTATAATAAAAACGAAGACTTTCCCGATGACTCCAGCTGGGTTAAATATACAAGAAATGGGGGCAGACTTAGCAGAGACGACTGGCGAAGGGAAAATGTAAATACATTTATTAAGCGGCTCTACACAGCTATTAAGGAGATAAAGCCATATGTAAAATTTGGGTTGAGCCCTTTTGGTATCTGGCGGCCTTATTATCCGCAGTCCATCAGAGGATTTGATCAATATGATCAGCTGTATGCAGATGCGAAATTATGGCTCAATGAAGGATGGATTGACTACTGGACACCGCAACTCTACTGGCCTGTGAATCAGATACCACAAAGCTTTCCTGTACTACTTAATTGGTGGGCGGAACAGAATTATAAAAATCGTCATATCTGGCCTGGTATCAGTATTGGTCGTAAAAAAGGAGAAAAAGGAGCGGACGAGACAATAAATCAAATCATGATAACACGCGGTATTGTTCCGCTAAGTCCAGGGAATGTTCACTGGAGTATCGGTCCTCTGTTTACAAATGGAGATTTAAGGGAAGGACTACGATATGGACCCTATGAAAAACAAGCCCTTGTACCTTCTTCTCCCTGGCTGGATAAAACAGCACCAAAATCACCACTGGTGATCCATCATGTACAGCAGGATAATCTGCTTTTATCATGGCGACATAACAATGCTGACGATGTAGATAAATGGGTTGTGTATTATAAATATGCAAATAAATGGGAATATCAAATACTGAATAGGAAAGTTCGATCAATTAGTATTCCGTATTTTTCCGAAAGACAAAAATCCACAGGTAATCAGAAAGTGAATGATTCATCCAATATAAGAAGCTCCTTAAATCCGCTGTCGGCAGTGGCTGTATCTGCTGTTGACCGGACGGGTAATGAAAGTTCGCACACAACAGTAGATCTGTTAAAAGAGACAGAAAAAATCATAATGCGTCCTGATGTCATAATTTCGGAGCAATCGATGTCAAATCTATCATCTTTATCCCTCAAGCCGAGCCTACCCTCAAACCTTGATGAGTTTAATAAGCAATCATATTATCTTATCAGGTGTGATGACATGGGGATGAACCATTCTGTCAATATGGCTGTTAAAAAAGTGATTGAAAGTGGACTCCCCATATCAGTATCGGTAATGTTTGTCTGTCCCTGGTATCAGGAAGCAGTGGATATATTAAAGGAACATCCGGAAGTGGGTGTTGGTATTCACTTGACATTAAATGCGGAGTGGAAAAATTATCGCTGGGGACCAGTTCTCGGAAAAAAAGCTGTGCCAAGTCTGGTTGATAGGGAGGGTTATTTCTGGCCGTCAAGATCAAAAATGTTTGAAAATAATCCAAAAACGGATGAGATAGAAAAGGAATTACGTGCTCAAATTGAACGTGCTATAAATAGCGGCATTCGCATTGATTATCTGGATTATCATATGGGAGCAGCTGTTCAGACTGAGGAGCTGCGTGAAATGGTAGAAGGACTTGCTAAAGAATATGGTCTGGCAATGTCTGGATATTTCGGTGAAATTTATTCCAATATCACTTATAATGCGGCCATCGGAGATAAAACAGACAGTTTGTTAAAACATATTGGATATATGAAACCCGGCATAAATATGCAAGTTATTCATGTCGGCCTCGATACCCCGGAAATGCAGGCGCTTATTGATTTAAATGAATTTGGCCTTAAAAATATGAGCACTCATCGACGGGATGAAATGCGTAGTCTTTTGGATCCGGAAGTACGAAAACTTCTAATCGATAAAGGTATTATATTGATAACCTACAAGGAACTGATTGAGGTTGTTGGACTAGAAGCAATGAAACGTCCGCAGATTGATTCTTATTAGACAAAAAACAAAATATTATCATGAAAAAATCAAAAGATGACATCTTAAATGATTTAAAAAAAGCTGGCTATCGGATTACGAAACACAGACGCGCAATCATTGAATTTATTGCAGAACGAAAGGATCATCCCAGTGTCAGATGGGTCTTTAATAAGATTAAATCAAAGGAACCCGGCATAACTTTGTCGACAGTATATAATACTATAAATTTGTTAGTTGAGATGAATGCGCTGAAAGAATTGGAATTCGATGAAACTGATAATCGATATGATACAAATCTTACTCCACATTTAAATCTCGTATGCACAATATGTGGCTCGATTACAGACTTCGAATATAAATTGCCGGTTAATCCCAAAAAAATTCAGTCGACAGAAGGATTTGTTACATTAGACTATCGAATTGAATACCGTGGTATTTGTAGTAACTGTCAAAGGAAATAACTATTCGAGATTAATTGATATTACACTTATAACTTAAAACTTTTTTTGTAGAGACGTAGCACGCTACGTCTCTACAATTTTGTAATTGGCGAGTTTCGGTACTTATCAGTTTTCTAATGTTTACCAGGTTCCAGGGGCACGCCTCTTCTTTCATATGTAACGTATGCCTCAATGGCGACAAGTCGGGGATCATCCAGGGCTAATGGTTCGCCCTCCAAAGGGTTTTGCAGGCACCAGTTGATCATATCTCGTAGAGCAACAACCCGCCCCAGTTGTTGTTGAAATTTTGGGTATGTTTCCGGATGGGTATTTGCCGCATTGGGATGACACTGAGCGCAAGAGACGCCATTGGTACCCAAATCCGCACTAACCCAGAGTTCACGACCGGTTTCAACCACACTCATATATTCTTTTTGCCAGCGCTCCAGATCCTCTTTTGAAAACTCATCGGCATAGCCAACGACAATAATAAATATGAAAATCATGATGAAGACTGCTGCCACTAAAAGATTATTTCTTTTTCTGGACATAATTTTCTCCTCTAAAAATGAATCTGTGGTGGAATTATTTTGTCCGCAGCTTGAAAATCCACATCTTCAGGCTGGCCGGTTTTTGGATTATAAGCAACCGTTCGGTTCGTGTTATTATACAGGTTATAATCCATTGTGACCCGTCCGGTTTTCAGATTAATAAACTGCCATCCGGTCGCATCTCGTTCAAAAAAAGGATCAGCCCGATTCATCGGCACCGTAAGTTTTGGAAGATTGGATTCGGCCTGAGCATAACTTTGTGGATAGGGCCATGGCCAGGCGGTGGCCATCACAGCGTGAAAACTGATATTTTCAATCTGATTGTACTGGATCTGATGTACATGTCCGTAGACGACAGTTGCATCATTAAATGGCTTTAATAATGCCTGTACCTCTTCGGCGTCTTCAGTCCAAAAGTTCCATCCTTTGTATATCTTTTGAATAGGAGAATGCGAGAATAAAACGATTGGTGTTTTTTTATCCACTTTTTCCAAATCCTTGGCAAGCCATTTTCTTTGCTCTTCTCCAACCATAAAAGGGGATCCATTCGGATTATCCAGACCGGCCATCTCTAGCATCCGTTGTTCTGCCGTAGGCCACCGTTCATGGGTCCATTCATCATAGGTGAGAATACTGTTTAAAACGATGAAATGAACACCCTTGTGATCCCAGCTATAATACTGCGGACCAAAAAGCTTTGACCAGTATTCTCCCAGGTCAAGGTAATAATCATGTTCACCCATAACACAATACGTTTTATAATTTAATTTTGATAACAACTCAGCCCCATGGTCCAGCTCGGGTCTGGTGCCAAGCTGAGCCAAATCACCACCAAAAACGATAAAATCAGGTTTTGGCTGCAGCAGATTTGTCTCTGCTACTGCGCGAATAAGGCCACGATCCCAATTGCGGACAAACTTTGTCCCTGTGATGTGCTGAATATGTGCATCAGATATGTAAGCGAACATGAAGTTTTTATGAGAATCGGCAAAGGAGAGTTCAACCAGACTGAGAGGTAAAGAAGATGCAGCGGTTAGCGCTCCCATACGTTTCATAAAAGTGCGGCGTGAAATATTCCTGTTAGTCATGATCTCCTCCTTACTTTTGTTCGCTGGTTTTAACGGCATCAGCAAATTCGGGGCTGGTTAGCGCTTCCATAAAGGCAACCAGATCGTCAATTTGTTCATCGGAAAGATTGAGAGGGCGAATGCCACCGCTTAAGAAATCATTGACCGGATCACCCTCATTGGTCACGCCACCATTATTATAGTGAACGACAACGTCACGAAGAGTCGCCACACTACCGTCATGCATGTAGGGCGCTGTGGCAGCGATATTACGAAGCGTCGGTGTCTTAAAAGACCCCAGATCATCAAAACCGGTTGTGAGGGCGAAACGTCCGAGTTCAGAGGATCTCTTATCGCTTAGAACTTTTACATCAACCTCTTCTGCGGATAATTTTGCTGCAATGTACTCACTGGCCAGTTCGGGGATATCATTCTGAATCATGTTGATACCAACACCCACGTTATGAAAGCGATTATCGGTAAATAACGCCTGGGTCTGTTCAATCAAATGACAGGATACACATCGACCTTCATTGATAAAAAGATCAAAACCTCTTATTTGTGCCGGGGTCAGGGCCTCTGTTTCTCCACCATAATACCAGCGATCGAAAGGTGAATTTCCGGAGATCTTTGTTCTTTCAAATGCAGCAATTGCCTGCGTAACTTCAGTCATTGTAATGTTTTCACCACTCTTTCCGAATACGGTCTTAAAGGCTTCGGTATATTCCGGATCCGATCGTACAATATCAAGTATCGGTTGATGATCCTTTAACCCCATTTCAACGGGATTAACAAAAGGATGTAGGGCCTGATCCTCCAAATCAGGAGAACGTCCATCCCAGAACATGCTCTCAAAATAGACAGAATTGATCACAGTTGGCGCATTTCGCGTTCCCGTAAGTCCCTGGATCCCTTCAGACACTTTTAGTGGACTGTCAGTAAAAGCTTTAGCCGGATCATGACAGGTCGCGCAGCTCACCTGGCCGGTGTCGCTGAATCTTTTGTCATTAAACAGCTTATCACCGAGCGCAATCTTTTCCGGTGTCTGTGGATTGTTCTCAGGGTAGGAAACAGACGGAAGACCAAGTGGAGCAGCTTTGTCGGGCTTATCTGAGGCCATTAAACCCAGCAATCCGAAAAAGCACACGATTAGGATAAGCCAGAAAACGAATTTTTTCATTCGACTTCCTCCTCTTATAATAAGACAGTTAAATTAAATTGTGGGATTTACTAATATAATCTCTAAATTATAATGGTTCTAAATAGTAAATGCAAACATATTTTTTCATTGACAGATGAATCTTCGCACAATGGCGGTGAGAAATTATTATTAACTTTTGATAATGATTGAAAACATTACGATCTTATAGGAAGCAGATTTCTGATATTACCTCACTTGTAAAAGTGATGTAAAATACACAATTCTCCACTCTACTGCGAGTAATTTCTTTAATGAATCAGAGATAGAAAGACAAAAACATATTTTGGATGAGATTCAGATAAAAAAAGAGCGAATGTTCCGTTTTCTGGCCGTTCTGACCATTGCCTCTGTGGCCGGATTACAAACCTGGCGAACCCTGTTTAACAACTTCGCGGTTGAAGTAGCCCACCTTGAAGGGAATCATATTGGCATGATTCAGTCCGTGCGGGAAATTCCCGGCTTTCTTGCTCTGCTGGCAATCTTTATTATTATGGTAATGCGCGAACACCGCCTTTCTGCGCTGTCAATTTTTACCATGGGAATAGGGGTCGCTATAACCGGTTTGTTCCCTTCCTACACTGGGTTGATCTTTACCACCCTGATTATGAGTTTTGGCTTTCATTATTATGAAACCACTAACCAATCGTTGACCCTGCAATACTTTGATCAGCAATCTTCACCGTGGGTGTTTGGCAAGTTGCGCAGTTATGCAGCCGCAACAAATATTGGCATTGGTTTAATTATCTTTGGTATGACCGCAGTTTTATCTTATACGCAAATTTATCTTGCTGTTGGTTTTCTGATAATTTGTGCCGGTGTCTGGGGATTATTGCAGAATCCTACCAGAAAAGATATTGTACCTCAGCGAAAAAAGATGATTCTGCGTAAAAAATACTGGCTCTATTATTTTCTCACTTTCATGGCTGGGGCGAGACGACAAATATTTATCGCCTTCGCCGTATTTTTATTGGTTAAGAAGTTTGAATATTCTGTTCAGGAAGTAACAATACTTTTTGTGGTTAACAACGTCATTAATTTCTTTCTGACTCCACAAATTGGCAGAGCGATTATTCGATACGGTGAACGCAAGGTTCTGACGCTTGAGTATGCAACTCTGATAGGTGTCTTTGTTGCATATGCTTACGTTGATTCAAAATGGATCATTACAATTCTCTATATACTTGACCATATCGTTTTTAATTTTTCGATCGCTATCCGTACCTATTTTCAAAAAGTGGGTGATCCACGGGATATTGCACCCAGCATGGCGGTTGGATTCACGATCAATCATATTGCTGCCGTGGTAATCCCGGCACTGGGTGGAATTGCCTGGATGTTTAACTACAAGATACCTTTTCTGGCGGGTGCGGTGATGAGTTTTATATCTTTAACAGCAGTTCAATTCATTCGAATAAAAAAAGGCAGGCCATAAGACCTGCCCTTTTTTATCTTCTATCGTCCGGATTGACGTTTAAGATACCGATAAAAATCACTTTCACTGGTTAGAATCAGCCAATCTTCCTGATCAAAAGTGGACTCATAAGTTTCCATTGTTTTAAGGAATTTGTAAAACTCACGCGAGTCGGCACTTCGATTGTAAGCACTTGCATAAATCTTGGTTACTTCCGCATCCGCCTTTCCTCTAATTTCTTCAGAAGTTTTAAATGCTTCAGAGGTAATGTTTTTTAATTCTCTTTCTTTTTGACCGAGTATCTTTGAAGCTTCACCTTCACCCTCTGATCTGTATTTATCAGCAATCCGTTTTCGTTCTGCGATCATGCGATCATATACCTTTTCTCTTACCTCCTGAACATAATTGATTCGTTTAAATCGTAAATCAAGTAATTCAATTCCAAGACCCTTGACACGCTCGGCACCGGCCGCCAATATTTCCCGGGTAATCATTTCCCTTCCGGTTTTTATTTCTGAAAGAAGATCAGTTTCGTCAACACCGGTTAGTTCTTCATCTACTTGTGGTTTCCGATTAGAGGTACGTACCAGTTCAACCAGTTCATGGTTGGCGATGGCATCGCGAACCTCACCATCTAGAATATCGTCAAGACGGGACTGAGCGCCCCGTTCATCTCTGAGACGCTGAAAGAAAAGTAAAGGATCGGTTATCCGCCAGCGAGCATAGGTGTTTACCCAGATAAAGCGTTTATCTTTTGTAGGAACCTGATTAGGATCACCATCCCACTCAAGAAATCGTTTTTCAAAAAAGTTGGCTTGATCAAGGATTGGCCATTTGAAATTAATCCCGGGTGTTGTGATAGGATCGCCAATTGGTTTTCCAAAACGGGTAATGATAACCTGTTCTGTTTCAGTGACCACAAAAGCAGCTGAAAAAACTATTATTAATCCAATGATAAAAATTGCTGCCCACAATACAAGTTTCTTATTTAACATTGGTCACCTCCTTCTTTAAATCGAGTAGAGGTATAAGTCCTTTTACCCCCTCATCAATAATAAGTTTTTTACCAACTTTGGGTAAGATCTTGCTCATTGTTTCTAAATAAATACGTTGTTGTGTCACCTCTTTGGCCATACGATATTGATTAAAAAGAACATTGAATCTGGCAACTTCACCTTGGGCCCGGTTAACACGTTCCAACGCATATCCTTCTGCCTCTTGAATCATTTTTTCTGCTTCACCTCGAGCGCGGGGAATGACTTTATTAAACTCTGCCTGCGCCTGGTTGATAAGTTTTTCCCGTTCCTGTTGAGCTTCATTGACCTCATTAAAAGATGGTTTAACCCGATCCGGAGGATTGACATCCTGCAAGACAACCTGATCTACCTTTATACCGGTTTCGTATTGGTTACACAGGTCCTGAAGTTTAGCCTGAACAGCCACACTTATTTCCTGGCGCCCAATTGTTAAAACCTCATTTACTGTGCGGTCTCCGACAATCTCCCTGACCACGGCTTCAGTCATCGCCCGAAAAGTTGATTGAGTATCGCGCACCTTAAAGAGAAACTGGTAAGGATCAGCAACCCGGAACTGCACAATCCACTCCACTTCAGCAGCATTCAAGTCACCGGTGAGCATCAGTGACTCATCCAAAAAACTGGCCTGCGAATATCGTGTTCTTACACCAACCGCTTCTGTACGGAATCCAAACTCTTCTTTCAGCTGTCTTTGCACCGGAACCTTCTCTAATTTATCAATCCCCAGGGGAAGTTTAAAATTTAGTCCCGGATCGGCTAGGTGTGAAAATTTTCCAAAACGCAAAATGACACCTACTTCTTCCGGACTGATCGTAAAAAACGACGACCAGATGAAGATGACTACAAAAATCCCAATAATACCATACTTCACAAAATTGGGTGATACATTGGGCATCTTAACCTGATCAAAATCAAATACTTCTTTGTCAGCCATACGACTTTTCCCTCCTTAATTATTTAATTATTACAAGTTGCAAATACTAAGGTTAATGCTTGAATGCCATGAATAAAACGTTAAATGTCAAAATCCTAACGCCAAATAGTTGTCCAATATCTAACATCCAATGTCTAATATCTTTCATGATATTTGATGTTAGATATTAGATGATTGTTATTGTTTTGGCATTTGGATTTGGACATTTGACATTACTATCAACTCTTTGTTTCTTCATTATATTAGAGTACACTAAAAACATTCATTTATTCAACAATTCAGGTACCCAGAGGTACTCTTTTAGATCGATAATCCCATCAGTGGTGAATTCTATTCCTTCACTTTCCAACAATTTTTGTTGCAAAGAGTCATGATCATGTCTTGTTGCCGCATAGGAGATTCTTCCTTTACTGTTGATGACCCGATACCAGGGAATCGGTGTTCCCTCTGGTAAACCGTGTAAAGCATAACCAACAACTCTTGCAGGAAGACCGGGACTGACAATTGCTGCGATTTGACCATAAGTAGCGACTTTTCCGCAGGGGATTTCATTTACAACGCTATAGATTAGATCAAAAGTATTCTTTTCTCGGTTATTATTATTCATCAATATTTTATATGGAGGATACATATGATCTTGCACAGAAAACAAACCCCGTTATGTCAACGGGGTTCGTGCAGAAACGTATGGATTTTATCCGTTTGATTTTTCAAACTCTTTCATAAACTCTGTCAGTGTTTTCACCGCTTCTAAGGGGACTGCATTGTAAATACTTGCCCGGCATCCGCCGACTGAGCGATGGCCTTTTAGACCTATCATACCTTCAGCCAGCGTCTTAGCGATAAAATCCTTCTCAAGGTCTTCAGTTGGCAGACGGAATGTGACATTCATGATTGAGCGGCTTTCTTTAACAACAGTCCCTTTATAGAAATCACTACTATCAAGAATGTCATAAATCATATTTGCCTTCATCAGATTCGTTTCAGCCAATTTATTGAGACCACCTCCATCTTTTACCCATTGCAGAACCAGTTTCAAAATATAGATTCCAAATGTTGGTGGTGTATTATAAAGCGAATCTTTTCCCCCTATCAGTTTGTAACTGGTCATGGTTGGGATATTATCCGGACTTTTCTCCATCAGGTCATTTCGGATGATTACAAAGGTTACGCCAGAAGGGCCCATATTCTTTTGGGCTCCGGCATAGATAACACCGAATTTGCTTATATCAAAAGGGCGGCATCCGATATCCGATGACATATCGGCAACGAGGGGAACCGAGCCGGTATCCGGATAATTTGCCCATTGGGTGCCAAAGATTGTATTATTGGAGGTGATATGCAAATATCCGGCATCAGGATTGATTGAAAATGAGTCGGGGATATAATTGAAATTCTGGTCTTCAGAAGTAGCAATCACATTAACCTTTTTCCCAAGCTTTTCAGCTTCGGCAATGGCTTTTTTCGACCAGGATCCAGTATTGATATAATCAGCACTCTGATTTTCTCCGAGCAGATTCAGAGGAACGGCTGCAAACTGCAGCGTCGCTCCACCCTGCATAAAAATCACATGGTAACCGTCAGGAATTGAATAAACCTCTTTGGCTAATTCCTCAGCCTCTTTTATAATAGAATCAAAGGTTTTGGATCGATGACTCATTTCCATTACCGATAATCCTTCACCCTTATAACTAATCAGATCATCCCTGACCTCTTCCAGAACTGCCAAGGGCAAGGCAGCTGGCCCGGCATTAAAATTAAAAATTCGATTTTCCATGTTATCCTCACCAGGTTAATGAAATCCCTTTATATATTTATTGGAGTTATAAATATACGCATCAGGAAAACAGATTAAAAGAGTTTGTTAATAAATCAGCGGAATTGGAGCATCTAAATTGCTTGCGACGATATCTTGATTTGGCTATATTGATGCTGGATGCTGGATGCTGGATGCTGGATGCTGGATACTCTATTTCATATCCGCTTGATTGACCTGTGCAGAATAAATATCTTTTTAACCACTAAAGGCACATAGAATACAAAGGACACAATGTTTATTAATTTTTCCTTTGTGATCTCTGTGGCTAAATAATTTTACCGGTCATAAAATTTGAAAAAAAGGAGAATAAAATGAAGACATCAGATATGGTCATCGGGGTTGGCTTAATTATCCTGGGTATTT
>Ga0209536_100002937_pt1 | contig 27619 bp, 18 predicted proteins | sample DeeMarSeWOR28_12_FD_187461 | JGI IMG/M metagenome (GOLD analysis project Ga0209536, IMG submission 187461) | Marine sediment microbial communities from White Oak River estuary, North Carolina - WOR-2-8_12 (SPAdes) (version 2) | ecosystem: Environmental > Aquatic > Marine > Intertidal zone >... | reverse complement strand
TCAGCGTTCCCGACGCCGCTCCATAGGTGTCAGTCGGGCCGGCAGGTTGCGTCAAGCTGTTACCCGTACCGGTCGCTGCCAACACCACGTCTGCATCACCGATCGCGTTCCCGTTGGCATCTCGTGCGATGACCGTTAGGGTGCTGATCGCCCCATCCGCGGCTATCCGCTCCGGTGTCGCCGTTAGCTCAGACTGGGAAGGGGAGACGGGGCCGGGTGTACCGGTCGCGATGAACACGACGGAATTCCCGGCAAGCGATGCTGCAGTTGCTGTCAACTCGTTGGTACCGCTGACAGGACCGAGGATCCATGAGTGGACACGCGCGAATCCGCCGGCATCCGTGACCACCGGACTGGTCGGGTTCACCGTTCCGCCACCAGTGGTGACCGTGAATGACACCTCGATTCCTGCAATCGGGTTGCCGTACTCATCGGTGACGAGCACTACGGGTGGCACGAGGACGCCGGTTTCGACCACAGCAGTCTGGTTGTCCCCGACGTACGGATCCATCCGCGTGGGAGCAACGGAGGTAACTACGCTCGTGTACGGACTCCCCGAAATGGGTTGACCGGCGAGAGTGATAGCTACGCTGTCAATTCCCGCTTGGGTCGGAGTGTAGGTCGCGGTGTAGGTACTGTCACCGTGGTCCTCAACCGTCGCTACCGCAACGTTGGCACCCGTGATCGAGGCTGCGACGATCTCACCTCCGCCGGACAATGCGTTGCCGCTAACGTCCCGTACAGTTACGACGATCTTGGTGGTGACGCCGGCCGCTCCGTTGGGAACCACAGCTGTCGTGGTTGCCGGATGTGCCAATCCCGGATCGAGCGTTATGTCTTGCGAGACATCCGGCAAGAGACCGGGACTAGCGAACCTCAATACGTAGTCCCCCACGGGCCCGGTGATCGTCAGCCCTTCGAACGCCGCCAAACCGGTGGCGTTGGTGACTGCGGTCTCCGCAATGAGAGCGGCACCCGACGGTCCGCGAGCGATTTCCGCAGTAATAATCAGCCCGGAGTCATTGACCGCATGGCCGTCACTGTCTTGGACCTGCACTGTTGGTTGCTGTGGCAGAACCACTCCGCTGCGCCCAGATACGGAAGGTTGGACTACGACCGCGAGCCGTCCGGCCGATCCAGCCAGGACGTCGAAGGCCACGCTGTTGACTGCGGGGAGTCCGGGCGCCGTTGCCGTGAGCACATACCCGGTTCCAATCAGGTCGATAGTCAGGTCGTCGAACGTGGCCACACCCAAGACTGCATTTCGAACGGTACTCCCCGACAACACCGCTCCGGCCGTTCCGGTCCCTGCCGCGATGGCGATTGTGACCTGTCCGGTGAAGCTGGTGTCCATGACACCTGAGGGCTCCATGGCGGTGATGGTTATCGGCGGTTGGAACGCGGCTCCATATCTCACATCGCTTGGCTGGGTCGTGAAGCGAAGCGAACTGGCGGGAACAGCTACGGCGAAGTCTACATCGGTGTCGGCGTTGTCCCCGAATGATTCCCACGTGCTTGCGTTGCCGTCCTGATCGGTCACGCGCGCACGCCAACGGTATGCCATGTCGTCGTGCAATCCGGTGACAGTCACCGAGACGGTACCGCCACCCGAGACCTGCGTGCTGGAGTCGTTCGGGAAACCGGTAAACGGCACGCCAATCGGCCTGGTTTCGGTTTGCAGCCGCAGCAAGTCTCCCGGGTCGGGATCGTTGACGGTCGCCCTGTATATGACGGCGGTCTCGTCGACAGTCTCACCGACCGATATGGGGGTCATGCCGTCGGCGCGGAGTTGCCTCAGGTAGACCGGAACGTATGGCACGTCCGGTACCGCGATCCTGAAGTCGGCCTCGGTCTCCGGGTTGGCACCGAACTGTCTCCATGCGCTGGTGTTCATGCCCTGGTCGACTGTCCGGGCCTGCCAGTGGTATTCCGCATCGTCATCCAATCCCGGTATCGACACCAGCGCCCTGGCACCGTTACCGGTGAGCACGCTGGACCCGATCGGTGTCCCAGTGAAAGCGACCCCGACTGGGCGAACCTCGACCTCGAGCCGCAGTTGGTCGGTGAAATCGGGATCGCTGACGATTCCATCGAAGACGACGGTCCGCTCAGGTGTTGCCTGGCCCAAGGGAATGACCGTCGCTCCGTCGCCGCGATACTGCTCCAAATCCGCGGGAGGATTAGGCAGGTCTGGCATGACTACGCGGAAATCCGCCGAGTCGTTCGGATTCGCACCGAACGAAGCCCATTCGCTGACGCGACCCGTCTGGTCAACGACACGGGCCAGCCAGCGGTATTCCGTGTCGTCATCCAGTTCCGTTATCAGCACGAGGGCGGTGTCACCTCCGTTGACTGGAGAGCTGGTTCCGTTTGGACTGCCGCCAAAGGCCGAGTCGACTGGCTGCACCTCGACCTCGAGGTGAAGACTATCCGCCATGTCGGGGTCGTCCAGGACCGCTTTCAGCACGAGGGAGTTGGCGGAAACCCCACCCCCCAACGGCAATTCCGTCACGCTGTCCTGCATGAACTGACCGAGGTAGCTCGGCACAGGCGGCGGCCGCGGGAGGTTGAGCTGAAGGTCGAACTCACCCGTTTCACGTTCACGTGTCGTAGTCGCTGCAATGAGATACCGCCCGCTATCGCTCAGCAGCACGTAGATCAGGCAGGGATCACCGTCCGCACCCTGGCAGGCGTCGGCTTCGGCCAGCGGAGGGGCCGCGGCGTTTGTCGTGCTGTCGAGCACTACAAGACCATCGAAATCTGACGACGTCAGCACGATCGACACGGAGTCGCCGGCATCAGCCGTGAAACCGAATACGGCAGCGAAGCGATTCGCGAGCCGCGGGGCAGTGCAACTGGCCGTCGTGATCGAATCGGTCACAGCCGTGTCAGGCGAGATAGCGACCACCGGACAGGGATGTATGGTGAACCGCACGGGGAGAGGCGTGAGGATCGCGGCTCCTCCTCCCACCTTGAAGAGGATGGTGTCTTGGTAGACGCCGACGGGAAGGTTGTCGGGTCGGAGGGTAGCGGTGATACGGCCCGAGACTGTGCCTGTAGTATCGCTGAGCGACAGCCACGGGCTTTCTCCTGCGCTGCTGGCTGTCCAGGACGCGGCTCGCTCTCCCGGTATGGCGACGCTGATGGTGGTGACGCGTTGCTCGATGCTTCCAACGGCTGCCGAGTCGACAATCTGGGATACCGAGGTCGTTAGCGGGCCGACCGGCGGAGGACTGATCAGCTCATCGAGGCGGCAGGTGGTGAGCAGCACAGTCGCCGAGCCGAGAACGGCTGCAACGGCAGCTGAACGCATGATGCGCAGCATCGGAAGACCTCCAATGCGCCGCAACGGCCTGAGGTCGCGGTTGCACTACTGGTTCTTCGCGCCCCACCGGGCCGAAACCCATCCTGCTCGGCCCGGTGTGCGGCGGACGGACCCAGCTCGGCAGAGGGCCCATTGCCGGGCTCGTCCGCGCGCTGACAGACAGTCTGTTTTAGAGCGATTAAAAAACAAAAGCAGGTAATGTGCCAGAGAAACCGCGGGTCCTGACGGCACTTGGGCCCCGGGAAACGGCCGTTTTCCTCGGCCTGGCTCCCGATCGATTGTTGCATATCGGCAACGCAGCCTGGTCACGACTCCACAGACGGCTGTGGCATCCTCCATACCCCGGCATGGCCAACATAGTATTCTCAAAGACCTTGGACCAACGCCCGGCATGACGGTTTCTACCCAACTCGAGCTCGACGGGGTGAAACCGCACGACACCGGGCTGGTCACGCTACACTACAGGGTGACGGAGGATGGCTACTCGTGAGGCTATGCCGTACAGAGCGAGAAACAAGATCTTTAAGCCACTAGGCCCCTAACGCATACGTCGACTCGGCGGGCTGCCAGGCAGGAGGATACGGTCGTGAAATCAAATGAAGACGCCCACGGGCACGTGGTCTATGACCTCTATCACGGTGTTCCCGCGACTGAGATCGTGGAGCGAGATGACGGCTGGATCGCTGCATCACCGGGGCCTTCGTTCTACCTGGCTCCCTTCACGAAGTGGCCCAGACACGAACGGGCTGCCATGAAGTACGCACGCGGTCGAGTCCTGGATGTCGGCTGTGGCGCGGGACGCGCGTGCCTCTACCTGCAGCAGCGCGGCCATCAGGTGGTCGGGATCGACAACTCACCGCTCGCCATCAAGACGGCGCGCCTGCGAGGAGTTCGTCAGACGCGGATCATGTCGGTAACCAGCGTCAGCACCCGCCTTGGCCAATTCGACACAGTCTTGATGCTCGGCAACAACTTCGGGCTGATGGCGAATCCCAGGCGGGCACGGTGGTTGTTGCAGCGGTTTGCCAGCGTCACGTCGGTCGACGGCCGCATAGTTGCGGCGGCCATCGATCCGTATGACACGCAAGACAGAGATCACCGACGCTACCATCGCCGCAACAGAAGCCGCGGGCGCATGGCAGGTCAGATACGGGTGCGAGTGCGCTATGGCAACTACTGCACACCGTGGTTTGACTGGCTGTTGGCTTCTAGGCGGGAGGTTAGGCTGCTCCTCGCTGGATCGCGCTGGCGGGTGGAGCGATTCGTCGGTTCCGCTGGACCGGGATACGTCGCAGTCCTTCGCAAGAGGGTGGTTTGAGAGCGGGTGCTCACCGGCGGAGATGCCGGCCCTGTTTGATGAGGCGGTCTGACCGGGTTGTTCTGGAAGCTGCAGCACCGGTGACCGAGGTGAAGCGGGCGCTCGGCTCCTGTCTGTCGCCCAGGCGACGTATCGCGCAACCCGGTCTATGGTCAGATCCGGACCGGTGGCCACCATCCTGACGGTGGCTGAGATCGTAGGCCTGCCATGATTGGCGGGCTATTGCCATGAATGGCGGGATTTCGACGATGACTGGAGTCGTTTCACGATGAACGGGGTGCGGTCGACGAAGCCACTGTGATAGACTTCAGCTGAGACGAGACGCCTGATAACAGGGAGTGTCCATGAGTCGTTCAGTCGAACAGGGTCGTTCTGCAGGTGTGTCGCTGGTCGGGTTGGCTTTGGCTGCCGCGGCGTGTTCGGTCAGCGCGGGAGCGCCCCAGTACGACATCGTGCGCCAGTTTGTCCACGACACCGGTGCCTACACCCAGGGACTAGTCTACTCGGCCGGCCGCATCTACGAGAGCACAGGGCGTCTCGGTCTCTCGCAATTGCGGCAGCTCGACGCGACAACGGGAACCGTCGAGAGCAACGTGGATCTTCCTGTCGACCGGTTTGGCGAGGGCCTCACGCTATTGGATGGCAAGCTATACCAGCTCACCTGGAAGAGCGGGGTGGGCTACGTGTATGACGCCGCGACGCTGGCCCTGCAGGACTCGTTCAACTACGGCGGCGAGGGCTGGGGACTAACGACCGACGGAGCCTCGCTCATCATGAGCGACGGTACCGCAAACCTACGCGTGCTCGATCCGCAGACGTTCCAGGTGACGCGCGAGGTAACTGTGACCGACGACGGGCTACCGCTGTCGCAAATAAATGAGCTCGAGTACGTCCGCGGAGAGCTGTACGCCAACATCTACCAGAGCGATTGGATCGTGCGAATCTCGCCGGTCACCGGAGAAGTTCTCGCCTGGATCGACCTGGCGGGCATCCTACCCGCAGACCAGCGCACCACGGCCACGGATGTCTTGAACGGAATTGCTTTCAACGAGGATACCGGCCACCTGTTCGTGACCGGTAAGCTGTGGCCTTGGGTGTTCGAGATCCGACTGCACGGATTCCCGGATTGATGGGCAGGGCCGGGCGAAGAGTAGGAGGTGTGTTGCCTGGCCCTACGGTCCCAGGACACCTGCGTCCAACGTCATTCTCCGGCTTCTAGAAGATCGAGGATAGTCAGCAGTGGCAGGAAACTCGGTCCTGCGCGTCGCGTAGTGGTATACAGTCAATGTCCTTCGATTCCCTCTTGCTGGAGATTCAATGGACAACTCTGCGTTCGAGTTCGATCGATCGCGACCTCGTACACGACATGCGGTGGTGTGCTCCATTGCTTCGGCGCTACTGGTCGTAGCAACCTCAACAGTTGTGCAGACCGGGCAGGGGGCTCGAGGTGAGATCCAGTTTCCCGTGGCAGCCAGAGTCCTGGTGGACGACAAGTTCGATCGCTGCGAAGGCATTGCGTTCAACGGCGAGGGGGATCTCTACGTGGCGGGCGACAGGGCGTTGTGGCGTGTCAGCACCGCCGGTGACGTCACCAAGATCGCGGACCTTTACAGCAACCTCGGCCTGGCGCCGATCGGCAACCGCGACATGCTGATGGCCGATTTCGGGCCCACCAGCCGGTTCGACACTGGGCCGAACGTCGATGGCATCGTGTGGCGCATAACACCCGAGGGTGATAAGCGAAGGGTGATCGATGGAGGGATTGGCGATCCCAACGCCATCGTGCTGCTGAGCGATAGCACTTTCCTGGTATCCGATGACGCTACGGATGAGATCTTCATTGCCGACACGACGGGCCGCGTCGGATTGTTCACCGATGCTATCGGACATCCCAACGGACTCGCATTGTCGGCCGATGGCTCTACACTCTATGTGGCTCAGATCTTCACCAGCCTGCGGCCGCTGGTAGTCGACGATCGTGTCTGGGCGATTTCCGTCGAGGGCTGGAGCCCGGCGGGGGAGCCGGAACTGGTTGCGCACACCGGCGAGGGTGCCGCCAATGACGGCTTGGCGATGGACGAGCTGGGTCGGATATATGTGGCGGCAAACGGCACCGGTCAGGTTCTACGAGTTGACCCTGAGACCCGTGACGTAGTGATCGTAGCCGAGGACATGCCCGGTGCGGCCAGTATCGCGTTCGGACGAGGCGAATTCGATCGGCATGCGATCTACGTAACATCCACGCGGACCGGCAAGGTGTGGGAGTTGAAGGTGGGTGTCGCGGGAGCAGCGCTGCACCGCTAGGGACTGACGCTCCGATCTAGCTGGGTCCCGCCCGCTACGATCAACCGCTGCGGGCCAAAAGTGGGGGAAGGGGAACGATGGCGAATCACGCGATTGTAGATAGGGTGGGCTCTCCGGCCATGGTCACGGCCCTGGTCTCGGGGCTGTTCGGTTGCGGCGCCGCTGTGGGCCCCGCCGATCCGACTGACGTGGCATCCTGGATGGAGTTCTACGAAGTACCTGGTGCGAGTATCGCTGTGATCAAGGACTTCGAGTTGGACTATGTGGAGGTCCACGGCGTCAAGAGCAAATCCACGGGCGAGCCGGTAACGGGCCAAACCCTGTTCCAGGCTGCATCCCTCAGTAAGTCGGTTTCCGCGATGGGGGTGATGAGTCTCGTGCAGGATGGCATCGTTTCATTGGATGTGGACGTCAACGATTACCTCGTATCGTGGCAGGTTCCCGACAACGGTTTGCAGGACATGGAGAAGGTCACTCTGCGGCGGCTTCTCAGTCACACTGCAGGTACGACGGTAAGTGGTTTCCGGGGCTATCGCTATGGCGAATCCGTGCCAACGTTGATTCAGATCTTGAACGGCGAGCCACCCGCGAACTCGGCGCCGATTGTTGTCACCTCCGAGCCTGGCAAGGGCTTTCGGTACTCAGGGGGTGGCTATGTCGTAATGGAGCAGGTGGTGACTGATGTTACCGGTATCGCGTTCCCTGCATTCATCAGGGAGCGCGTACTGGAGCCGATCGGTATGAATAACAGCACATTCGAGCAGCCGCTCCCGGATTCGTTGCTGCACGCGGCAGGGTCGGGCTACTACGCTGACGGCGTGGCTGTACCGGGGGGGCATCACATGTATCCCGAAATCGCCGCTGCGGGACTGTGGACGACCCCGACGGATTTCGCTCGTTTCGTGATCGAGTTACAGCTGTCGCTACGCGGTGAGTCCAACGAGGTGCTCGACAAGGAGAACGCCGAGTTGCTCGTGACGGAAGTGATGAACGACTATGCCCTCGGGATCGCGCTTCGAAGCGACCGGGGCCAGCGCTACTTTTGGCATGCCGGTGCCAACGATGGCTTCCGCTGCGCTATGATCGCGCACCTGAGCAGGGGATATGGTTTGGTGATAATGACGAATAGTGATAACGGGCAACCGGATCTCTCTGAAGCAGTCATTGAGCTGATCGGTCGGAGAGAGAGCTGGCCCGGCTACTAGCCGTTGGGAGGCCATGCGGTAGGTGTCACCGCATACATCCCCGTTGCACCGGGGAGAAACCTGAAGATTCAACGCCCGACCGCTTTTGACCCGACGGCTCTGTGGTCTATGGTTATCCGGCGGGCCTCAGCACCAGCTGCGCAAACGATCCGTCCGAGTTGTTCCCCATCCAAAGCCCGATCCGTCCTCCGACTCTGTCGCTTAGTTCGTTGACTACGAGGCAGGGTTCGTCGGCGTCGTTCACGTATACCCGGATCTCCGGTTTGTTGATCTCGATACGAACCCTGAAGAAGCCTTCCGGGTCCGGCGGATCCAGGATCTCGTTCTCGTAGACCCCGGGATGTTCCTGCCTGAGCTTGGACCAGGTGTTCACCGGGTGGGAGATGTATTGGACGTGGTGGCTGCGGGAGAGGGCGTTGTCGGCCAGGAAGTTGAAGGGCCGGAAATAGACGGCGTCGTAGGTCTCGTCGTCCACTCCCCGGAAGGCGATCCCCAGGAAGCTACGCTGCGGTATGTTCTTTCCCCGAATCAGGACTTCGATGGTCCCGTTGTGGAACTCCACGTCCTCCAGCCAAGCGGCGCCATCGCCCGGACGACCATCGAAGGTGACGATTGGGCGCCCTTCCTCGGAAGCTACAGTGGCACCACGATTCACGATCTCCCATCCATCGCCGGCAGCGATCGCGTTCAAGTCGGGTGTCAGCACGTCCTGGGCCTGCGAGAGTCCCGGTAGGGTGGCCAGCGTTAGGAGGGACAACCCTGAAAGGAGATTCCTGAGGGTCATAGATCGATTTCCGTTGAAGTCGTGAGAATGAGCTTGGTCGAGCGAAGCTGGACCGATATCACTTCCTACGATGGGCCAGGCGAAAAAGTTCACCCGCCCCGAGGGTTGCTGTATTCGAAATATTATTTATCTTGTTGTTTAAATCAACGGGCAGGTGCCACATGGGGAAGGGCACTCATCTGGGTGAAGCCGAACACTTGATGCTGTTGGCGGTCTGGCGACTGGGAAAAGACGCTCACGGTGCAACGATCCGTGAAGAGATACTCGAACGCACGGGACGTCGATTGTCGCTGAGTGCCATCTACGTCACTCTCGTGCGACTCGAAAAGAAAGGTTACGTGTCGTCTTTTTTGGCTGACCCTACTCCGGTGCGGGGGGGAAAGGCCAAGCGCTTCTTCACCGTAAAGCAGAAGGGCATCAATGAACTGGAGCAATCGCGCCGCAGGATGGAGCGGATGTGGGAAGGTCTGAGCGCCGCCACGCATAGGGAGGCGGTATCATGACGGACCCCCCGACCCATCGAATGCGATCGCTGCCATCGTTCCCGACGCTACTGCTTCGGGTAGCACTACCCCAAGAGTATCGCGATCAGATCATCGGCGACATTCGTGAAGTATATGATAAGGACGTGCGCGAGCATGGCCCGAGGTTCGCGCGCACCCAGCTGTGGCGCGAAGTCCTGTCATTGCGTCCGCTGCAGTTGAGATGGGAAGCTCGTAGCCTGACCAGTGGAATCCGGACCGCGGCATCAGCTCGAAACAGGCCAATGCAATCGCTCGTCGGCGATATCCGCTACGGGTTACGTGTGCTGGCCAAAGCGCGCGGTTACACCGCAGTGGCCGTAATCACGATAGCACTCGGCGTGGGAGCGAACTCGGCGATCTTCAGCGTGATCGATGGGGTGTTGCTGAAGCGCTTACCGTATCACGAGCCGGACCGAATCGTGCGAGTGTGGCAGGGACTGACCTTCAGCAAGAGTCTGTTCGATCGATTCGAGGAACAGACTCGCTCGTTCGCCGACCTGTCAGCAACGTCGACGGAGACCTTCTCGCTCACCGGAGACGGAGAGCCAGAGGAACTGATCGGTGCCATTGTCTCCGTGAACCACTTCGCGGTCATGGGTGCGCAGCCTGCCTTGGGCCGGGCATTTATCGCCGAGGAGGAAGTCCCGGGCAGTGGGCGCGTCGCGTTGCTCAGTCACGAACTATGGGTCCGGCGGTTTGGATCCGATCCGAACGTAGTGGGCAAGTCGATCGACTTAGGTGGTGCTGGAGAACAGACCCGCACGGTCATCGGCGTGATGCCGGCTCATTACGACCCGGTGGTGCCAAGTTGGACCGTTTGGGTCCCCATGGAGGTGGATCCCTCAAACTTCCCAGACTATGCAGGAACGGCTCGCTATGGTGTGATAGGCAGGCTGGCGCCGGGCGTGACCTTGGAAGCTGCCGATGCAGAGGTGCATGCACTGGCGCGAGAGGTGCAGGCCGAGAGTTCTTGGATCCCGGAGCATATTGCGCAGGCCGCCGGTGTGGTTTCGGCCCGCGACGCACTGGTGGGAGACGTCAAGTCTCGCCTGCTGGTTTTGTTCGCGGCCGTGGGATTGGTGCTTCTAGTCGCGTGCACCAACGTGGCCAACCTGTTGCTGGCTCGCGGTGCCGGGCGGCACAGAGAGCTGGCCGTTCGCGTGGCCCTCGGCGCGAGCCGATGGCGGGTCATGCGGCAACTCATCACGGAGACTACGCTGCTGGGCCTGTTGGGGGGCATGGTCGGGTTGATCGGAGCGGCCTGGACGGTGTCCCTGGTGACCAAGAACATGCCTGTCGATCTCCCGCTGATCGACGCAGTCCAGGTCGATGTTCGCGTTCTCGGGTTCACGCTAGGCATCACCTTGTTGGCGAGTCTCTTGTTCGGGTTGCTGCCCGCATTCAGATCGACTGGCGATCACTTAGGGAAATCGTTGAAGGAGGGGACCAGGGGTATGTCCGCGGGCGGCGGTCAGCAGCTGCGTATGGGACTGGTAATTGCCGAGACCGCTTTCGCAGTCGTGCTGGTGATTGGTGCCCTTCTGATGGTCAAGAGCTCTTTGCTACTGCAGCGGGTCGATCCCGGTTTCGACCACGAACAACTGCTGACGCTCCGCACCACGCCTCCGGCGGTGAGATACGGGGAGGCGGAGGACCTGCGCGCGTATTACACGCGGGTGGCCGAAGCCATCGAAGCGCTACCCGGAGTCGTGTCCTCGGGAATGATCAACTATCTCCCGATGACGGGTGGCAGCTCCGGCATGCTGTGGCAGCTCGAAGACGATCCGGTGCCCGAAGGGACGCCGATGCCGCGTGCCAACTCGAGCTCGGTCACACCCGGGTACTTCCGTTCGATGGGGATCCCGCTGTTGCAGGGTCGGGAGTTCGAAGCTTCGGACCGGGCGGACGGCGAACCCGTGATGATCATCAATGAGTCGATGGCGCGTCAGGCGGCGCCGAACGGTAGTCCGCTCGGCAAGCGCGTGGGCGGGTTCTCCGGTGCCACGTATTTCACCGTTGTGGGTGTGGTGGGTGACATTCGGCAGTACCAACTCGACGTCGATGCTAGACCCGAGATGTTCTTCCCCTATCAGCTGTGGAGCGCGTCACGCATGTACCTGCTCGTGCGCACTGCCGGTCCCGCCGAAGAGATGATCGCAGCCGTCAAGCGCGCCGTCTGGTCGGTCGACGCGGACGTCCCGATCTCTCGCGTGCGCACGATGGATGAGGTAGTCAACAGGACGCTGGCCGCATCGCGCTTCTTCACGCGGTTGCTCACCGGGTTCGCTGTCCTGGCACTCGTTTTGGGAGCGGTAGGCCTCTACGGCGTCATGGCCTATACGGTGGCACGCAGCACGCACGAGATCGGAATCAGGATTGCGCTCGGCGCGCCGGTTCGTGCCCTGTCGCGCGCGGTGGTCGGTCGCGGACTGCTGTTGGTGACTGCGGGGGTGTTATTGGGACTCGCCGGAGCCTGGGGGGCGACCAGGGTGCTGTCGAGCTACCTGTTCGGTGTCTCCACGACCGATGCCTCGGTCTTTCTCGGAGTGCCGGCGATTCTCGCGGCGGTCGCGATAATGGCAAGCTACATTCCCGCTCGCCGGGCGACTCGGGTTGATCCAATGGTGGCATTGCGGCTGGAATAGCAAGGACAACGAGAGCCGGGAGGATCGCGTCACTCCCGGCTCCGATATGCTACTGGCTCGTTTTCCTTGTGCGCCACCCGATGCCCGGCCACCCGCATCAGCCGCCACTCAGCCTCCGATCTCACCCAACGCCCAGATGGCCATCCTGCGCACTTCGGAGTTCTCGTCCTTCAGTGCCTTGGCTAGTGCGTCGCCGGCGCGGGGATCTTGGATCTCGCCCAAGGCCCACGCGGCTCGCGAGCGGACTTCGGCAACCGGATCGTTCAACAGCACTTCGGTCAGCGCCATGGTGGCCCGCTCGCTCTGGATCTCTCCCAACGCCCACACCACCATGCGGCGCGTCTCGGTGTCATCGCTGTCCAACTGACTCACGAGCGCGTCGACGGCGGCCGGGCTTTGGATCTCGCCCAGCGCCCAGGCCGCTCTGCGGCTGACTTCGGGGCTGTTGGCGCTGCGCAGCGCTTGAGCGATGGCACCCACCGACTGCGGCGCCTGGATCTCGCCCAGTGCCCAGATCGCCCTCGCACGGACCTCATCCGAACGGTCACTCACTAGCGCCCTGCCCAGCGCATCCGCGCTGCGGGGGCTCTGGATCTCGCCCAGCGCCCAGGCAGCCCAGTGCCGTACTTCGCTCGATTCGTCCTCGAGCAGCGCTTCCGACAGCGCATCTACAGCCCGGGGACTGCTGATCTCACCCAGCGCCCAGGCGGCCCAGCGGCGTACCTCAACCGCGTCGTCGCGGGTCACGGCCTGTCCCAGCGCCGGGACCGCACGGGCGTCGCCGATCTCACCCAGCGCCCATGCGGCCCAGCGCCGCACCTCGGCGACCTCGTCGTGCAGCAAGGCGTTCATGAGTGCCTCGACAGCCCGGCTGTCGTCGTACTCACCTAGGGTCCGGGCGACCATGCTCCTTACCTCTGGGTCTTCATCCTGCATGGCGTCAATAAGGGCGTCCATACTCATCTGCAGACGTGCGTGTTGCGCAGCTTCGGCGGCTTCGGCGGCTCCGGCCGCGGCTTCCGCTGCACCGGCGGCTACCTCTGCTGCTATCTCCGTAGCCATCCGGATGGCATCCGCGATCGAGCCCTCGAAATCATCCGCCAGCGCCGGCTCGTCTGCCAGCACCCCAATGACGGGCTCAGCCGAATCCTGGCTGCGGAAGTATGCCGCCACACCCAGTGATCCTGGTATCAGCAGGGCCGCGAGGCCGGCTGCCCACAGCATCGGATTGCCCCATTTGGAACGACGCCGCCCACCTGCCACCAGTGGCAGGGCGATTTCGCTCTCCTCGGCTCCCGCGACGATCCCGGGCCAGAGGTCTTCTTCCGGCGTAGCCTCGGCCGGTAGCAAGCGGATCGCATCTACCGTGGTCTTGATCTCGTCCAGCTTGGCCGCGCACAGCGGGCAAGAGTCGAGGTGACGCCGGACGAAGTCGTCGGCCTCGGCGTTCAGCTCCTCATCGATGAAGGGCGACAGCAGCTCCTCTACGACGGGGCAGTCTTTGGTTCCGTTGGACTCTTTGCGCTCACTCATTTGAGCAATGCCTCCCTTACGAGCCGTCGGGCCCGGCTCAGTTGACTCTTGACCGTTCCTTCGGCGATGTCGGTCATTTCTGCTATTTCCCGATAGCGGTAGCCCTCGATGTCGTGGAGGATGAGAACCTCCTTGGCACCCGGAGGTAGCGCTGCGATGGCGCGCTCGAGATCGAGCTTGGTTTCCGGCATCGCTTGCCGGAGACCGTCCTCGAACGTCTCGATATCACCGCTGGCGATGACCTTGGACCCGCTGCGCTCGGTTCGCAGTTGTCCCAAAACGACGTTCATACCCAGCCGGTGCAACCAGGTCCCGAACGCACTGCGGAACTGGAACGAGGCGATTCTCTCCCAGGCTCTGACGAAGATGTCCTGTGTCAGTTCGGCGGCTTGAACGTGGTCGCTCACCATCCGCAGGCACAGAGCGTACATGCGGCGCACGTGGATCTCGTACAGACGCTCAAAGGCGTCTGGTTGGCCGGTCTGGGCCCGTCGGACCAAGTCGTCCTCGTCCCAAACCGCAGGCCGCTCAAGTCTCTCGTTTGATCTCACTTTGGGCTCGCTGGCTGTGTTCACCCCGAAATAGAAGGGGGTCTTACTGAACACATTTTCGAGCACTGGCGCCTGCATCGCAACTCCTCCGCCCAAATCCGTTATCGGTGGCTTTCAGAGGTTTGATGGGCCGGGAGGGTGAAATGTTCGAATTGGGGAGCGGTGAGCGGGGAGCTGGAGGTTTCGTGTCGGGCCGGCAGATTCGGTTCACACACCTCATCCAGGTCCCGGCTCCCCAACAAGGAACCATTCACATTGTCATGGCGTAAAGACCCGATACCACGGTGGCGGCCGTCCATGCGCTTGCTATCTTGCACACTCCGGCCCGGACCCCATTGAGCGGAGATACTTAACCCAGTGAACGATCTTCTGAGCCGCTTACAAGCCGCACTTGGTGACGCTTACCGGATCGAGCGGGAGCTCGCCCGCGGAGGCATGAGCCGGCTTTTTCTCGCCACCGAGGCGTCACTCAACCGGCAGGTGGTGGTGAAGCTGCTGCCGCCCGAGATGGCGAGTGAGGTGAGTGCGGCGCGGTTCAAGCAGGAGATCGATGTAGTCGCTCAGCTGCAGCACCCTCACGTGCTTCCCGTGCACGCGGCTGGTTCAAAGGGCGACCTCATCTACTATGTGATGCCCTATGTGGCGGGCGAATCGTTGCGGCACCGGCTCAACCAGGAGGGCAAGCTGCCCGTGGACGAGGCCGCGTTGATTCTGACGGAAGTAGCCGACGCACTTGCCTTCGCCCACGAGCGCGGTGTCGTGCACCGGGACATCAAGCCGGAGAACATCCTGCTGCAACAGGGGCACGCCGTGCTGACGGACTTTGGTGTAGCGCGGGCTCTGGAGGAGGCCCGGGGCGAGACACGACTCACCGAGGTGGGTATGGCGGTGGGAACGCCGGGCTATATGTCACCGGAGCAGGCTTCGGGCGAGACCAACCTCGACGCGCGATCGGACGTATACGCGTTGGCTGTGGTTGGCTACGAAATGCTGGTAGGTGAACAGCCGTTCACTGGCCCCAATGCTCAGGCGGTTCTGGCAGCCCACTTGACCGAACAGGCGCCACGTGTGCACGAGAAGCGGCCCGATGTTCCCGAACAGTTGGATGCTGCCATAGCGCGAGCCTTGGCCAAGCCGCCCGCCGAGCGGTTCCAGACGGCAGCAGAGTTGCGCGACGCGCTGCGTGTATCGACGGTTACACCGGCCCCGTTGGCTGCGCAGCAGAAGCCGTCGCGCAGGGCCATCTACGCGGCCATGGCGGCTGTGGCCCTCGCCGCGAGTGTCGCACTGTTCCTGCTATGGCCGCGCGGTTGGAGCCTCGAGGGCGACCCGCGCAAGAGCCTGATCGTATTCCCGTTCGAAAACCGCACCGGCAGTGCCCAGAACGACTATTTGGAAGAAGCGTCGATGAACCTACTGGGGCTGGCGGTTGCCTACTGGGAAGACATGCGCGTCTTCGATGACGAACGCACCAACTCCCTCCTGCGTAGGAGATCGATCGAATCGCCGAGCGAGATCCATTTTGACGCGGCGCAAGACATGGCTCGCGAGGCCAATGTGGGAACGCTCGTACTGGGGGACATCCGCCGTGAAGGCGATTCCCTCGCCATTGAGGCCAAGGTGCACGACGTTCTAACCGGCGACCGCATCGTAACGGAGATAGTGCGAGCAGACCTCTCAGCCGACCCGCGCCAAGTATTCGATTCTCTCGCTGTGCGAATCCTACATGTGAGCGGCGCGCCCGCGGGCGAACGCCCCGATATTCTGGCGCAGACTACGCGATCCCTGGAAGCCTATCGAGAGTACCTCGCGGGCACCGCGGCACTACAACAACTCAGCTTAGATTCCGCCAGAGCACACTTGAATCGCGCGGTCCAACTCGACTCCACCTTCGCTCTCGCATACATCCGATTACGGGACGCCGATGGGTGGTCACTGTTCGAGCAGAACCCTCAAGCGCGCCGCGAATACGTGGCTAAGGCAATGGCGTATAGCAATGGCCTGCCGCTACGCTACCGCCTGCTGGTACAGTTTCATTCGGCTTACGAGAGTGGTCAGTACAGGCGCGCGAGGCAGCTCGCCAGGCAGATGATCGAGCGCGATTCGGCGGACGTAGAAGCCTGGTACCAATTGGGTGAGGCGCACTACCATGACAGCGCCGGCCTGTTCCCTCACTCCGATACCCTAGGCAACCTGGGCAAGGCGTTGAATGCATTCGAACGTACACTGGCGCTCGATTCTGGATACGTGCTCGCCTACTTGCATATCACTGACGTACTGGGCGATTGCGGTTACAACAACCCGTGGCTCTGTCTGCCTGACTCTGCCGTCTATGCGACTCAGGACGAACTGGTTGACCGATACGGTCAGGCTACGGTCGACGGTGCACGTATGCGAGCCACGGAGAAGCAACTGGAGGCCGCGTACGCGTGGGTCTCTGCGGCACCCCGATCGTACCGCGCCCGCAGCACGCTGTTGAACCTCCTGGTAGCACGCGAGCGTTACAGTGAAGCCGAAAGCCAGTTGTTGGCGTTAGAGGCCGAGGGACAGTCGAATGTGGCTTCAGCATGGCGCGCCAGGCTTCGTTACGTGCAAAGCGATTACGGGGAAGCGGCAGATTTCATGAGGCAGGCGACTAGCGCGCCTGAGGGCATCCGCGAATTGGCCAATCTGCAAATCATCGGCGAACCGATAGACGCCCTCGCAGGCGGTGCGCGGTTCGAACACCTGGACAAGGTCATGGAACAGTTGTTGACGATGATGCCTGATACCGTCTCGACCGGTTCCAACGCGGCACCGTATCACAAATCTCTAATGGCTCAATTGCTCCGATTGCAGCTTCTCGCCCAAGGAGATCTACAGGGTGCAGCCGTCGGGCAAACCGCCCACGCCTGGCTCGATACGCTGGATCGGCACTACGAACCGGGCTCGGCGGAGCACCACCGGCGCTGGACCGGTTCAGGATCGACTGTTCTGGCATCATACCTGGATTCGAGAGACACCACCGTATTAGCGCGGTTCATCGCCCAGGTCGACACCGCCAGTTCGCGTACTTGGCGGACTATGCTGGCACACCTCGCGCTCGAGCGTGGAGACACGGGGACCGCGAGGGCGAGCGCCAACGCCCATTTCCACAACCGCGACTCTGTGGAGATCACTCCCGACGCCGGAACGGTCCGGCTTTTCGCTTGGGCAGATCTCATGGTTCGATTAGGTGATACGGAGGGAGCTGTCGCAGCCTACGAGTTGTTCGACGCAGATCGTCGACCCGGTAGCTGGCCCGGCCTGCACGTCAGATCGTGGGCTGAACGTGGTGCCCTGTACCAAGAGCTGGACGAGCGCGAGCTTGCCATCGAGATGTATGAGAGGTTCATCGCCGCCTGGGAGAACAGCGATTATACAGTACAGCCGCTAGTCGATCGAGCACGGACAGCAGTGGCAGCGCTCCAGGGCGAGTTGGCAGGAGAGGAACGGCGCCGGTAGGGCCGCGGGTTGACGCGGAATCGGGCGGGCGAACACGGAAGCTCGCCCGCGCGCTGCCGCCGCATCCTGCATTCTGCATTCTAGATTCATCACTCCCGTCTCAGCGCCACGATCGGATCGATCTTCGTCGCGCGGCGCGCCGGTATGTAACCCGCGACCACTGCTACCACACCGAGCAAAGCAGCCACGCCGCCAAACACCATTGGGTCCGTTACTGTTACCTCGAACAACAGTGACCGCATTAACCGGCTGAGGCCGAACGCGCCTGCCAGCCCCGCCGCCATGCCGAATCCGGCAACCAGGGCCGCCTGGCCCACCACGATGCCACGTACTTGTGTTGCGCGTGCGCCAAGGGCCATGCGAATGCCGATCTCGTGTACGCGTTGGTTGACGGAATAGGACAACACACCATAGATGCCGACCGCCGCAAGTGAGAGAGCAACGGCAGCGAACACGGCCATGAGGATCAAGACGAACTTGTCCTTGGCAATCTGCCGTCCGATCACGTCTTTCATGGTGCGCGGCTGGTATAGCACCAGTCCTCCGTCTGTGGAGGTCAGTTCGCGACGTGCCAGGTCGAAGAAATCCCTTGGTGGCACCGATGTCTTGACGATGTAGGTCAGAGCCCAATTGCGATTGGTGCCGAACTGGGAGTGCGACAGGTAGACCCGCGGACCGAATTCGCCTCGTGCCTCGTGCGCCACGTCACTCACTACTCCGATTACGGTCCACTCGCCCGATCCAAAGGTGAAGACCTCTCCTAGCGGACTCTCGCCGCCGTAGATCTGATTCGCGAGTCCCTCGTTGATGATGGCCACCCTCGCGGCATCGAGATCGTCGGTCGGCACAAAGCTGCGGCCGCGCAGGACTTCGATACCCAACGCTGCGAAGTAGTCGCCCTCCACCGTCCGCACCTGAGCTGGGAGCCATTGCCGTTCGCCGGCGTCATCGAAGTAGCCGTAGCCCCAACTGTGGTACATGCCACGAGCCGGAAGCCAGGAAGCTGCTCCGACGCTCTCGACTCGTGGGAGGTCGCGCACGCGATCCTGGAATGCCAGATGGAACTGGATGCGGTCCTCACCTGTGGGATACCGCACCGTGGGCAAGTGTACTTCAAACGTGGCGACGTTCTCGATGTCGAAACCGAGGTCGAGTTGCCGCAATGCAAGGAAACTTTTGATCAGCAGCCCGGCTCCAATCAGGAGCACCAGTGCCAACGACACCTGAGCTGCTACCAGTACACTGCGGATGTTGCGGCCGTTCTTGGTGCTCGAGTTGCCGCGCGTACCGTCACGCAGTGATTCATTCGGGGCCACGTGCGCCGCATGAATCGCCGGGGCAGCGCCGAACAGCAGGCCTGTGACCACAGTAGCTGCGATGGCAAAGCCGAGCAGTGTTGGATCGAACACGACCTCTTCTGCGCGGGCGAGAGATTCGGGGCTGACCGCTAACAGTGTCTTGACTCCCCAGTACGCTAGGAACGAACCGACAACCCCACCGACCGCGGCCACGAGGACACTCTCGGTGAGCAGTTGTCCTACCAGGCGCGAGCGACCCGACCCAAGGGCCGATCGTATTGCCATCTCCTTGGTGCGAGACACGCTCCGGGCCAGCGATAGATTGGCGACGTTCACGCAGGCGATAAGCAGCACGAGACCGGCAGCACCCCAGAGTATGAGCAAAGTGGTGCTGGTGGTTCCGACCACATCCTCGTACAACGGCACCAGCTCCACGTACTGTCTGTCGTACGAACCGGGGAACTCCTCGGCGAGTTGGTTATGCACCGCGTCGATCTGAGCTTGAGCCTGAGCGACGGTCACACCTGGGCCCAACCGCGCGATACCGGTCAGGTAGTGGTTGCCGCGGCTGTTTCTGTCTTCATTCTGTAAGTCCTGGGGTACCCAGAGATCGACATCGCCTCCGATGACGTCGAGGAAGCTGGGTCGCATCACCGCTACGACGGTGTGTGCGTCGCCGTCGAGCGCGATTGTTTTGCCAAGTATGTCAGGATCTTCATTGGTGTAATTGCGCCACAGCCGGTGACTCAGGATCGCCAGACGCGCATCTCCATGTTCCTCTTCGCGCGTGAAGGTCCGGCCGAACAGTGGGGTGGCGCGATAGGTCTCGAAATAGTCAGAGCTGATGTGGAGTGCTTTGACACGTTGGGGATGGCCGTCTCCAGTGAGGTCCCTGCCGGTTTCCCTGTACGTGTACATGACGGCGGCAGTCTCGAACCCCTGAACTCCATCCCGGAACCGTGGAAAATCGTAACCGCTCAAGTAGTTGCGCGAGAAATCGGGGGAACCCTCCCAAGAATTATAGATGCGCACTAGGCGGTCGGACTCGGGGTAGGGCAGCGGGCTCAGGATGACGCTATTGAGCACGCTGAACACCGCCGTGTTCGCACCGATGCCGAGTGCCAACGTGAGAACGGCAACTGCCAGGTAGCCCGGCTGCTTGGTAAGCGAGCGCATTGCCTGATGTGAGTCGGTGATGAATGTCTTGATCATCGGTTCCTTCCTTGTCCTGATGTGGGCACCGCTCTTGTTGCGTGCCCGACGGGCAGCCTGGTAGCACTCGGCCAGTGCCGAGCTTATGAGATTGAACGACGTGGTCGTGGTGAGCCTGATGACACGCGCGGCCCTGGCACCTCGCCGACGAGAGCACTTGCGGAGCAATGCGTCACGGCGGTCGAGATAGGTCCACACCATCTCCTCAGCAAACCGCGCGCGAAATCGCGGGGGAAAGAGGTGGGTCAGTGCTGCGATCCACGCTCCACTCAGACCGGGCCTGCGGGAGGTGCCAGGCGTCGTCATCCGTGCAACAGCTCCGCAGCCTGGGGCGAGTCCAACAGCGCGTGCATGCGGGTCGCTTCCGCTCGCGCAACGGCGACCCCTAGCTGAGTTGCCTGATAGAAGCGGCGCCGCCGCGCATCCCTGGGGCTGTCAGCCGGTGGCTTGACCTCCTCGATCAGCCCATTGTCGAGCATGCGGCCTACGATCCGGTACAGCGATCCGATCTCGAGCGAGGGCTCAGACGGCAACAGCTCTTCGCTGGCCTGAACGATCCCGTACCCATGCCTTGGCTCGTGCTGCAGTAGCAGCAGCACCTGGAAGTCCAGCGGGCTCATCGGCAGGAAGTCGTTGACGTTATTCGATTTAGGAGGCATCGGCGGTCCTCGTTCAGGCTCGATATCTGTTGTCTACAGATATTGGACGCGAATTGGGCTCAAAAGGTTGCAGTAGGGGGCGCGCACGAGTTCGGATTGGGAGCGCCGCCGCCGCGCGCGGCCCGTTGGTCCCGTCCGCTCGGCCGGGGTACCGGGAAGCCAAGCCCTCTGCTTGATTTGTCAGACTCGATCGGCCACAGGGAGGCTTGAAGGTGCGTTACAGACTGCTGGGCAGAAGCGGACTTCGTGTATCGGAACTGGCGCTGGGTGCCATGACATTTGGCGAGGAGTGGGGTTGGGGTGCCACCAAGAAGGAAAGCAAGGCGATGTTCGATGCCTACGCGAATGCGGGTGGCAACTTCATCGATACGGCCAATCGGTACACCGAGGGGACAAGCGAGAAGTACGTCGGCGAGTTCGTAAAGGCCGACCGCGAGCACTTCGTAGTGGCGACGAAATACACGCTGTTCACCGGGCGGGACGATCCCAACAAGTGTGGCAACCACCGCAAGAACATGGTGCAGGCGCTGGATGCCAGTCTCCAGCGGCTCGACACCGACTATGTAGACCTCTATTGGCTGCATGCCTGGGATTTCACGACTCCGGTGGACGAGGTGATGCGGGCGCTGGACGATATGGTGTGTGCCGGGAAGGTGCTGTACATCGGGGTCTCGGACACGCCATCGTGGATCGTATCTCAGGCAAACACGTTGGCCGATCTGAGAGGTTGGACCCGTTTCGTCGGTCTCCAGATCCGCTACAGTCTGATCGACCGCACCGCCGAGCGTGACTTGCTCCCCATGGCCCGTGAATTCGATATGGCGGTCACTCCTTGGAGTGTGCTGGGTGCGGGTGTGCTGAGTGGTAAGTACAATAAGGACAAAGCGGCAACTGGGCGGGCTCAGGAAGGGGCCGCCACGATCGAGCGTAACCTCGAGATTGCGGCAGCGGTGATTGAGATGGCCGATCAGATTGGCTGCACGCCATCGCAAGTAGCGGTGAGCTGGACGCGCCAGCAACCCGGAGTCGTGATTCCCATCATCGGGGCCCGCAACACGGAACAGCTGGAAGACAATCTGAGAGCGCTCGACGTCGTGCTGACTGAGCAGCAGCTAGCTGAACTGGGCGAGGTAAGCAAGATCGAGTTGGGGTTCCCGCATGACTTCCTGGGATCGGAGCAGATCCGGGATATCGTGTATGGGGGAACTCAGGAGCTGATAGACAATCATAGAAGCTAGCGGGGAGCAGGGAGCGGAACGTCGAATGCTGAATGATGAATGTTGAATGTTGAATGATGAATGTCGAATCGGAGCTGAAGGCGGCCTCCGTGCAATTCAGAATTCAACATTCGATATTCAGAATTCAAGATTCACATTGATCGGGTCCCTGCTGCTAGTCAATGCCTCCCGGCTCCACGTTGTCCGTGCCGTTGGCACTGTGTTACCGAGCCAATTCCTGCTATTCTTCACCCGCGCCATGAGTCGAACGTTTGCCCATTCCCTCCCAAGGCTAATCCTCGCGGTGACCGCCACGGTCCTGCTCGGGATTGGCTCCCTGTCTGCCCAGAAGACCGATGTGATCATCTTGGTCAACGGTGATCACGTAACGGGTGAGATCAAGAATCTCGAGCGGGGCAGGTTGGAGTACTCCACCGACGACATGGGGACGCTGTCGATCAAGTGGGACAAGATCGTGCAGATTACCAGTCGCAATTTCTTCCAGGTGGAGACGACCAGCGGCGACAGGTACTTCGGGACAATTGATGAACCGACCGATTCCGGCACCATGGTGGTGCAGCTGATCGAGAGCTATACCCTGCCGCTGATTTCGGTGGTCAAGATCAATCCGATCAAACAGACGTTCTGGTCGGGGTTGGATGGTTACGTAGACATCGGCCTCAGCTACAAGAAAGCCAGAAAGGCTTTCAATTTGCAGACCGCGGGAGAGGTGAGGTTCCGTGGTCGCAAGTGGGGCTTCAAGGTCAACGGCTCGACCTACTTCGAGCGCCGAGACGACGTTGCGGATGATATTGAGCGCAACAACGTGTCGCTGCAGCTTGAGCGGTTCCTGGCGCACAAGTGGTCCATCGCGCTGAACAACGAATGGTCCACCAATTCCGAACAGGACCTCGACTTGCGAGCTCAGTTTGGTCTCTCGGGTATCTGGACCACTGTTCAGACGAACAGCTCCCTGCTGCGGCTCTCGGCCGGTGTAAACCTCAACCGAGAGAAATACACAACTTCAGACACGGTGACGGTGAGTGGTGAGGGCGTTGTGGGTGGTGACTTTCTGGCATTTCGTTTCGACTCACCTAAACTGGATGCTAATACATCGCTGTATGCTTTTCCCAGCGTATCCGACCTCGGGCGTGTCCGCATCCAGTTCGACGCCCGCTTCAGCTATGAGCTGCTCAAGGACTTCACCGTGGCCCTCACGTTCTACGACACGTACGACAGCCGGCCTCCGACCGCAGGGGTACAGAAGAACGACTTCGGAGTCACTTTTGGTTTGGGGTACAAGTTCTGAAGATCCGGTTCTACCCTAGCATATGCTGCGCGACATTGCTGCTAGCTGCGTGCGGGACGCGAGGGGAATCGCGATCCACTGAAGCCGCTGCGGAGTACACTCGTGGGTCCGTTTCGGCCGCGATCACGATGGTGTACGAGTGTAGTGACGATTATGCATTCGTCACCCGCATTCAACGCGATACGGCCTGGGTGTTCTTGCCGGGTCGGACGGTTGCGTTACTCGAGGTAGCCGCGGATTCGGGAGCCAGATACGAACTGGACGACATCGTGCTACGGGTCGAAGATGGAGCAGCAGAGCTGGAGTTGAGCGAGAGCGGTGTCAAAGTATGCGTGAACAACCGCCGGCGCGCGATCTGGGAGCACGCAAAGCTCAACGGTGCGGATTTCAGAGCCGTCGGCAACGAACCTGGTTGGCACATGGAGATCCATCACGACGGTATTGTGCTCGTTGCCGACTACGGTTCTGCTACGTACAGGTTCGCAACGCCAGAACCGATTGAGGATCGGGCGTTGCATCACACGACATACGAGACGGCCAATGACTCACACAGCCTGAGAGTGCTCTTGGAAGGCGGCGGCTGCAGCGACACGATGAGCGGCGAGGAGTTTGAGGTGGCGGTTACGGTTACCCTCGATGAAAAGACGTATCGGGGTTGTGGCCGGGCGTTGCACTGAATCAGGTACGGCTACAGGCCTCGACGTTCGTCAGGCTCGATGAGGAGGAACCGGCTGGACATCGGAGTCTGGATTTCGACCGCCGAAGTGTGGTTACTGACCCCCCAATTCAATCGCGATTGGCAATTTGATCACCGTCTCTCCCCAGTGGAACGCGAGCACCGCGTTGGGACCGTCCACCACGGGGAAGTGGAATGTCAGGGTCTCCATGTGCGGTCCCCGGCCCGGTTCGATCTGCATCCGGAGCACGTCCTGGCCCTCGGCGTAGCGCGTGTGGTAGACCTCTGCCACCGTGCTGAGGATGACTGTCCAAGATTCCGGGTCGGGGATCATCCAGATCGAGTATTTGCCAGCCGGGAGCCGTTGACCGCCGAACAGAACCTCATCGCTGAAAGCGATGGTGGTTGCCGAATCGGCGCCAGGCGTCCATATCTTGCCCCAGGGCACGAGCGAGCCAAACAGCACCCGCCCGCGCGCCACGGGTCGGCTGTACCGAATCTCGATCTCGGTCTTGCCCAGCATCTGACTGACACTGCTGGATTGACTCCACTTGATCGCCTGGCCGTGCAGCTCGCCGGATACCACTGCGATTGAGGCCACCATTATCGCGGCCGTGATGTGCCACCGTCGACGCATCTGGTGCTCCATGGATGAATGAGTGTGTTCGCCTAGCGAACCAACGGTGCTCTCGTTCAGTTCCTGTGGCTCGGCGTGACGGACCTTCCTCAGCCGTCGCGCAACGACTATCTCGTCTGGTCCGGTCAAGCCTCAGGAATCGGACTGGGTCACGTAAGTCAAAATACTGTAACGGATTACAGATTCGAGGGCGCCGCTGATCACGGTTCGTATAACTGTGGTCTTAGACAAAAGCTTGACAAAATGCTGCGCCTGCCGTACTCTTTCAGTTGACTATCGGCAGACACGACTGGAGTTGTGATGGGCAACAGACTTGCGAACGTAGAGCTGCTGCGACACCCGAAGGCAGTCATTCAGCCGTCGTCCAACGGAAATGGCAACGGTGTCGGCCAGAAGCGGCGTGCGAATGTCGACCAGGCACGGATCGAGCGTGCGGTACGAGAGATTCTCTCAGCCATTGGCGAGGATCCTGACCGTGACGGTTTACTGGACACTCCGGGTCGGGTCGCCCGCGCATACGTGGAAATGTTCGCGGGGTTGGGGGCGGATGCTTCGGCGCACCTAGCCAAGCAGTTCGACCAGGAGCAGGCCGGCGACGACGCGGTCATGTTGAGGAACATCCAGTTCACCAGCATGTGTGAGCACCACCTGCTGCCGTTCACCGGCAGGGCTCATGTGGCGTACCTGCCGGACCATGGCAAGGTGACGGGTCTCTCCAAGCTGGCCCGGACCGTGGACGTCTTCGCCAGGAGGCCGCAGCTTCAGGAGCGCCTGACCGCACAGATTGCGGACGCGCTGGTCGAGCACTTGCATCCCCGTGGCGTCGCGGTCGTGCTCGAGGCGGAGCACTCGTGTCTCAAGCTGCGGGGTGCCGAGAAGCACGATGCCGAAATGGTAACTAGCGCATTTCGCGGAGCGCTGGAACACGATCGAGCGCTCAGGAGCGAGGTCTTGCAGCTCATGCGGCTGGGAGGCAAGTAAGTCGATCTGAGACGAACGGTGAGGGGTGCACGACTGAGAGCAAAACTCGGCGGCACCACTCACCTTTCACCTCTCGTCCATCAGCTCTGCGACCCGCGTTTGCAGCCGCAAATCGTCAATCGCAGATCACCTGCCCTGCAACTCATCCGCAACACGATCGGCATCGTAGATCTTCCTAAGCGCTTCGATGATCGCGGCTGAGTGTACGCTCACCGACCGCGAAATCTCATCGGTGAAGATGAATCTGTTGGGCAACATCTCGATGTTGCCGTCGAAGATGAGACCCACTACCTCGGCGTTTCGATTGATGACCGGGCTGCCTGAATTACCACCAATGATGTCGTTGGTCGAGACGAAGTTGAGCGGCGTCGTCAAGTCGAGCCGATCGCGTCGCTCCTTCCAGCGCGGGGCCAGTACCCACGGGTCCTGGTGGTCGAACTCCTCAGCCCGGGCGTAGAGGCCGTACATGGTGGTCTTGTAGGGAGCGACAGTACCGTTCATCGGATAGCGCTTCACGACGCCGTCACTGATCCGCGGTGTGAAGGTCGCATCGGGCGGCAGGGATTTGCCGTAGGCGGCGAAGATGGCCTGACCCACGAGTTCGGCGTTCGCCGAGATCGTGGCGTCGAGTTCGGACACGCGTTCATCCACCGCAATGGCCAGTGGATCGATGGCCCGTGCCAGCACGATCATCGGGTCGTCCGATGCCACGATAGCTGCGGCGCCGCCCTGCAACAGGGCAATGCGGACTTCCAGGTCGCCCAAACGTGTGCCGGTATACAGCTCCCCGGCGGCGGCTTCCGGCGTGCGTCCGTTAAGCACGGCCCGGAGGAACGGATCGTCCGGAGGCAACGCCTCCTGCGCTGCCCTAAGTTGTGCCGCCAACGTCATCTGTTCGGCCTGTATGTCGAACGAGAGCGGTTGCATCATCTGAGATTGCAGACGATCGAGCCGGTCACCGCGGAACTGTGCCATGCGCATGGAGTCGGGCAGCTGGGCCTGCTCGGGGAGGCGGACGAGATTCCCTGCCATCCCCAACATCTGTGAGCCACCGAAGCCGTAGAAGTTGCGCTGCGTTGCCAGCAGTGCCAGTTCCTGCTGTGCCTCTGCAATTATGTCCCATGCGGCGCCGTACTTGGCCTGCAACTCCGGATCCGCGGCTATGCGACCACGGAAGTCGGCTTCGAACGCGTCCTTTTTGGACATGATCGTGGGATCGAGTAGTCCGGTCAGATAGCCGCTCACAGCCTTGTGGGAGTTCTCCAATCCGAAGATCCTGTTCTCGTTGCGGCGCCGGTCTTCCTCGCTACGTGCGGCCACCACCCGTAGTACCTCGAGCTGCCGTTCGTAACCGGCAAGCTGAGCCGGATACTGCACGTCGCGCAGGTGCTCCATCTGCGCCATCGTGAGAAGACGCCCGGTGGAGCCGGGGTTTCCGATCACGAACACCAACTCGCCTTCGGCGGCACCAAATTCGCTCCACGAGAAAAAGTGATCCGTTCGGCGCGGAGCACCGTTCTCGTAAACCCGGAACAGCGTCATGTCCAAGTCGTAACGCGGATAGGTGAAGTTATCGGGATCACCGCCAAAGAACGCGGCCTGCCCCTCAGGTGCCATGACCAACCGGACGTCGCTGAAACGCCTGTAGCGATACAGCGAGTACATACCGCCCTGGTAAAACCTCACCACTTGGCAGTTGAGACCAGTCGACTCGCTGCACTCGTTGCGAATGAGCGCCATGATCGAGTCACGCTGCGCCACCTGTGTCGCCGGATCGCTGGCGGTCACGGCGCCACGGACGCGGTCAGTGACATCTTCGATCGACTGCAGCTGGTCGGCGTACATGCCGGGGCACTGTTTTTCCTCACCAAAACTCCGGGCTACGAACCCGGTTTCCTGGTAGTTGGAGTCCGGCGTCGATGTTGCCGAGATACAGCTCCGGGCACAGTGGTGATTGG
>Ga0209536_100002936_pt1 | contig 27621 bp, 27 predicted proteins | sample DeeMarSeWOR28_12_FD_187461 | JGI IMG/M metagenome (GOLD analysis project Ga0209536, IMG submission 187461) | Marine sediment microbial communities from White Oak River estuary, North Carolina - WOR-2-8_12 (SPAdes) (version 2) | ecosystem: Environmental > Aquatic > Marine > Intertidal zone >... | reverse complement strand
TCAACAATTATCCAGGCTTTGTGTTCTCCATCCGAACAGCCCCAGTCCGCATTGGATAAAAAATGGGACCCGGTCTGCAAAAAAGTCTGGACAACCTGCATACAGGATGCAACCTCTTCTTCATGGGGAACTTCAATTAAGAATCTTGCCATTTCAAAAATCTCCTTCGGTGTTTTTTATCCTTCCTTATTTGTGCATGTTGCAATTGACGGTATCGATTTTATAGTTGCTCTTACAGATTGGTATTTTACGAAATTAAATATTCTTTCCAAAGAATTATTCGCGCACCTTTATGGGAATAACAGTTCACGGCAAAACAAGCCCCTCGCCAAAGTCGAAGCGCAGACCGCTTCCTAACACCTTTTCCAGATAAAGCGCATCAAGCACGCTGTTTTGCTCTGGCGTGAAGTGATTTCGCCAATCCCCGATCTCGCCCTTGCGGAAATGTCCGGGGATGCCTTCCTTCTGCGGCACCCAGTTGAGATTGGTTTGTTTATTGTTTGTCATGGTTCCAAAACTGCTTTTCTCAATCACCCTGTCGATCAATGTGTTATCAGCTTTTATTTGCAGGAAATCCACCAGCTTCGAAATAGCCGCCCTTAAGTCTTCCTTCATCTCTTCATATTTGACAAACAGAATATTCTCATTTTGTTTGCTCGCTTCCCACCAGGGGAGAACGTGATCAAAGTAAGATCCAAAAATCACCTTGCCTTCAATGAACAGGTTGAAATGTTCCTCCCAGCTGCGTTCATAACCGTGTTTGCTGCAGTCATGATAATAAGTAGAGACTGCAACATCTTTGAGATTGCGCGCAACGTAGACAAATCTGGCTGTTGAGTTGTGGGCACCGGGCATCAGGGAGTAGGGGAGATGGCTGGTGAACAATCGCCGGCCGGTCATTCCCTCCAGAAATTTGTTGAATCCCTGTGGGCGGTTAGGAAGCGTCTCGACCCACGGCGCTGCATCCCCCAACACCTTGCTTCCCTGATCGCCGTTATGGAGCAGGAGATGAATTACCTGCTCCATCCACGTGGTGCCGGAGCGGGGAAAAGTGACCACAAATATGTCATGTTCCTGCACCACAAATTCATTAGCAATAATATCCATTTCGCGCTGGGTAATGAAGGGCGGGAACGGAATCTGCCCGCCGTGACCATCGTTTACGAGTGAATGTTGATAATACGTTGTGCTATTGCCGGTTGTCTATTCACTCGTCGCTTTAATCTCAAATGGCACTTTCAGTTTTTCCCACCAGAGATATGCAGTAGCAGAAGTTCCCGCCAAATTTTCGAATCCGTACATCAACCATTCCTGATGCGGTGCTTCCTTTGTCGTGACGGTGATGCGGAGCGCATCTTCCCCTTTTTTGTAGGAAAAACTTCCCCAGGCTGAGTTGTTTTTGCTGAATATGACCGTCCATTCCTTTTCCCCGGGAATCATATGAAGTCCATATTTACCGGCAGGCAGTTTTTGCCCTTTAATAAGTACGTCCTTGCTGACTTCAAAGGTGGTGTTTTCATTGGCGCCCGCTCGCCATACTTCGTTATAGGGCACCAGGCCACCCCAGATTTTCCTGCCTTTCACCCCTGGACGGCTATACACGATGGTAATATCAGTCTCAACGTCAATCCGTTGCATCGCGGTGGCTTTCAAGCTGGCGCGCACATCTTTGTCCTGGGCTAAAGATTCAGCCTGGAAACTTAACAAGAATAGAAGTAAAGCCGACAGAGCGATAACGATTTTGGATGGTTTCATGGTTTCCCCTGCCTTTTGTTTTTTGGTTGAAGATCGATTTGATTACAAGGAAAATAATTTCTGAATACTTTTTAGGCAATTAACGTATTAGGATTTAATTTGTTCAATATAATAATTGCAACTTTAAAATCAAAAAATATGCAGTAAGGATTATTTCAAACCCATTGAAGGAGGTGTCAAATGAATATGTGGATTTCCGTGGCGGTCTTTGGAGCAGTTTTGACTATTTTTGGATTCTTGGTTTTTGTTAGGGGGTATCGAGCTGATGAACCACAAAAGAAATCGATATTTATGGCAGGAATTTTTATCCCAATGTTTATTGCGTTCTCATATGCAGAAACCCTAAAAGAGTTTTTTCCACAGCTTACACTAATTGATTTGGGAGCTTTCTATTTAATTGGAATGATATCCGGTTTCTTTGCGGCCATTTATCTATTACGACGGAAAGCGGTAATTTCAAAAAATTCGTAAATAAATTGAGGTCGACTTCCTTTAGTGATAGCGGATAATTGCATCGACCAACACAATTAATATTAGTATCCATCCTATCGGCATTATCCACTTTAATCTCTTTAATCTATCACCATTGGTCTCTTTTGATCTTACAGCTCTGTATTGCAGAATGGGATAAATGATTCCGACAAAAACTCCGGCAAGTATTATAATAATTATTTCCATCAAAGATAACATCACAAATCCTCACCCTTAATTGCGATTCTTAAATAATTTATTAACTCCGTCATTTTTCTACAACAATCTTTTGAATCAGCGGGAAAATATGATCACCATTAGTTGCGATCATTTTCTTTCTTAAAAAACGCGCAACAATCACATACCATCAAAAAATTCCGGAAAATTTTGATTTGCAGTGTAACATTTTTTTGGCCTCCTTCGTTATGTAGCCTATAAACTTATTAAATGGATTTTGAAAAATAGCAACTCATAGTTCGATTTTAACCTCTTTTATTACCAAATTGGGGAGAACCCTATGTCCAAGAATAAAATAATAATAGTATCAATCACAATCTTGATTGTTGTCGCGGTTGTCGTTTCGCTGAGCATCGGAAAAAACGGCAATGAGGCACTCGAGGTTGAAACCCAGGCGGTCAAACGCAATAAGGTTGTTCAAACCGTCACCGCAACAGGAAAAATTCAACCGAAGACACAGGTAAAAATAAGCGCCGACGTCGCGGGAAAGATAAAGCGTCTGGATGTCAAAGAGGGCAATTGGGTTGAGAAAGGACAATTTTTGGTGGAGCTCGATCGCGAAAGGTATGAGGCTATGGTAGAAAGCGCCGAAGCGAGTTTAAGATCGGTGGAAGCCAATGCCCTGCTCGCCAAAGAAAACAAACTGAAGGCGGAAAAGGACTATAATCGAACCAATGAGCTTTTTGAAAAGAATCTTGAATCGCAGGCAGTTCTGGATCAGATATATGCTCAGGCGGAGATAGAAAAAGCCCGCTACAAATCCGCATTGGAGCAGGTGGAACAAGCGAAGGCAGCGCTCAAGCAAGCTAATGACGATCTCTCCAAAACAACCATCTATGCGCCGATGTCGGGCACCATCAGTGAATTGAATAAGGAAGTCGGGGAAATTGCATTAGGATCCCAGTTCCAGGAGGATGTGATTATGGTTATTTCCAATCTTTCCGGAATGGAAGCATTGGTTGATGTTGATGAGAATGATGTTGTTACGATTTCTATTGGAGATACTGCCAGCATAGAAGTTGACGCCTTACCCGATATTATTTTAACCGGTGTGGTCACGGAAATTGCTAACAGCGCCAAAATTACCGCGGCCGGCTCAGCTGACCAAAGAACCGAGTTCGAAGTGAAGGTATCCATCGATGCTCAGTCTGATGCATCCAAAAAAGCCGCTCTTTCAATTGCAAACCAAAACAGTGAAGTAAAATATACTGATGTCACCGCCGATCTAAGACCGGGAATGACCGCCACCAGCGAGATCATTACAGAGACAAGGGAAAACGCGCTATCCATTCCCATTCAATGCGTAGCGGTTCGCACGGTTGATCAACTAAAGAAAAAAACGCCACCACCGACCGCTGATACAGCGATTGCGGAGGAAAAGCCCGCGCCGGAATTTATTCCGGATAAAGACGGGTTTGTGGAAATTGTCTGGATTGTCGACGGTGATGTAGCGATTGCCCGGCAGGTAAAAACCGGAATTCAAAGCGAAACCCATATTGAAATCGTTGAGGGAATTTCCGAAGGCGAAAGAATTGTAGTGGGAAATTTCCGGGCCATCGCTCAGGATTTGCAAAATGGCTCAAAAGTAAAGGTTAAACAAGAACCAATCGCATCGAGAGAGAACGGATCATGATCATTAATATCGAGAATATTGAGAAAACGTATGAGTTAGGGAGTGTGAAAATCCGGGCATTGCGAGGTGTCTCATTGCAGATCTCGGAAAATGAATTTGTAGCTATCATGGGTCCTTCGGGTTCGGGAAAATCAACCATGATGAACCTGATCGGTTGCCTCGATACTCCCAACGCTGGCTCTTACTTCCTTGAGGATCAGGACGTAAGCAAAATGGATGGCGATCAGCTTGCCGAAATCCGAAATCAGAAGATCGGGTTTGTTTTTCAAACATTCAATTTGCTGCCTCGGGCCAATATCTTACATAATGTAGAACTTCCGCTGATTTACTCCGGAGTCTCGACTTCGGAAAGAAAGCGAATGGCTGAAGAAGCGGTTGAAAAAGTCGGGCTGGGAGACCGGATGAAACACAAACCCAATGAACTCTCCGGCGGTCAGAGACAGCGAGTCGCCATCGCAAGAGCACTGGTCAATAATCCAACAATCATTCTTGCTGATGAACCCACCGGAAATCTGGACAGCAAGACTGGCGAGGAAATCATGAAAATATTTGATGATCTGCATGACGCGGGCCATACCATTATCCTGGTGACCCATGAGGATCTTGTTGCAAATTACGCTCATCGCGTTGTGCGGCTTAAGGACGGGCAGGTGGAAAGCGATATTACCAACGGTCATTTAAAAAGAGAACGCATGGCTGCCGCCAGCTGAGATGGTTTCATTCACCCCTTTCATAAAGGGGGATTTCCAATAACCTGAAGTGTCCCTGTCTGCCGCCAGGCAGGCTCACCGAAGGTTATAACAATTGGGCGTTATGGAAATAAAGGCTTCGGTCAGGAGACCTCAGCCTATAAAATTATCCTCTATAAGGAAATACTCGAATGAGATTCATTTACGAAATTGTCGAGGCTTTCAAAATTGCCATTGAAGCGCTGAAATCTAACAAAGCCCGTGGGGTTCTAACAACACTGGGAATTATCATTGGCATTCTCGCCGTGGTTACAACCATGACCGCTGCGAACGGCCTTGGCAATTCATTCAAGGAAAGTATTTCCGCTATTGGTTCGGACGTTCTGTATGTGTCAAGAACGCCGTGGGTTCACACCGGACGTTGGTTTGAGTTTCGAAACCGCAAGAACTTAACCCTGAAAGATAGTGAAAAACTTGAAGCCCGTCTAAAGAGCGCCATAGCCGTCAATCCTACAACACATACCCACAAAGATATAAAATTCCATTCCGATGTCATTCAGAATGTTCAAATCATCGGAACGACCGATAAGCACATTGTTGTTTCCGCCTCCCTGCCGGAGTACGGCAGATTTCTGATCCCGACAGATGTGCAATTCAAAAAGGGCGTTTGCGTTATTGGCTCGGAGATCAAAAAGCGCTTATTCGAAAATGTAAATCCTTTAAATAAAAAAATAAAAATAGGCAGATACCATTACCGGGTGGTGGGAGTGATGGAAAAGCAGGGAAGCGCCGGCTTTTTTGGCGGTCCCAATTTTGACAATCAGATTTACATCCCCATTACGACGTTAATGAAATGCTACGGCGGCGGAGATAACCGTAATTTTGATTTTGCGGTGAAAGCGCCTGCCACAGAGTCGTTGGACGATTTTGAGTTTGAACTTGTGGGAGAAATGAGAAAGATCCGGAAACTAAGACCGACTGAAAAGGACGATTTTTCAATCAATCAGATGAGCACACTGGTAAACGCTTACAACAATGTGATGGGCGTGGTTGTTTTGATTGGTTTGCTGATAACAAGCGTTTCCCTGTTTGTAGGCGGCATCGGTGTCATGAATATCATGTTCGTATCGGTCACGGAACGTACCAAAGAAATCGGCATCCGGAAAGCAATCGGCGCACCCAAGCGGGCAATTCTATCTCAATTCCTTTTTGAATCATCCACCATCAGCCTCATCGGAGGATTTCTCGGGCTCTTGGCGGCATTTGGTGTTACTTCTTTGATCAATTCCCTGCTGATGCCGGCTAAGATCTCAATCGGGATCGTCATTGTGGCATTATTTGTTTCTGTCATGGTGGGCGTTTTATCAGGCATCATCCCGGCGGTCAAGGCGGCAAGACAGAATCCGATTGAAGCGCTGAGGTATGAGTAGATAAAAAATAATTCGTCGCTGGTCGCCACAGGCGACTCGCCGAGGCCAGAAGCGACTCCTACCGTTGTTGGTAGGAGCGGCATCTTGCCACGAATAAGTGCTGATGACATTATCATAATTCACAAAAGCAATTTTGGAGAAAACACATGCGTCTGACCGAAGGACTCAAAATGGCGATTTCAGCCATCACTTCTCATAAGCTGCGCTCCTCCCTAACATTAGTAGGAATTATTGCCGGAGTGGCATCAATTATCGCCGTCATGACCGGGATCTCCGTGATACAAAATACCATGGAAAAAGAGATAAGTGTGTTGGGACAGACTACTTTCCAGGTGCAGAAATGGCCAGCCGGTAATTTTACCAACGATGTGGATTGGCGAAAAATTCAGAAGCGCAAACCGATAACGGTTGCCAATGCAAACGCCATCCGGGAAAAAGTAAAGACGGTTGACCTAGTTGGGTCTGAATTATGGGATTTCGCACATACTATAAAATACCGCGACAAATCAGTAGATGGTAGCGTCACCATTTGCGGCGGGACGCCGGAATATCCGGCAAACAACACTCATTATGTTGAATATGGACGGAATATCACCCAGGAGGACATTAGAGTAGCGCGAAGAGTTGTGGTTATCGGGAACGAAATTGCCGATTACTTGTTTCCATTTACCGACCCGATAGATAAGGTTGTCAAACTGGACGGACTAAAATACCAGGTTGTCGGAGTATTTGAAAAGAAAGTGTCGCAGATGGGCGGCGGATACGGCAATTATTGTATTATGCCTGTCACTACCTTTCAAAAAATATATGGAATGAGGACCCGCTGGGGAGACGACCGCTCGGTGAATGTAACCGTCAACGCAATCTCTCTGGACCTTGTTGATGCTGCCATCGAGGAAGTCCGCTGGGTATTGAGAGCGGAACGAAATGTTCCTCCCGGCGAGGAAGACGATTTCACGATCTTCACTAATGACAGTGTTATACGATCTTTTAACAGCGCCACTTCGGGGGTAAAACTTGGCGCTTTTGTAATAGGAATTGTAGCGCTTTTGGTAGCCGGTATTGGAATCATGAACATCATGCTGGTATCGGTAAGGGAACGCACCCGGGAAATCGGCATCCGAAAATCCCTGGGGGCAAAGCGCAAGAACATACTTACCCAATTCTTGTTGGAAGCAATCATTTTGTGTAACATCGGGGGAATTTTCGGCGTTCTGGTGGGATTTGGATTGGGAAATATTGTGACAATTTTTACCGGGTTCCCCACTCATGTACCGCTGGAATGGGCTTTCGGCGGGCTGGCATTCTGTACTGCAGTTGGACTAACCTTTGGTTTGTGGCCGGCAGTCATTGCCTCGAGGCTCGATCCCATCGAAGCGCTGCGGTTTGAGTGATATGCCCTAATTTTCATACAAATCCCCCTCTTTCCCCCTTTGCAAAAGGGGGAGGAAGGGGGATTTTTCATTCCCGATGTGGCGGCAAAACAATTCTATTTCCGGAGAATGGGTAACTACACTGAAATATCAACCACCAAAATTCATAGAAATGAATTTTCTACGCCCATTAAATACCCTAAATTTGTACCCATTATCCGATGACAAGCCTTCATCTTGATAAACTTTATGACAATGTGGAGATGATAGATTGTTAACACGCTATCTTTTACTGGTAAATATTTTATTTACCTCCCTCGGTATAAGTCAACCGAATGACACAACCTTATGCTTTTATCATGGCAAGCGCTATGGTTCCGAAGCAAACTTCAACCCCATGAGGACTATTATCAATGGCGGATTTGGCATTATGCAAATTAGTAACCGTTCCAATGATCTCCGTGAGGTCAGTTTCGAAAATGGGTTAAAGAATGTTAGCTATAACTTATCACATCCATTCAAGGCGATTTCAACATTTGGATGGAAAAAATTCCTGACTACTGAAGTCATTCCGACGAGTATACGATTAAAAAACGCGCAATATTATCCTAATTATAAATTGCATTTAATTGGCGGAGGGTTTACTTACCGTGCATTTGTTGACTGGTTTCGTTTCAAGGGAATTCCCCATCCAAAATGGTCGGCATTTCTTTCCTGGTTCACTTACCATTTTTTAAATGAAATTGTAGAGAACAATTCTTATAGCGGTTTCAATGTAGATCCGATTGCTGATATGTACATATTCAATTCGGCCGGAATTTTGTTGTTTTCATTTGATTCGATAGCCAGGTTCTTTGGGAATACATTGCATATGAGAGATTGGTCCTTCCAACCCGCATATGACCCTGTTTTGCGCACCATCGAAAACGTCGGGCAAAATTTCATGATTAAGGTAAAGTTGCCCTTTTCAAAAAGGTGGAGTTATTTTAATCATTGGGGTGTCCATGGCATGTTCGGGTTGTCCTATCGGACTGATAGTGGGAAAAGTTACTCTTTTGCCGGAGGTTTGGTAGCAAAAGATCTGGTGGAGGTCGAGAACAATAGTGGTGTTCGTGAGCTGACAACAACATTGGTATGGACGGCAGGCTTCTTCTACGATCTCGAGAATTCCTTACTGACCTCTCTGATTTTGTCAGGTACCAAAGGGTATAAAGCCCGCCTTAACGTTTATCCTGGCGTTTTATATCTTTGGCATATATCGCCCGGCTTTTTTGTAAATCTGAGAAAGGACAACCAAATTTCTCTTGGGCTACAATTTTCGTTTTTCCCAATTGGATCAGCATATCGTGTAAAATAATGCCATTGCCTCCAAATTTGATCCTATTGAAGCGTTGCGATTTGAGTGGTGTAACCCAGACGCAAAAACCCTGAAGGGCTTGATGAAGGTGGTGGGAGAGTATCTGTTGTCCCCGCCATGAATGGCCGGGCTAATAATTGCTTAATTTGCCCCGTGCTTTAGCTCGGGGGCAAAGGTATCGCCAAACCCCTGCACCAGCCAGCAAAAACAAAATCCAATCCACCGGCTCTCTATAGCGGGGCATGTAGGCAACAAAGTAATAAACCAGCGGGAACGTTAGGAGTGGAATCAGGAGGACTGCCCGTTGGGGAATGGTTAGCTTTGGAAGGATTCGCCATGCACCCAACACCGCCAGAAGCGTAAGCAGGGAAACAGCCATACCAATAGCCGGATCGTACCACGGTCCCAGCCAGATATAGAGAAAGCGCTGCACCGTTAACCACCCAAATTGGGTAGGATTGTTCTTGATCCACTCTATTGCTTCGTCTCTCGCTTGGTGCATATATGCCATCTCGCCCATCGCCTTAATTAAACGTGCCTCCTCCATGTGGGTACGGGGATGGCGGAATTCCTCCTGCAAATCCATAACATCCATCGCCGCTGCCGCGCCTTCGTGATTCCCCATGCGCAGCTCCAAACCAAAGTTACTACGGATGAAGAAAACGTCGTGGAAAGTTGTATAGTTCCGCCAACCCCAAGGAATGCAGGCAACCACCACACCTAAAATAATCACCACCGAAGAAATCCATTTTCGATGGTCTTTTAGCCAAAACAGTTCAAATACCATGCAGCCCGGCAGCACCGTCAGCAGAGCCGGCTGAACATGAAATGCGATTCCCCAGCCTATCCCTATTAAAAATGAATCTCTTGCTGAAATTTTCGAAGTTATCCATCTCCGTAAAAAAGCTACCATCAGTAAACCCAACGCAATAGCAGTGAGCGCCTCGCCGTGCCCGGACCATTGAGGAATGAAAGCCAATACAATTCCGGCCAGTACTCCTGCCTGTATGCCTAAACCGAATCTGCCTGCAAGCCAGGGCAGCATTCCATTTAAAGCCGAGTACATTGCCATTACGAACAGCCAGGCGATATATCCGGCAGTTAGGGTCAATCCAAATAACTTATAGAACAAGGCAAAAGGAACTGGAGCAAGCGGCGGGAGATGGGCGGTGGGTCCGGCGGGCAGCATATAGGGATTGGCGAATTCTCCTTTTTGTGCCAGAGAAACCGCTATGGCTTGATTCTCCCTATGGGTGTGCGGACGAATGATTTCCTCCGGAAGCAGCGACAGAACGTAACCCCGAATTGCAAATGACAGCAGAAAAATGACCAGGAAGGCTCGCCATGGTGAGCGGGCAAGCCAATCCACCGCAACCTGTAAAGGTTTCAGGATATTTGTCTCCAGACTTTCATCCATTCCACTTAATATAGAATTTTATACTTAAAGTTGCTGGTCTGAATTTAAATATAAACAAATCCCCCTTAATCCTCCTTTTGAAAAAAGGGGGGATAATTCGGAGGCAATTGTTTTAAGTACCGAAATTATCTCCCTTGTTTGATGGCCCGGAAACATTATATTTTCAATGCCGTAACTTTATTAATTCAATGAAGGAAAACCAAATTTTGTGCGCCATTCAAACATCGGGTCTAACCAAATACTACTCCGGCGGGAAAGTGAAAGCGCTGGAGGATTTTACCATTAATGTGGAGAAGGGGCAGATTTTCAGCCTGCTGGGACCCAACGGCGCCGGCAAATCTACCTTCGTCAAGATCATGCTGGGAATCGTACATCCCACCCGTGGCAACGCCACCATTCTTGATAAGAATATCCGGGATTATTCCGTGCATTCCAACATCGGTTACTTGGCGGAAAATCACCGCTTTCCGGAGTTTCTAACCGCAAAGCAGGTGCTCTATTACTACGGCAAAATGTCGGGTGTGGAAAAAGAAGTGTTAGACGAAAAAATACCCCAATTGCTGAAAACGGTTAAGCTGCAGGATTGGATCAATGTGAAAATTCGCAAATATTCCAAAGGTATGCTGCAACGGCTGGGGCTGGCGCAGGCGCTTATCAACGATCCGGAGATTCTCTTTCTGGATGAACCCACTGACGGCATCGATCCGGTCGGCAGGCGGGAAGTGCGGGATTTGTTGAAATTGCTGCGCGAGCAGGGCAAAACAATTTTTCTCAATTCACACCTGCTCTCCGAAGTGGAACTGGTTTCCGATCAGGCCGCCATCCTTAAAAACGGACGCATGATTGAGAAGGGAACCATTGAGGATTTCATTTCGGTGAAACAGCAATATCAGCTGAAACTGGAAAACGGGCAGCAGCAGATTAATTCCGTTTGCCAAAAACTCAACATCCCAATGACCAGCCAGAACGGCATGTACACCGTCTCCATAGAAGATGATGCGCAGCTCAATCACCTCATCGATCAACTGCGTGAACAGAAAACTAACATCCAGGCAGTCATTCCGCGGAAGATAACTTTGGAAGATTTCTTCATCAAAGTGTTGGAGACAGGGGAGGGGATGGGAAAATGAAATTTTTAGCTGTAGTCCAGTTAACCTTCCGGGAATCGTTCGCCAAAAAGACATTTATGGGATTTTTGGGTATTTCGACTTTCATTTGCCTGCTGTTTCTCTTTGCCCTCAACTTGGATATTGTAGACGGAGCTCAATCCTACATTTCCATCTTTGGGCAAGAGGCGGATCAATTAATCGATCTGCAGAAAATTCTGCTGGGACTGGAGGGCGGTGTTGCGGTGCTGCTCTTCACGGCCGGTATATTTTTGTCCCTTTTCGCAACCAGCAACCTGATCCCTTCCTTGCTGCGCCAGGGCAGCATCGATCTTCTGATTTCCAAACCGCTCAGCCGTACTCAGATTTTGCTGGGCAGGTATCTGGGCGCCATTTCAATTGTTGGCTTCAACATTTTTTACCTGGTAATCTTCTCTTGGCTGATCATTTCCATCAAGACCACTATCTGGAATTTTGGGTTCCTATTTGCCGGCTTTGCCATCATCCTGACCTTTGCGATCCTCTTTTCTCTGATGACCCTGATGGGCATCATCACCCGCAGCGGACCGTTCTCACTGATGATCACCTATCTGATTCTGTTCATCAGTCCTTTCCTGCTGCAGCGGGATGCGATCTATGCGCTGCTCTCAGCCAAAATCTACGGTTACATTTTGGACGGACTATATTACTTCCTGCCCCGCACCGCCGAACTTGGACTCATCACCCAGCAGTTCGTGCGCGGGATACCGGTGACCGCCTGGTCGGCGGCATTAACATCGATAATATTCGCCATCGTTATGCTGGCATCGTCATCGCTCATTTTTAGTCGAAAAAACTTTTAACTGGAGGATAAAATGAAAAAAGCAATCGTCGTTCTGGTCTCAATTATGTTGTTGGGTGCGCTGCTATGGCAGTGTGAGCGCGGTGTAACCCCGGTATCGTCAGCGATGAAGAAGGAATTATCCCGGCTGCCGGAATCCGCCATTGGCATGACCTATGTGAATGTGTCCAAGATTAGGCAGAGCGAATTCTTCGGTGCGTTTGAGGAGGAATTCCAATCAAAATTATCCCACGACAAAGACTACCGGGATTTTACCGAAGCCACCGGCTTCGATTTCACTGAAGATGTCAATGAAATGTTTATCACATTCGCGCCGGGTGAGTCCCGCCGCGATAAGAAGTTCTTGGCCATTATTAAAGGAAATTTTGATGAGGATAAGATCATTGAATTTGTCTCAGCTAAAGACAGCCGGAATGAGTTGAAATCAGAGACTCATGGAGATTATACCGTATACCGGGTTGAGGAAAAACCGGTACGATTTTCTTTTCCTGATGAGGAGACGCTTATCGTCGGGGTGGAAGAATATGTGACCTCGTGGCTGGATGGCGACAAGAGTACGGATAAGTGGATTGAGCGGATGGGAAAGATGCGCTACAAAAACGGAATCTGTGCAACCTTGGATGCCAAAACGATGATCCATGATATAATACTGGAAGTTAATGAATGGGGTGAAGGTAAAAGACTTCAGGCGCTGAAATCGGTTGAGGACGTTTATTTTTCTATGGAAGCGACCGACGAAATCCTATTTGAGGGCAAAGGTAAATTTTCCGATGTACAGAATGCCGAACTTTTCCACGACGCAATCAAAGGGATGATTGCCACGGTTAAGATTTCCGTCAGCGGCGACCGCGATGCAGTGGATGTGTTCAATAAGATTAAGATTAGTCAAGATGGAAATTGGGTGACCGGCAATTTCAAGATGAGTAAAGAAGATATTAAGAAGCTGATGAAGACGCGGCCGGAAGCGATTGTTTTGTGATAGCGTTCCTGTTTCTTGCAGTTCAATTTTTTCGATACCCCTCCCTAGGTGACCGCCGCTGAATGTCAATCTAGGAAAAGATATAGGATCGTCATGCTTCGACGATGCTCAGCATAACTCGCTTTAATTCTCAGATCATATTTTTATCAAAGTCACCCCCAGCGCCGTCGAAGGGTGACTTCAAAACTTGAATGAAGACTTTACCTAATCTGAAGTGTTCCTCCCAGGAGAGGAACAGTGAAGTGTGAGCAAAAACTACTTTCGAAGTGAAAGAATGATTTTCCACTCCTCCGCAGTTACCGGCTGAACGGATAAACGCGTTCCTTTTTTCAATAGGACCATTTTCCCCAAACCAGGAATTTCTTTTAATGAATCCCGGGTAATAGGCGGTTGAAAATCCTTTTTATATTGCACATCCACCATCACCCATCGCGGATTCTCCTTTGGGCTTTTCGGGTCATAATAATTACTTTTCGGATCAAATTGAGTATAATCCGGATACGCTTCCCCAACCACTTCCACGATTCCCATGATAGACATTGGCTGCACTATGCTGTGGTAAAAAAATGCCCGGTCGCCTTTTTTCATCTTGCGCAAATAATTTCTTGCTTTGTAATTGCGCACACCCTCCCAGTGATCTTTTTTCTCGGGTAGGCTCTTGAGGTCGTCCCATGAAAAGGTATTCGGCTCTGTCTTTACTAACCAATAGTTCATCTGGAAGTCTCCTTTTATTTCATAAGCTACTCATCAGCCACCAAGAATAAAAAAAGTGTTTAAGTATTCGACTGTTTGAACCTTCGAGAGCTAAAGTGTTCGAATTGATTATTGCCAACTGCTAATCGCCTACTCTTTCTTGATACCAGACCCTTTCAATTTGATTTGTCACTATCCTTTGCGACTATTCAAAGTTCCGGTTATCTCCGCACCGCTTCCCTTGATCCGATAAATCGTCATCGGTCCCTGGATGGTGGAGGGGTCGAACGGTTCTCCTTTTTCTTCCGCCAGGTGTTGAAACCAGCTCCGCGCCTGTTCCTCACTTAATTCCAATTTTTCCACCTCGCCTTCGGCCAGCACTTCACTGCCTTTCGCTTCCACCGGAAAAACAATAACGCCGTCTTCAACCTTCACACGAATTTTTTCATGCGGATTGCTGCCGGCAATATCGATCCAGCATCCTCTATTGGGGCAAACATCCAAAATCTCACCATTCACCAAAACCTTTTTGCCCACAAAATCATCCGGGTTAGCAAGGATTCTGGAAATCGCGGTTGTATCGGCCAAAGTAAGTTTTTCACCATAGGTTGCGGTTTCCGATTTTTCAGCAGTTCCACACCCTGCCAAAATAAATACGATCACAACAAAGAGAGTCATTCGGAAAATCATTTTTTACCTCCATAATCTCTGAATATTGAAATGGATTTATATTAGTTAAACTACTGCATCGTAAAAGTAGCAGAGGATAGTGAAAAATCAAACTGCTTTTAGAGAATTTTGGATGCCCTTCGAGGCGACAGAATTTTTTGCTTCGAAAGGTCTTATCCTCAACGAGTTGGCGGGTGTGGTATCGCATTCCCTAATGGGTCAGGAATCAAGGTGATCTGACTTCAACTGCTTTTCTACTTCCTTTTTAATACGATACAAAATAGCGCTTAAGCCTTGAATCCGAACCATACCCACCCGCTGTCCAATTCCTAACCTGAATAAAAGATCATTTGGAATATTTTCAATTTCAGCAGGTGAGGCATCGGTTAAAGAATTCACCAGAATTGAGACAATCCCCCTGACGGTGGGCGCTTCCTCGGCAACATCTGCAAAAATCTTTACCTTGCCTTGCTCCACCTCAACCCACAGGTAAACCGGGGTTTGGCATTCATGAACCCGGTTTAAGCCGATGTCTTTTGCGGCTTGGTATTTTTCAGGCAAGACAGGCAATTTTTCAGCATAATCCAGCAGAAGGTCGAGACGAAAATCATCGTCCAGCGATTGGAACTGATGGATCGTTGTTTCTAATTTATTCATTAATAATATAAAACTTAAACATTCCTATCAATGGGTACTCCCACGAGATTTCCCCACTCGACCCAGGAGCCATCGTAATTTTTGACATCAGGAAACCCGAGTAGATATGTTAACACAAACCAGGTATGGCTGGATCGTTCACCGATCCGGCAATATGCAAGGGTCGTCCTTTTTGGATCTAATTTTTGCTCTTCAAGATAGATTTTTTCTAATTCTTCACGGGTTTTAAAGGTGCCGTCCTCATTCACTGCCATCTCCCAGGGCACATTGACCGCGCCGGGGATGTGCCCGCCCCTCATGGCGCCTTCCTGGGGATAATCTGCCATATGAAGAAGCTCCCCGCTGTATTCTTCGGGAGAGCGAACATCTACCATCGGTTTGCCGGATTTACTGTGGTATAGCACCTCAGCCCGATAGGCGCGAATGGACATATCTTTTTCCTTTGCCTCATATTTTGCAAGGGGATGTTGCGGATTATCCTTTGTCAGCGGACGTTTTTCCGCTTCCCATTTTTGGCGACCTCCGTCCATGATTACGCAATGTTCATGTCCGTAAAGTTTAAACGCCCAAAAAGCATAACAAGCCCACCAATTGCTTTTATCTCCGTAAAAAACCATTTTTGTGTCGTTGCTGATGCCCTTTTTGGATACGAGCTGTTCAAATTCTTCTTTAGTGACATAGTCCCGGGTAGCCTGATCCTGCAAGTCAGCCTGCCAGTCGATTGGAACCGCGCCGGGGATATGACCTTTTTTGTAAAGCAAAATGTCCTCATTCGATTCAATAATTCGAATGTCCGAATCATTCAAGTGCTCCTCAACCCATTGAGTGCTGACCAAAACTTCGGGATATGCGTAGTCTTTCATGAGTCTCTCCTTGAGAAATTTATGTCTTTATACGTGTCTTTTAACTTTCTGTTCAGGTGATTTGCCAAATCAAATTTAACCAATTTCTATCGGGAAAAACAAAAAAACGAAATCTCAATGATTCCGGGATGTGATATGATCAAATATTTTGACAGGATGATCGATAGAGTTTTCGATTTGCCATTTAGCGGTATTCATTCCCCCGCAAACTACCCCGGCAAAATAAATCCCTTTTCGATTACTTTCGAAAGTTTGAGGATTATAGAATGGCTCCTGATTTTCATCTTCGGATATTTTGATACCCATTTTTTCCAAAAAGGTGTAGTCAGGGTGATAGCCGGTCATTGCCATTACGAAATCATTTTCAAGAGTGATCTTTGCCTCGGGAGTTCGAACATCTATTTCCTTTTCCCGAATCTCTTCCACTACTGAGTTGAAATACGCTTTAATCGAATTTTCCGCAATACGATTTTCAATATCGGGCTTCACCCAATATTTAATGCCTGGTTTGAGGGTTGGCTCCCGGACAATCATTGTCACTTCGGCGCTGCGGCGGAAGGTTTCCAGCGCCACATCCACGGCGGAGTTGCCGCCTCCGACAATGGCAAGTTTACGGTAAGCATAGGGATGCGGCTCATCAAAATAATGCGTTACTTTGGGCAAATTCTCCCCCGGCACATTCAGCATATTGGGACTATCATAAAAGCCGGTAGCGATGATAACGTATTTTGAGGTGTAATTCGATTTGTCCGTGGCGACTTTGAATCCACCCTCGAAATCTTCAACAGTAATGACCTTCTCGTACAAATTGATGTTCAGATTCCACTGCTCCCTAACTCTGCGATAATACTCCAGCGCCTCTCTGCGAGTGGGTTTGTATCCGTGGGCAATAAAGGGTACATTGCCAATTTCCAGACGTTCAGAAGTCGAGAAGAATGTCATATTGGTTGGATAATGATAAACCGAATTAACCAGGCAGCCCTTCTCGATCATTAGATAATCGATATTCCTTTTGGTGGCTTCGATGCCACAGGTGAAACCAATGGGCCCCGCGCCAACTATGATGACATCATAATGGTTTTTCATGATATTTGAATCCAATTAATTCTATGGCATCCTGGTTAATAAGGTAATTTTAAGAAAACGGATTTGCGTGATTACGTTAAATCAACAGCGGGAGCCACACCGGTGTTGATTACGGATTTTAGCGAAAAAGGACTCGGGCAAATTCCCTGCGCATCTTGGCAATATTTAAAATGGAAATCCCTTTGGGGCATGCCGCTTCACATTCAGCATGGTTGGAGCAACTTCCGAAACCTTCCTCATCCATTTGCACTACCATACGTTCCGTTCGCATTTTCCGCTCCGGCTGTCCCTGAGGAAGGTAAGTAAACTGGCTAATCTTTGCGCCCACAAATAACGCCGCTGAGGCGTTGGGACAAGCAGCAACACAAGCGCCACAGCCGATGCATTCTGCAGAGTCCATGGCCATATCCGCCAGTTCCTTGGCGATGGGAAGCGCATTGGCATCCGGTGCACCACCGGCATTGACGGAAATGTAACCGCCTTTTGCCATGATGCGGTCAAAAGCGCCCCTATCCACAACCAGGTCTTTGATGACTGGAAAGGCTTTGGCGCGGAACGGTTCAATTGTAACCGTATCACCATCTTTAAAATGGCGCATGCGTAGCATGCAACTTGCAGTTTTGGGCTGGTTTCCATGCGGAATTCCATTTACGACCAGACTGCACATTCCGCAAATCTCTTCGCGACAGTCGTTGTCATATTCAACCGGCTGCTCGCTTTTTTTGATAATCTGCTCGTTCAGCACATCCAGCATTTCCAAAAAGGACATGTCAGGATTAATATCCGCCACTGTGTAAGGTACTAATTTCCCCGGCGTTGAAGAATTTTCTTGTCTCCAGATTTTTAAATTTAAGGTCATATTTGCCATGTAAGTGAACTCCTTACTTATAAACACGTTCAGATGGTTTCACATATTCAAATTCCAGATTTTCTTTATTCAGTATGCTGGGATTGCCCTCGCTGGTATATTCCCATGCCGCCACATAGGTATAATCGGTATCATTCCGCAGCGCTTCTCCTTCGGAAGTCTGAGACTCCTCCCGGAAATGAGCGCCGCAGGATTCATTGCGGTGCAGCGCATCGATCGCCATTAATTCTGCTAGCTCGAAATAGTCAGCAACCCTTCCGGCAAACTCAAGATATTTATTCAGCGTACCCGCATCGCCGGTCACCAAAACATTTTTCCAGTAATCTTCCCTTAGATCCCGTATTTGCTCAATCGCTTCCTTCAATCCTTTTTCATTGCGGGACATCCCTACTTTGTCCCATACAATTTGTCCCAGTTCACGATGAAATTCGCGTACTGTTTTCTTGCCCTTGATTGAAAGAAGGCGTTGGGTGAAGTCCCTGATGAGTTGTTCGCTATCTTTGAATTCCGGCGCATCAGCGGTGACTTTATCAAATTTTGTTCCAGCGAGATAATTGCCGATGGTATAGGGAATCACAAAATAACCATCCGCCAATCCCTGCATCAAAGCGCTGGCTCCCAACCGATTGGCCCCGTGATCCGAAAAGTTGGCCTCGCCCAATACGAACAGTCCGGGCACGTTGCTCATTAAATCATAATCGACCCACAGACCGCCCATGGTGTAATGAACGGCAGGGTAAATCCGCATGGGAACTTGATAGGCATCCTCTCCGGTTATTTTTTCATAGAGATCAAAGAGGTTGCCGTATTTATCTTCGATGACATCTTTTCCCAGCCTTTGAATAGCGTCGGCGAAATCCATGTAAACAGCGCGGCCCATATCTCCCACGCCTCGCTCCTCATCGCAAACTTCCTTAATGTTGCGGGAGCCCACATCGCGGGGCACTAAATTGCCAAAAGTCGGATATTTTCTCTCCAAAAAGTAATCCCTATCTTCTTCAGGAATTTCGTTTGAAGGGCGATTCTCACCCTTCTTTTTCGGCACCCAAATGCGCCCATCATTGCGGAGACTTTCGCTCATCAGGGTGAGTTTGGATTGATACTCGCCGCTAAATGGGATGCAGGTGGGATGAATTTGGGTGAAGCAGGGATTGGCAAAATAGGCGCCTTTTTTAAAGCAGCGCCACGCAGCCGTTGCATTGCTGTTTATCGCGTTTGTGGAGAGATAAAATACATTTCCGTAACCGCCGGTAGCAAGCACCACTGCATCCCCACTGTGGGATTCAATAGCGCCGTTGATGAGATTTCTGACGACAATTCCTCGTGCGATACCGTCATGGATCACCAAGTCCAGCATCTCGCGGCGCGGGAGCAGTTCAACCTTCCCGGTATCAACCTGCCTCATCAGTGAACTGTATGCGCCCAGCAGCAGCTGCTGTCCGGTTTGTCCTCTGGCATAAAATGTTCGGGATACCAGAGCTCCACCAAAAGAGCGGTTATCGAGCAATCCGCCGTATTCACGTGCGAAGGGAATTCCCTGCGCCACACAATGGTCAATGATATTAACACTGGTTTGCGCCAAACGGTAAACATTGGCTTCTCGGGCGCGGAAATCACCGCCCTTGACCGTGTCATAAAAGAGCCGCCAGATGCTATCGCCATCATTCTGATAATTTTTTGCGGCGTTGATTCCACCCTGAGCGCCAATGCTGTGGGCGCGGCGCGGGGAATCCTGAATGCAGAAATTTTTAACATTGTAGCCCAGCTCTGCCAGCGAGGCCGCCGCTGAGGCGCCTGCCAATCCAGTTCCAACAACAATTACCGTGTACTTGCGCTTATTGGCGGGATTAACCACCTTCATCGAAAACTTGTGGTTGTCCCATTTTTCAGAGATATGGCCCTCAGGTAGTGTTACTTTTATTGAATTGCCTTCCTTAAGAAAACCGTTTTTTGTCATTGTACGCCTCCGCTGAAAAAGACCCAGATTGGAATAAAAATAAATCCGGCTGACATGATGATCGCCAGGATGACGCCAGCCGTATACACCGCCGGTGTTAAACGTGGCGTCATTGCACCCAGTGATTGAAAGGCGCTCCAAAATGCGTGTCTCAAATGAAATCCGAGAAGGAGCATTACTGATACATATCCAGTAACCGTCCAGGTATTCCGGAATGCACTGACAACCACGCTGTAGAAATCCCGCATGGCAACGCCGTCAATTACTGTCTCGGGAACATCACCGTACTTGAAGCTCTTCACATGGATAATCACAAAAATAAGAATGATTGCGCCGGTGTAGATCATCGTCCGGGAAGAGATGGTTTGCCGGCTTGGCGAACCCTTACTGCGATGTTTCACGTAACTTTCCGGGCGAGCTTTACGATTTTCCCACCACACTATTGTTCCCGAAATAATGTGAATCAGGAAACCCGCGACCAATACGGCTTCAATCATATAAAGAAGCCAGCCCAGGCTTTCCAGCGTGTGAGCATATTTATTTATTATTTCAGGATTTCCAGTCAAAATAGTAAGATTTGCTGCCAAATGAGCGATCAGATAAAAGATAAGAAACAAACCGGAGAGCGCCATAGTGATTTTCTTACCAATTGTCGACCAATACATAAATCTTGATGCCATATCTTTTCTCTTTTTTATGTCCACAATTTTCAATATTGAAAATAAACAAATGGTTTCTTTTTATTCAAGTAAATTGAAAAATTTTTGGGGGATGAAACGTAACCGCAAAGGTCGCTGACGAAATGAATATAATGAATCAGACAATTTGTTTACCTTAATCTCTGTGCTCTTTGCGCCCTCTGCGGTTACAAAAATCTTTATCTTTACAAATTCTCCAAAAAGTAATCGGTAATCTTGGTAAACAAATGCTTCTGCGTATTGCCCCCGCTGATCCGATGATTCTTGTTGGGATAAACCATCAGATCAAACTGTTTGTCCTCATCAATTAATTTTTGGACAAATTGAATTGTATTTTGGAAATGGACATTGTCGTCCCCGGAACCATGGATAAGAAGCAATTTTCCCTTTAGCAAATTGGCGTAATTTAAGACATTGCCATCGTCGTAACCCTGCTCATTCTCGCTGAGCAGCCCCATGTATCTTTCCGTCCAGATCGTATCATAATTACGAAAATCGCTCACCGAGGCTACCGCCACCCCCGCTTTGAAATAATCTGCGCCCCGGGTGAGCATCATACAGGTCAGATAGCCGCCGCCGCTCCATCCCCAAAAGCCGATCCGGCGGACATCAACAAAAGGCAAACCGGCCAAATATTTTGCGCCTTCGATCTGGTCATTCACTGCCCATTTGGAAATATCGCCATAAGCCAGATTCTTGAAAGCTTTGCCCCGTCCGCCGGTGCCGCGGTTATCCACACAGAAAACGACATAGCCTTTTTCGGTCATTAGCTGATGCCATAAACCTCGCGATCCTCCCCAACGATTGACTACTATTTGTGATCCGGGACCGCCATATCCAAAAATCAGGACCGGGTACTTCTTATCGGGATCAAAATGAACAGGCTTCATCATATACGCATTTAATTCAACGCCGTCCGCTGTTTCAAACGTCAAAAATTCAGGATAAACCATTTGATATTCATCTAAAGCTTCAATGATATTATCTTCAACGGCACGAATAACTTCGCCATCGGATTTGCACAAGAGATATTTGGTCGGGGTTTTAACATTGGAAGAAGTGTCCACGTAATATTGAAAGTCGGGTGAGAGATCTGCCTGGTGCCACCCGCTTTGTTGAGAGATTTTTTGTAGATTTGAACCGTCTAATTTTACGCGATAGATATGATTTTCCAGCGGGGTCTCCCTCATGCCGTAAAAATAGACCCAGCCGTTAACTTCGTCAACGCCCTTAATCGATTCGACTTCCCATTCTCCCGAAGTTAATTGCTTCATTAAATTGCCATTATAATCATAAAGATAAATATGGCGAAAGCCGCTTTGTTCGGATGTCCAGACAAACTGATCTTTGTTCTCCAAGAAGAGAAGATCATTTGTCACATCAACCCAGGCGGGATCGGTATCGGTCAGAATCAATTTTGTCTTGCCGGTAGACACGTCGGCAAAAAGCAATTCCATTATATTCTGCTTTCGATTGAGCCTCTCAATTGCCAGGGTATTTGATGAATTGGTCCATTCGATCCGCGGTATGTAAATATTTTTCTCTTTTCCTAAATCCATCCAGATGGTCTTACCGGTTTTAATATCGACAACGCCAATATTAACGATAGAATTATCCTCACCAACTTTGGGATATCTTAAAACATGGGCTACATTATAAAGGGGAAGCTGATCCAGCGAATAGACGAATGGCTTGATGTTGCTCTGGTCAGATTTCCAGAAAGCGATTTTCTTTCCGTCTGGAGACCAGCGCCAGGCATCGTCGCTGCTAAATTCTTCTTCGTAGACCCAGTCGAAAACGGCGTTGAGAACATCCCCACTCCCGTCAGTGGTCAAGGACTTGGCTTTGGCGGTTTGAATATCCGCGACGTATAAATTATTATCCAGCATATATCCTACTGATTTCCCATCAGGGGATATTTTGGCATTTTGGAGAGAGGCATTTTCATTTGCCAGTGCGGTAGTCTTTTTATTTTCGACGTCATAAATGTAAAAGGATGATTCTCTGGAGTGACGCCAGATTTTTTTCCTTCGACCGGAAATAAGCAAATGCTCTTCATCAGGCGACCATTCATAGCTGCTTATAGGAATTGGATAGCCATCGTATCTAAGAGAATGGTCATCTAAAACTATGCTTTTCTCGCCGGTTGAAATATTGTAAAGATTTATCGCGTTTGAGGTTGAATCAGGGTAATCCTCCAGATATGTGAATCCGGAGCCATTCGATAGCCAATGAATCACGTTAACCTTTTTTGCTGCAAACTTTTTCGAACCGAAGATACCTTCCAATGTGAGCTGCTTTTTTTCCTGCCCCCTCAACAAAATGATTCCTGCTATTATGATGATAATCGTTGCTAACCTCATTTGGTCTCCTTCATATGATTAGAGGATGAAATATACTGAACAACAGAAGTGAAAATATATTTGCGGAGCGGTACTTGGTGCAACTCCTAAATAAAGTGGGTGTCAGTCAAAAAGAAAAAGCCGAGGCATGCAATCTGCCTCTGCTTTTAATGGTGGAATTGTCTAAAGTTAGCCGCTTGAGTTTGTTGAAACAAACTCTGCCTGGATGTCAATATTAATATCTTCGCCGACTATCAACCCTCCGCTATCCAGTGTTTTGTCCCAACTGACATTGTAATCGAAACGGTTGATTTTCAGGTTTGCCTCAAAGCCCATGCGGGTAGTGCCATTGGGTTGGACAAAATGTCCCAGAACGGTAAACGGCAGGGAGACATTCTTAGTCACACCGCGTATCGTTAGTGCCCCATGAGCAACATACCCATCGCCGTCTTTTTCGATTTGGCTGCTTTTAAAGACAATTTCAGGATGATTTTCGACATCAAGAAAATCGGCGCTCTTTAAATGATTATCGCGCCTCTCATTGTCTGTATCAATGCTGGCAGTTTTGATGCGGGCTTCAATCGAAGAGTTTTCCAGATTATCCTCATCCCACTTCAAATCCACATCATAATCTTTGAACTCTCCATACACCTTTGAAAGCACCATGTGCTGAACGGAGAAGCCGACGTTGGTATGAGCCCCATCGATCCGGTAGCCGGTAACTGTTTCCGATTCTGAATTAGGACCCTTCTCTGATTCATTGCCAAATCCAAAATTCAGCAAGAGCAGAATCAATAGAAATCCGCTAAGAAATAATCGCTTAATCATAATGGCCTCCTGATCTATTAATTACAATTTTTTAGTATTATCAAATTGTAAATACAACGCCCTCACAGGGGGTTGAGTTCAAAAAATCTCGAAGCATATAGATTTCGTAGTGAAAAGGGAGGATCAAGACTCTTAGAATTACTCCAAATTTAATATTTGTGATTTTTGAAAAGATCAAGAGCCAACTCCGGTTGATCGACCTCCAGGATAAGCGTGCCGAGTTTCTGTTTTTCCTCGATGGTTCCATACAGGTAATTAATATTAATACCGGCATTGCTCAGCTTCTGGGTCAACTGCATCATTGCCCCTTGCTTGTTGGGTAGAATTTCTCTCAGCACCTCTCTGATCTCACAATTATAACCGTGCTCCTGCAAAGCCTGCATTGCTGCTTCGGGTTTGGACACATGCAGCCTTACGCTGTCCACGAACATAGCAATGGCAAAGATGGAGATATTCTTTTTCTTCAGTATGCGGCACAATTCAAAAGAGGTGCCCGGTCTGTTTTCCAATAAGACAAAGATTTGATGGGTTATTTCCATATTTTATCCTGTCATTTGTTAGCGGTCGGTCAAAATAGTCAATCTCCTTTTTCAAATAATAATGTAAAGGTTGTTACAAAATCAAGTACTATGTTGGGGATTTCCCGCCCAAAAGTATTGCATCTTTAGAATTGATGTTGCTATATTTTGCGATACTATTCCCAAGAGACACGGAAATGAAAAAACTTCATTTCTTACTCTTTCTTGTTTTCCTGCTATTCATCAGCGGATGCGAAAGAGATTTTACCCCATATGATTTAAAAAATGCCATCTGGAATATATCCTCCCCTGAGGAGCAGGGAATGGATTCCCAGCTTCTGAATTTGGCATTCAAACAAGCCAGACAAACCAGCTTTGTCGATGGCATTTTGATCATTAGAAATGGATTTCTTGTCGCAGAACGTTATTATAACGGTTATGATTTAGCAACACCCCACAACGTTATGTCGGTATCGAAAAGTTTTTTGTCGGCCATAACCGGTATGGCACTGCAGCAGGGATATATCGACAACCTGGAAGAAAAAATGCTGGATTACTTTCCGGAATACATCCATCCCGGAATGGATCCCCGAAAATATGATATTACCATAAGGCATCTGCTAACTATGCGCATGGGAATCAGGGGGGAGGCGGACGACAGCTACCGGGTTTATTGGGAACTATATACCTCGGACAACTGGATTAAGAAAACTATTGAAGCCCCGCTTATTGATGATCCCGGGGCGAAAATGCACTATAACACATTTCAAACCCATCTGCTCTCGGCAATAATTACTAAAGCCTCCCAACGGAGTACATTAAAATATGCTGAGACCGCTTTATTTAATCCCATGAAAATAGAAATTGCTTCCTGGGAGCAGGATCCGCAGGGATACTACTTTGGGGGCAACTCCATGCATTTTACACCACGGGAAATGGCGATGCTGGGCTTTTTGTATTTAAATAACGGCAGAATAAATGGAAGACAAATTATACCGGCTGATTGGGTTGAACTGACGCTTTCTCCAAGCACGAACTTCCCTCATCCTAATGAATGGGGCGAGTTTAAAAATTATAACTATGCTTATTTGTGGTGGCTCGGTCAGATAAACAATTATGACATGTACATGGGATATGGATACGGTGGGCAGTTTGTGGTTGTTTTTCCTTCTCTGAATTTAATCGTTGTTTCGACGGCTAAAAACCAGGTGGACCCAGATACTTCCACAGTTCAGGAGTGGGCAATATTTGATATTATCGCAACTTACATTTTACCTTCAATAAATGATTGACAGTATGATTTAGGCATTCTCCTATTTGTCCAAAAACCTTGCATCCCTATTTGAAAAGCTTATATTAGGGCGGGACGAATTTTAGCAAATCGCAATCGATCTCTTCCTGTTGTTGATTAATGAAATTTTGTATATAAAACCCGGAGTATTCTCATGAATCTTTTTCCAACCGTTAGGTCAAACGCTTTCTCGTTTTTGTTAGTGTGTATTGCACTGTTCAATACAGCTTCTGCTCAGGAGAAACCGCTGCTATCTGAAGCGATCCGCCAGGCGATCGATACCAAAGGCGTCAAGGCGGCAAAAGAGCAATTTGCAGAACCAGGTCAAGCTCAGATGGAGCGTTACACTGTGGACATGCAGAGAATCTCGGAGCTCACCAATGCGTACGTGCAGGCTGGCAATATGGAGGCGGCCAGTGCGGTATCCGAAATTGTGGCGCCATTCCTGCAGGACATGATATCCAAATCAATAAACCAACACTCACCTGAACTGTCCCAAAAGATGGCTGAGCAACAGCGTGCGGAAAAAGAACAGCGGGCAAAGAACCGTGAAGAGAATCAAGAACGTCAGCAGAAAGAACAGATAACTAATTTTCAGGGTGAGCCGCGTAACGACCTGGAACGGTTCATCGGGCTTTATGGTGACCCGGCAGAAAGCAACCCGAACCGCAAACTGTGGGTGACCGTTTCATGTGATGGCTACCTGGTTTCGGGAGCGCTGTGGGGCGACGTATCTCCCTGGTGGATGAAATCCGCAGGTGACAAGGTCTTCACCTACCAGGATTCATTCAGCAAATTAAAAATGGAATTTGAAACGGATGTGAATGGCAAGGCAGTCAAAATGATGCATGACCTTGAATTCATGAAGAGTCCGCTGGAATGGGTTGGTCCGTTACCGGACGATTGGGACCCCTGCCTGGAACGACCCAAAAGATAGATAAGTTTAGACAATTGCCCTCCGCAACATTTCGCAGCAGGCGGCACAGCCGCCCGCGCTGCTAACGTCGTTAAAAAACCTTCCCAAACACTCAGTCTATGGTAATTAACCCAAAAGCCTTGCATGCTTTTGTCTGAAATGTTTATATTGTAGTGGAGTACGCTATATGGAGTTAGTTAGACAATGAAATTTAAGAAAGGCTGAACCATGCAAAACAAATTTGAGGAATCCCTGTTGAAGAACCTCCGAAAAAATTTGTCAAGAAAAAAGAGCAATTCGTTTGTGATGCTTACTTTAATGTTGAGTGCTTTACTGATTGTATATATTTCATTAATGGATAACGCACCCAACACCACAGAAAACTCTAAGCAACGGTTAGAAAAACCCGGACCGGGACCGGATCCGCGCCCCTCCGAATGGTTCTGGAAACAAAGGACTTTTCCGCACTGGAAAGCGGATAAGGATGTCCATTTGGAGATGCTGAGAGCAGCCCAGGCAATGAGAGCGGAGCAAAGCTCGCGAATGAGTATGGATTTGCAATGGGAATTCGCCGGGCCAACCAACGTACAGGGGAGAGTCCAGGACATCGAATTCGATCCACTTAACCCGAATATCGTTTATGCCGTTGCCGCTACCGGTGGTATGTTTAAGTCCACCGATGCCGGTATCACCTGGGAACCAATTTTTGATGATCAGGCCATCCTGACCATGGGCGATATTGCGATCGATCCGGTCAATCCCAATATCATTTACGTTGGCACCGGTGAACCGAATGGCGGTCACAATAATTTCCCCGGCGCAGGTATTTACAAATCCACAAACGCCGGCTTAACCTGGGAGTTGAAGGGCCTAGAGAGTACCATTTCCATCGGCAGGGTGTTGGTTGATCCGATAAATACTCAACGGGTATTTGTGGCGGCTGTCGG
>Ga0209536_100002935_pt1 | contig 27621 bp, 25 predicted proteins | sample DeeMarSeWOR28_12_FD_187461 | JGI IMG/M metagenome (GOLD analysis project Ga0209536, IMG submission 187461) | Marine sediment microbial communities from White Oak River estuary, North Carolina - WOR-2-8_12 (SPAdes) (version 2) | ecosystem: Environmental > Aquatic > Marine > Intertidal zone >... | reverse complement strand
GGCTGTGCCGGCTCTTTTGATGACAGATATAAAAAGGTTTCCCGGGCACTTGCTAAATTGATGCAAAAAGCTAATATTGAGTTCAGAATCCTCGGAATTGAGGAAAAATGTAACGGAGATACTGCCCGCAGGCTTGGAAATGAGTATATTGCTCAGATGTTGATGATGGAAAATGTTGAAACGCTGAAAAAATATAATGTTAAAAAGATTGTTACAGCATGTCCACATTGCTATCATTCGTTAAAGAACGAATACAAGCAATTTGATGGTCATTTTGATGTTATTCATCATTCTGAGCTTATAAAGAACCTTATTGCAGATGGCAGAATTATCCTTAAAGCGAACGGAAAATCTAAAGTAACATATCACGATTCCTGTTATTTAGGCAGATATAACAGCATTTACAGTGAGCCTAGAAATTCACTTCAGCAAATTAAGGGAATCGATTTGATAGAGATGAGCAGAAACAAAGATAAAGGTTTTTGCTGTGGTGCCGGCGGTGGAAGAATGTTCCTTGAAGATGAAGAAGGCGGCAGGGTAAATGAAGAAAGAACCAAAGAGGCGCTTGATACAGGTGCTGAAACAATCGCTTCTGCATGTCCGTTTTGTATGACTATGATAACCGACGGCGTCAAGCATTTTGAAAAATCTGAGAAAGTTGCAGTAAAAGATATTGCAGAAATTGTTCTTGAAAACCTGTCTACTGAAGTATGAATTCGGTGGATATGTTTAATAAAATTATTAAATGTAGGTAGATTCTAATTAACTAAATCATTCACTCATAGGAGGGAAAAAATGGATAAATTTAATCAACTAGTTCAATTCGTTCAGGGATTAGAAACCGATTTTCATAAATTTTATGAAAAAGGTCAGGCCGCTGCAGGCACCCGTGTTAGAAAAGGATTGAGTGAGTTAAGAAAACTTTGTCAGGATGTTCGAAAAGATGTTCAGGATGTAAAAGCACAAAGGAAAGAACAAAAACAGGGTTAAATGTAGTCCCTGGATTTTTTTAATTATTGAGGGCTGGATTGAGAAATTGATCCAGCCCATTTTTTTATGAAGACGATTTTTATTATAACCGTAATTTTAAGTTTAAGCGCTTTTCAAAAAATTTTCTTTGTTTCGGAAAAAACTGTGACTCAGGAACCTCCGGTTGCTAAAGATTCAATATTAAGTGCAACAATTTGTTTTGTCGGGGATTTGATGTGCCATTCCACTCAGTTTAATTATGCTAAAGTCGGAGCAGATACATTCGATTTTACGGGTGTTTATTCCGAAGTAAAGACATATTTACAATCAGCTGACTTAACAGTTGGGAACCTGGAAACAGTAATAGCAGGTAAGAATAAAGGATTCAGCGGGTATCCTTACTTTAATGCACCGGAAGATTTTATTTATGCCTTAAAAGATGCAGGTTTTGATCTGCTTATAACTTCAAACAATCATTCTCTCGATCAGGGTTGGGAAGGTGTGCAAAAAACCATTGATGTAATAAATAAAAATAAAATTCATCGCACTGGTACTTACACTTCTCAGTATGACAATGATTCAATTAGAATATTTATGATAAACTCGATTAAAATTGCTATACTTCCCTACACAGAACACACTAACGATGTTGATATTCCGAAAGGAAAAGATTTTATTGTAAACTTAATCAATGAGGAAAAGATTGAAAATGATATTAGAATAGCCAGAAGTAGAAACGTTGATGTTGTTATAGTACATTTTCACTATGGTCCTGAGTATAACCGTGAGCCAAGCTCATATCAAAAAGAAATTGTTCAAAAAACAATTGAAATGGGTGCGGATATAATAATCGGTGGGCATCCGCATGTTATCCAGCCGTTTGATTTCTTTAAAACATTTAACACTAAAATTGATACCGGTTTTATAGCTTATTCAATAGGTAATTTTATTTCAAATCAAAGATGGCGTTACTCGGATGCCGGTGTAATTTTAAATATTAATATTTCAAAAAATAAATTTAATGATTCTGTTTACATCAGTAGTGTAAATTATCTCCCAACGTGGGTATTCAAAGGAAGTACTGAAAATGGGAGAGAATACATTATTCTTCCATCGCAGGTCGACGAAGAAGACTCTTCATACATTTTTTTAACCGGGAAGGATAGGAAACTCATGAAAGAGGCATTTGAGGATACAAAAGAAATTATTACCAAATACAATTCTGACTTCGGACTAATCTCACCATAATTATATGGATCATTTCTTAACCGCAGCATTTTGTATATTTGCTTTGTTCTTCAAAATGATTCATTGAAAATCTTTAAATCAAAAATTTCCCCGTGAAAAGTAAAGCCGGACTCTCTTTAATCTTTTTAACTGTCTTCATTGACCTGCTCGGATTCGGAATCCTTATCCCGATTCTACCTTCTTTTGCAGTTAAAGAACTTGGTGTGGATGAAGCTGCAGTAGGAATAGCCATTGCCATATATTCATTTGTTCAATTCATTTTTAACCCGTTATTAGGAAGGTTATCTGACAAACACGGACGTAAACCTGTTATTGTTTTGTGCCTTCTGATCAATGCATTAGGTTATGTCATTTTTGCATTTACAAGTTCATATCTAATACTTTTAGTGTCCAGGATTGTTGCAGGAGTAGGTGGAAGCAGTATTGCTGTCGCACAGGCTTACATAGCAGATGTAACAACAAAGGAAGACCGCTCTAAAGGTATGGGACTTATCGGTTCAGCATTCGGATTAGGATTTGTGTTCGGTCCTTTAATTGGTGGCTTCCTGTCAAAACTGGGTTATATGGAAACAGGACTTGGTGCCGCATCTTTTTCATTTATTGCTTTTATTGTAACAATGATTTTGCTGCCGGAATCACTCCCTGACCGAAGTGGTTTCCTACAAACAAAAAGAAAAATATTAAATACTGATGCAATCTTAAAAGCTTTTAAAAATCCAAATCTTGCAATACTGATTTCTCTCTTTTTTATTCTCACATTTTCTTTTGCTAATATTTACGGCACTTTTGCGCTGCTTGGATTACAGGTTTACGGTTTTACTGATCTTCAAAACGGTTATATGTTCGGAATTATTGGTTTTTCTTCTGCAATAGTTCAGGGTGGATTAATTGGAACGATAACCAAATTTCTCGGCAAGAAAAAAATCTTAATTGTCGGTTCATCTTTAATTATGATCACACTTGCAATTATTCCTTATGCCGGTAATTTTCTATGGCTTGCTATTGATGGTATTTTTCTTTCACTGGGAACAGGAATGCTGCAGCCGACCTTGTTAAGTCTTATTTCAGAAGTTGCTTCGGAAGCAGAGCAGGGTATTACTCTTGGCGTAAACCAATCGCTTTCGGCGCTTGCCAGGATGGCAGGTCCCCTTTGGGGCGGATTTGCGTTTGAATTTCTTGGTTACCCTTTCCCATTTTTAACCGGTGCTGGATTTATGTTTTTTATTGTGCTGGCTACGATATTCTATATACCTAAGAAGATAAAGTTTTCTACCTGATTTTCCTTTATTCAAACTTCAAATGCCAGCACGCAATCATCATTATTTTTTTAATTGCAATAGAATTAATTACTCAGTAAAATACGGGGAAGATTAACAGAGTTATTACAGTCCCGCCAAGGCGGGATTAAATGATAAAGCTGAGGAGGTTTAATATGAAATATACAGTTGATTACCTGGAAGATAAAAAGATCGTTCAGGTAAAAGTTAAGGGAAGGGTAAATTATCAGATTGTCCAGCAATACTCAATTGAAGCAGTAAAACTTGCACGAGAAAACAATTGCAAAAAATATTTAATTAACCATTCCAAGACTTCACTCGAAGACAATATCTACAAGATACACACCGATGGAGATGCACTTGAAAAGTTCGGATTCAAGAGTACCGATAAAGTAGCAATTGTCGTCTCCCGTGACCGGGATGATCTGCGTTTTAGTGAAGCAACCGATGCCAATGTTAAATGGAGCAATTTTAAATATTTTGATTCTGCTAAAGAAGCTGTCGGTTGGCTGGCTGCAAGCTAATAAGTAAGAAAGCGCACTGCCACAAAACAGATGTGGTATTTATGTTTTTGATTGTTAGTGCTACAATATTATATATTCCAAAGAGGATAAAATTTTAATATCTATATTTGAATCTTATTACTTTATTAATGCTCAAAATCGGTAACATAAAAATAGAAAACGCTATCCTTCTAGCACCGATGGAAGATGTGACGGATATATCCTTCCGGTTGGTTTGCAGGGAATTGGGCGCAGATATTGTTTACACAGAATTTGTAAACTCTGAGGGATTGGTACGAGCAAACGAAAAAACTCATCAAAAACTAAAAATTATTGATGAAGAGCGTCCTGTTGGAATTCAGATTTACGGTGCAAATATAGATTCTATGGTAGGTGCTGCAAAAATTGCTGAAGCGGAGAATCCCGATTTGATAGATATCAATGCCGGCTGCTGGGTAAAAAATGTAGTAGGACATGGTGCGGGTTCCGCTTTGCTGAAAGATCCACCGTATATGCAGCAGCTTGTAAAAGCTGTTGTTAATTCAACAGGATTACCGGTTACAGTTAAAACAAGGCTGGGCTGGGATGAAAAGAGCATTCAAATTCTGGAAGTCGCAAAAAGAATGGAAGATGCGGGAGCAGTTGCTTTAACAGTTCATTGTCGAACACGAAAGGCAGGACACAAGGGAGAAGCTGACTGGAGCTGGATTCCACAAATAAAAGAGGTAGTTAATATTCCCGTAATATTAAACGGTAATGTTTTAACAGCACAGGATGTTAAAAATGCATTTGATGAGACCGGTGCGGACGGAATTATGATTGCACGCGGTGCAATTGGTAATCCCTGGATATTCAAAGAAGCAAAAGAACTTCTGTCGACAGGTACTATTACAACTGCAATTGATGAAAAAATGAGAATTAAAACCTGCCTGCATCACTTAGAACTTGCAATTAAAGTTAAAGGTGAAAAAAGAGCAGTAATCGAACATCGTAAATTTTATTCCGGCTATTTAAAGGGTCTATACAACGCTTCCAAGATAAGAAGTGAATTAATGAAGTTTGTTGAATATGCCCCTGCTGAAGATTTACTTCTTAAGTATCTCAGTGAATATAGTATAAATGCTGTAACTGCTTAATTGCTAAATTATTATAATATTTCATTGTTTTTTCAAATGAAACGAAAAAGCAAATAAGCAGAAAATCAATTCACTATAATGTTCAATTTTAAAATTTTATTTTGCTGATCGACAAAAACAAACTTTCACGAATAATTTCTACTCTTTTTGTTCCGCCATCGTTCACAATGATTGTTTTTACCATTTTTGCTTTTACTCTCGAAACGGAATCACTTCAAAGAGTAATACTAATTTTGACTACGTTTCTATTTGGTTTTTCTGCTCAAATAATTCTTTTTATAATTTTAAGGAAAAAAGGGAAGATTGTTGATTTAGATGCCTCCATAAAAGAGGAAAGAACGAAACCGTTTTTTATATCAGCAGGCTTCTTTTTAATCGGGTTTATAATTCTGATAATTTTTAGAGTTAACATTATTTCAATCGCCTTTTGGTTTTGTTATATTTCCAATACATTAGTTACGATATTTATTAACAGGCACTGGAAAATCAGCGCACATGCTATCGGTGCTGCAGGATCCTTATCTGCCTTAACATATGTTTTCGGACCTTTAACCTTGATTTTCTCTATCATTGTGTTTTTAATCGGATGGTCGAGAATTCAATTAAAAGTGCATGACTTTAATCAGGTATTAGCTGGTATTATTTTAGCATTTATGTCAACTTACTTGCAAATATATTTTATAATTAAATGGTTTAATTAATTAACCGGTATTAAAAAAATGATAAAATATGAATTAAGAGATGAAATCGGGATTTTAATACTTAATCGTCCTGAAAAGCGAAACGCACTTCATCCCGAATTGGTAAAGCAAATGAAAGAAAAATTAAGTGATATAAAAAATGATGAGAAGGTAAAAATTGTTATTATTACAGGAGAAGGGAAAGCATTTTGTGCCGGAGCAGATTTAGCATATTTGAGTAATTTAAAAGGCTATTCGACTGTTGAAAATGAAAAAGACTCACGAGCGTTAGCTGAGTTATTACTCATGATTTATAATTTTCCAAAACCCGTAATTGCAGCAGTAAATGGAGCCGCTATTGCAGGTGGCTGTGGTCTTGCTTCTGTCTGTGATTTGATTGTTGCAAATGAAGAGCATTCAAAATTCGGTTACTCAGAAGTTAAAATAGGATTCCTTCCGGCAATGGTCTCTTATTTCATAATTCGGAAAGTTGGTGAGGGATTGGCAAAGCAATTACTTTTATCAGCAGAAACAATTGATGGTAAACGAGCTTATGAAATAGGTTTTGCTAACTATTTATATAACAATGTATTAGATGGTGCACTTAAAATTGCTTATAATTTAAAACAAAATTCAGCTTTAAGTATGAGCCTCTCCAAGGAAATGATTAAAACCGTATCAAATTTATCATCAGAGGAAGCAGTTGAATACTGCATAAATCTTAATGTAGTAAGCCGCACTACGGAAGACTTTATCAGAGGATTAAACACTTTCTTAACAAAAAAATAGGGGGTTATATGCCCGCTGATCTGAAGAAATATATTCGGAGCATACGTGATTTTCCTATTAAAGGGGTAATGTTCAGAGATATTACTACATTATTAAAAGATCCGGCAGCAATGGAGGAAACCCTTAATCAGCTGATTCAGCTGACCAGGGGATTGAAAATAGACAAGGTAGTAGGGATTGAATCACGTGGATTTATATTTGGTGCGATGGTTGCTAATGAACTTAAAGCCGGTTTTATTCCTTTGAGAAAACCTGGCAAACTTCCCGCAGAAACTGAATCACAAACTTATCAGCTAGAATACGGTCTGGATAAGATTGAAATCCATAAAGATGCCATTAAACCCGGTGATAAAGTTTTAATTCATGATGATCTTCTTGCAACCGGAGGAACCGCAGAAGCAGCGTGTAAATTAGTTGAAAAATTAGGTGGTGAAGTTGTTCAAATATCATTTATTATAGAGCTTACGTTTCTGAACGGAAGGGAAAAGATGCAAAAGTATGAGATTAAATCCTTAATTACTTACGATAGTGAAGACTAAAAGTAAGCTGACTTTTGAGAGAAGTAACGTTTTTAAAAAGAAATGCTGAAAAATGGAAACAGGTTGAGGCTTTTCTTAATTCAAAAGATAAAGTCAATGCTGATATATTAGCTGAATTGTTTATCGAACTAACTGATGATCTTTCATACTCAAGAACATTTTATCCGCAAAGTAAAACAACGCAATATCTAAATTCGCTTACTGCGAAAATTCATCAATCAATTTATAAGACAAAGAAGGAAAGGAAAGAACGCTTTGTTCAATTCTGGAAATATGAAGCACCGTTACTTTTTTATAAACACAGAAAAGAAATATTAGTTTCATTTTTGATATTTATTATCGCAATGCTAATTGGTGTTATCTCATCGGCAGGTGATTCAGGTTTTGTCAGGTTGATTCTGGGGGACAGCTACGTGAATATGACACTCGAAAATATTGATAAAGGTGATCCGATGGCTGTTTACAAAAAAATGAACGGTGTTGATATGTTTTTAGGGATAACATTTAATAATATCAGGGTTTCTTTCTTTGCGTTTATGATGGGATTGATATTTTCATTTGGAACAGTATGGATTCTTATGAGAAACGGAATTATGCTCGGTGCATTTCAATATTTTTTTCATATCCATAATTTATTGTTTGATTCTGTACTTGTAATATGGATTCACGGAACGCTGGAAATTTCTGCCATAATTATAGCAGGAGCTGCAGGATTAACACTTGGAAACAGTTTTCTTTTTCCGGGCACATATTCGCGACGGCAGTCTTTTATGATTGGTTCAAGAGAGGGATTAAAAATGATTGTTAGTCTTATACCGATCTTTATTATTGCCGGTTTTTTAGAATCATTTGTAACAAGACATACGGGAATGCCTGTTTATGCAAGCCTCACAATAATTTTAAGTTCTCTCGCTTTTGTCATTTGGTATTTTATAATTTATCCCTCATTGCTTTTCAAAAGAAAGGTAGTAAAAAATGAATCGAAATAGAATCGAATTAAGAAAAATCAGGGATTTCGGGCAGTTATTAAGTGTAACATTTGAATTCATACGTCAAAATTTTAAAATTCTCTTTAAATCCAATTTAATGATCGCTGCCCCCTTTATTTTGCTAGCTGGTGTTTTTATGGGATTATATCAGTCTTCGCTATTTAATTTTAGTAACTACCCTGATGTCGAGCAATTTGCCATTCCTTTTTTACTTTCCATTTTTTTTATGATGTTTTCTTACTTAGTGATTACAATAGTGACTTATTCCTTTATAATTCTGTATAAAAGTCCCGAAAAAGACTCCTTTGATATCAATGATGTTTGGCAGATGACCAAAGGTAATTTCCTGATGCTTATCTTTACCGGGATTGGTTATGCTGTAATTATAGGATTCGGATTTCTTCTTTTAATTATTCCTGGGATTTATCTTTCTGTCGCTCTGTCGATCATTTACATTGTACGGCTGGAGGAGAGAATAAGCTTTTTTTCAGCAATTGACCGATGCATTAAAATTATTTCCGGAAACTGGTGGTTCACCTTTGGCTTGATCATCGTTATCGGATTTATTCAGGGATTTCTTGGATTTATTTTTTATGTACCCAATTATATCGTAACATTTTTTCTTGCTTTTGCCGGTATTGATGCTACCACCGGTGAAACCGGTAAAATACTTTTTATCATATCATCAATTATCGCTTCGCTTGGAACTCTACTTTACGCAATAAGTATTATAGCTATTGCATTTCAGTATTATAATTTAGTTGAGCGGAAAGAAGCACCCGGATTAATGCATCAAATAGAAGAAATAAAATAGTCTATGAATCATTTTCAATTATTCTTTTTCACTATTACTGCCCTTGCATTAATATGTTCTAATTACAGTCTTTCACAGGAACCAGCAACTGCACAATACGATGAATATTACAATTATATGGATACGACTCACAAATTATTAATTGCTAATCCTGAAGAACTAAAAATAGAAGTACGTATTCCCAATGATGAAATACTGGGGAAATATAAAAATGATTCATCTTTCGATTATGAAAATAAATTAGAAAATAAAGAAGACTGGATTGCAAAAATTACCAGCTGGATAAACGAACAGTTTAGAAGTCTAAGATATTCCGATACATATTCAATTGCATTGGATATTTTTTACTACATATTAATATTTTTTGCAATAATTATAATCGTTTGGGGATTATTGAAAGGTGATAAAGGATTTTTATTCTTTGGTAAATCAGTTAAAAATAAAATTAATTTAATAGAACAAAAAGAGGATATTAATCAAATAAATTTTGACCAGCTGATATCTAGGGCAATTGAAAATAAAAATTATAAACTGGCTATACGATATTTGTTTTTAAAATCACTAAAGCTTCTTTCAGATAATGATATAATTGAATACAAAAAAGAAAAGACAAACTATCAGTATTTAGCTGAAATCAAAGACATGCAACTGGCAAGGACTTTCAGGGAAACGGCGCACAGATTTGATTGGATTTGGTACGGTGATTTCCCGATTGATGAAGAGCTGATGGATAACTCACAACTTGAATTCAACAAGCTTTTCAGATTGATAAAATCGTAATGAAAAAAAAGAACCTAAAATTTTTAATCCCCATTACAGTCACAATAATTATACTGACTTTAGTAAAGATTTCTGAGCCGGAGGAAATCGACTGGAATGAAAGTTTCTCTAAATATGATAAAATACCTTACGGCGGATATATTATACATGACATCGCATATGAATTATTTAAAGGATCGGAATTGAGTTTAACAGAGGTACCCATCTATAATATACTTAAAGATAAAAATTACTATAAAACTAATTATGTTTTTATCAATACTTATTTTTCTCCTGATGTTTTAGATACAGAATACCTGTTAGACTTTGTTGCAGAAGGGAACCAGGTATTTATATCTGCATTTTCAATTTACGGTAGTCTGGCAGATTCGCTGCGATTCAAAACTTATGGAACATTTTTTAATGATGATTCAATAAAAATTAATTTCAATCTGGCTGAAGTGAAATCTGATAATGGATTTTTATTTGAGAAAGGAAACTTTGAAAATTACTTCAGCGAATATGATACATCCCTGACACAAATTTTGGGAACAAACAGTGATGGAAATACAAATTTTATCAGAATAAAGTACGGTAATGGTAATATTTTTTTAAATACTGTCCCGCTTGCTTTCACAAATTATAATTTACTCTACAGTGAGAATGAGGAATACGTATACAAAGCTTTATCACATCTTCCGGTGCAAAAAACATTCTGGGACGAGTATTACAAAACCGGGAATAAATATACTGCATCAGCACTTCAATATATACTTTCACAGGAATCCCTGAAGTGGGCTTATTATCTTCTGCTTGGTGCAAGTGCACTATTTATATTTTTTTACGGAAGACGAAAACAGAGAATTATTCCGGTAATTGAACCCTTAAAAAATACCACGGTTGAGTTCGTACAAACCATCGGCAATCTTTATTATCAGCAAAAAGATTATAAAAATATTGCAGAGAAAAAAATCTCCTACTTTTCAGAATATATCAGGAATAAATACTTCATCAAAGCGAGCAGTTTCGATGATGATGATATACTAAATATTTTATCTGAAAAATCATCGGTCTCACGAGCAAAGATTAAATCGATTTTCCTTGAGATTGAAAAAATAAAAACCAGTCAGAAAATATCAGAAGAAGATTTAATAAATATCAATTATCAAATTGAAAATTTTTATGAAAGAACAAAATAATATGGAAGAAACTAACTTCGCGCCAAGAAAAGATTTAACAGAACTTAATACTTCAATCGAGAAGGTCAAAGCTGAAATAGGAAAAATGATTGTCGGGCAGGGGCATATAATCGACATGCTCGTTGCTGCTGTTCTTGCAGACGGGCACGTACTGATTGAAGGTGTTCCGGGTATTGCTAAAACCTTAATTGCAAAGCTCATTTCACGTACAGTATCAGCTGATTTTTCTAGAATTCAATTTACACCGGATTTAATGCCATCCGATATAATCGGAACATCTGTATTTAACATGAAAACTTCTGAATTTGAATTTAACCGTGGTCCGCTGTTTTCAAATATTATTTTAATTGATGAGATAAATCGTGCACCGGCAAAAACTCAATCTGCATTATTTGAAGCAATGGAAGAAAGGCAGGTTACAGTTGATGGAACCACGTACAAATTAGATAGTCCCTTTACCGTTTTAGCGACTCAAAATCCTATTGAGCACGAAGGGACTTACAAGCTGCCGGAAGCTCAATTGGACAGGTTCCTGTTTAAAGTTGAAATGGACTATCCGTCTGAAAAAGAAGAACTGAGTATCCTCCTTGATCTGCACAACAGAAAAAATGTAAATGATCTTAGCATAATTGAACCGGTTTTTACAAAAGAATCTTTGAAACGGCTAAGAGAGAAAGTGAATGCAATTCACATCGATGAAAAAGTCGCCGGCTATATCGCAAAATTGGTTGTCTCTACACGCAATAACAGCGATCTTTATCTGGGTGGATCACCCAGAGCATCAATTTCGATTATGATCGGGTCGAAGGCCTTCGCTGCAATGAGCGGCAGGGATTTTATAACACCCGACGATGTTAGGCATGTAATTTATTCAGCACTCCGTCACAGAATATTACCGACACCTGAGAAAGAAATGGAGGGCAGAACTCCTGATGATATAATTAAAACAATTTTAGAAAGAGTTGAGGTTCCCAGGTAGTGAAAGCTATTAAATCGTTCTATCTATCTTCAAGATTCTTTATCCTTGTCCTTGCAGTGAGTTTATTATATGTCTTATCTTACTTCCTTAAGGGGTTATTTGATATAAGCACTATATTTTTTGTGGCTATTATTTTTCTTTTATTATCGGATGTAATAATTCTTTTCGTTAATAAAAAAGGGATAAATGCATACCGTGAAACTCCAAACAGGTTATCAAATGGTGACGAGAATGAAATCAGAATATATTTAAAGAGCAACTATGGCTTTAGAGTTAATTGCGAAATTATTGATGAAATTCCGTATGAATTTCAAAAGCGTGATCTTTTCTTTAAAGTTTCCATTGAACCCGGTGAAGAAAAATTATTTTCCTACAATCTAAGACCTGTCAAAAGGGGAGAGTACAATTTTGGTGAAACAAACCTATACGTATCCTCGCCTATCGGATTTGTGAAAAGGCGATTTAGATTTGAGGGCGAAAAAATAATTCCCGTTTATCCATCATATATTCAAATGAAAAAATATAAACTGATGGCCATTTCAGATCGATTGACTGAAGCAGGAATTAAAAGGATAAGGCGTATTGGACATTCAATGGAGTTTGAGCAAATCAAAGAATATGTTCGCGGCGATGATTACCGAACGATTAATTGGAAGGCAACGGCTCGTAAAGCAGATCTGATGGTTAATCATTTTGAGGATGAAAAATCCCAGCAGGTTTACAACATAATTGATATTGGCAGGGTAATGAAAATGCCTTTTGAGGGAATGTCACTTCTCGATTATGCGATAAACACTACACTCGTTATTTCAAGTATTGCAATGCACAAGCATGATAAAGCCGGAGTTATAACTTTTTCCAATAAAGTAATTAATTTCTTACCCGCAGAGAAGCACGTACGACAGATGCAAAAAATTCAGGATCTGCTCTATAATCAAAAAACTGATTTTTCTGAATCGGATTTTGAAATTTTAGTAAGCAGGATATTAAAAAATGTTAGTCACAGAAGCCTAATATTGCTTTACACGAATTTTGAAACAGTAAATGCACTGCAAAGACAACTCACTTATTTGAGAAGGCTTGCACAAACACATCTGGTAATAGTTATTTTCTTTATCAATACTCAATTGTATGAACTAATTGATAAACCTGCAATGAACACCGAGGAGATATATTATAAGACTATAGCGGAAAAATTTGCATTCGAAAAACGGTTAATTGTAAAAGAACTCGCACGTTACAGCATACAGTCAATTTTATCAACACCTAAAAATCTTTCTGTAAGCACTATAAACAAGTACCTCGAACTTAAGGCACGTGGTTTGATTTAGTTCTGTTTATGCAAACTATAGAGATACAGACCGCTCAAAATGTCAACATCGAATACCCGGTTGCTACAATAGGAGATAGAGTAGTTGCTACAATTATTGATTTGCTGATTATGACAGGATACTTTATAGCTGCCATCTTTATTTTTATATGGTTGCTTGATTTAACTGATAACTCAGACTTTTACTATCCGGTAGCATATTTTGTGATATTATATCTGCCATTGTTTTTTTATCATCTGTTGTGTGAGACATTTCTTAATGGTCAGTCATTTGGTAAAAAAATATTGAAAATGCGCGTAGTTAAACTCGATGGAACTCAGGCAGGAATTGGAAGTTATTTTTTAAGATGGATAATTGCTCCTATTGATATCTATTTTACCTACGGTTCTGTTGGATTAATTACAATGCTTATAAACGGAAAAGGGCAGAGATTAGGTGATCTTGCTGCAAATACTACTGTGGTAAAACTTAAGGCATATGCAAAGCTGGATGATACGATTTTGCATACTACACCTGCTCAATATGATATAAAATTTCCAGAAGTAAATTTATTGAGCGATAAAGATATTGCAATTGTTAAAGAGGTAATTGACTTAAATTACAAGCAGCCGGATTTAGTTATGTATGAAAAAATATTACACAAAACAAAGGAGGCAATTGAGAGGAAAACAGGAATCAACTCCGGTTTACATCCATTAGTTTTTTTGGATACCCTGCTCAAGGATTATAATTATATGCATAATGAATAAATTAAGAATAGAAATACTGCTGATTTTTATCTTAACGATTTTTTTTGAAAAACTAATTTGGCTGAATGAAGTATATTATTAGGTTAAATATCTCTGTCAGTCTGCTTACACTGTGATGGGTACCAGCTGTCATGCAGGTAAGATTTCTATCTATGTATAAAATTTACGAGACGGGCTTTATTTTAGAGTCCCAGTTAGAAGGTGCAATCAAAACAACAAATTCCCCCTTAATTGTCCTCTCATTCAGCTTTTCTTTTATTTCATTAGTATAGCCACGCCAAGCTTCTTCAAATTTTTTAGTCAGTTCACGGCAGACTACAATATATTTCTCAGGAAAGTATTCGGCAAGCTCATCAATAAGCTTTTTTATTCTGTGAGATGATTCATAAAGAACGATTGTTCTCTTTTCTTCACTAAGCTCTTTAAGTTTTTTCTGTCGACCTTTTTTTTGTGGAAGAAAGCCTTCAAACACAAATGAATCGGTTGGTAATCCACTAATAGTTAAGGCTGTAATCAATGCAGTTGCTCCGGGAATTGAAATCACATCAATTCCATTTTTTATAGCCTCTGAGATAAGTCGTACACCCGGATCGGAAATTGCCGGAGTTCCTGAATCAGAAACGAGTGCATAACTCTGTCCCCTCAAAAGCCGTTCAATTACAGTTGGAATTTTTTTCGTTTCGCTGACCGCATTAAATGAAATTAACTGCTTAATTATATTATACTGTTTTAAGAGAATTGAAGTAACACGTGTATCCTCACAAATTATAAAATCTACTTCATTGAGAGTTTCAATTGCACGAAGCGTAATGTCCTTCAGATTACCGATTGGTGTGCTGACGATATAAAGATTTCCAGCCATATTAAATTATCTGTTTCTGAAACCGTATCTATGTTTTATGAAATTATCCGGGATATAAAAGTCGTTGCGCCACATAACTTAAAAAATAATTAATCGATTGAGGTATGATAATATAAAGTTTCCTGAACAAATAATATTGTATTATTTAAAGATATGCCAGATTTTCAAAATCTTGCATATCTAATTTACCACATGATAAAAAAAGAACGGCTCCAACAGTCTATCTTAAGACAGGTTTGGAGCCGCTCATTGCAAGTAGTGTCTATCCTTATTTTTTATTTAGACGACAGAATTTTAAGAACTTTTTCAATGACACGCAAGCCCTCTTCCAGTTCATCATTTGTGATGTTAAGCATCGGTCTGAACCTTATTGATTGAATTCCACAACCTAGAATTAAAAGCCTTTCCTGTTCAGCGATTTTTCTGAATTCATTTCTTAAGTCATGGTTTGGTAAATCAAACGAACATAGCAATCCTAGTCCACGCACGTTGCTAATTAAATTTGAATAATCATTTTGAATCTCGTAAAGTCTATTTAACAGATATTCACCTCTCTTTGCGGCATTATCAACTAACTTTTCTTCTACCATTATATTCATTATTTGAGTAGAACGGACCATATCAACAAGATTTCCACCCCAGGTTGAATTTATTCTTCCGGATACATGAAAGCAGTTATCTTCAATATCATCAATTTTTTCTGAAACCATTATTCCACATTGCTGAGATTTTTTCCCAAATGAAATAATATCGGGTTTTACATAATATTCGTAAGCCCACATTTTACCGGTTAAACCGAAACCGGTTTGTACTTCATCGAACATGAGCAGAATTTCATTCTCCTCGGTGATTTTTCTTAATTCTTGAAAAAATTCTTTTCTAAAGAAGTTATCTCCGCCTTCACACTGGACCGGTTCTAAAATCAAAACTGCAATATCATCAGGATTATTTTTTATTGCTGATTTTATCTCTTCTATAGCCTGTTTTTCAAGATCAATAACTTCATCCAGGTTTTCTGCGAGCGGGAATTTTATTTTAGGGTTTGTTATTCTAGGCCAGTCAAATTTCGGGAAATATTCAATTTTGCGTGGATCTGTATTGGTTAATGACATTGTATAACCAGTCCGGCCATGAAAAGCTTCTTTAAAGTGAATTACCTGCTGTCCTTTTTCTTCTTTGTATCCTTTCTTAAAATTCTTTTTCACCTTCCAATCGAATGCGACCTTTAGACCATTTTCAACGGCAAGAGCACCGCCATCAATAAAGAAAAGATGTTTCATATATTCAGGTTTGGCAACTTTACCGAACGTATCCACAAATTCAGCCATCTGAGTAGTATAAATATCAGAATTTGAAGGTTTATTAACCGCAGCATCGCTCAATAATTTTCTGGATTCTTTTGAATTTAATTTCGGATGATTCAATCCCAAAGGTGAGGATGCAAAAAATGTAAATAAATCAATGAACTCATCACCGTTTCTTTCATCAATAATCTTATTGCGGTAACTATTATTTAAATCAAGAACAAGTTCAAATCCATCCACGAGCATATTCCTTTTAAGAACATCGTGCACAAGTTCTGAATGTATATTCTCTTTTACTTCCTCGGTACCCATCACATTCATTCTATTCAAATTTATTTTAATCCCTTCTTCGGTCAGTTACCGATACTTTTGTATTCCATTAATTTAACTTATATTTTTTTTCATCCATTTTAATTTCAAGTTTCTCCAATTCTTTAAGAACCGGCTCATAAATCCCTTTTGTAATTGGAATATGAACCCCCTTTAAATTAAATTTTCCTTCAGCCATAAATCTTACGCCAATGGCAAGAGGTAAACTAACCGTTCGTGCCATTGAAGATTCCTTTAGCGCTGTTCCAAAATCAATAAGCGTAGAAGTAATTAGCTCCTTAGTTTTATCTTCATTCTCAACAGTGAATTTGTGCTGTAAGATTATCATATCTTTTTCATTGCCTTTGTAAACAAGTTTCTCCTGTAGCAAATCACTTAGAATATCGAGGACATTATCATGCTCAGGAACCTTTTCATTACTGAATAATCCAAGCCATTCAAATCTTTTTAATATGTCGGAATCAGGTTTAAGATTAAGCTTTTGCGCCACTTTCACTACCAGTTGCGAATCATCTTTTTCACCAATCAGATTTGCCATCATTTTTTTGTAAGTAATACCGCTTAAATAATTCTTTTTTTCTTCGTCAATCAAACCAATATCAACCATTTTTTTAAGTGTATCACACCATCCCAGGTTCCTGTAAGTTCCTCGCATGACAGTCAGTGCATCTTTTAAATTGTAGAGATCTTTATAGGGGAGGGAATTACGATTAGGATAAACCTCAAATTTGCCTAAGCCCTCGATCTCTTCTACTCTGTAATTCAAAAACAGGTCTTTACCTACAATTTCAACCAGTTTTCCATTTTCCAAGAATTTACCGGGATTTCGTGATGCTAATACGACACCCTTTGGACTCCACGAAAATTTATACCCAAACGGATTATCGTTATCCTCTGGTGCCGGTAGTCCGCCGCAGTAAGAATAAAAATGAAGTACTTTGCCACCGCTTTCATAAACCTCATCAATAATTTTCATTGCAGACATGTGATCGATACCGGGATCAACACCAATTTCATTTAGGAAAAGAAGACCTTTTGCAGCTGCCTCGTCGTCCAGTTTTTTCATATCATCGCTTACGTAAGAAGTAGTTGCCATGTGCTTATTGTATTTTAAACATAGATTAGCAACCTTGAGATGATGCACCCATGGCAGAAGGCTTACAATAATATCATTTTGCTCAATCAGTTTCGCTAATTGACCTTCATCCTGGACATTTATTTGAAGGGCTTTACCATTAGAAAATCCCTTAATTAAATTTTCAGCCTTGCTAACTGTTCTGGAAGCGACTGTAACAAAAATATTTTTTTGACTGAGTAAATATGTTACTCCAGGTTTACTAACTAATCCTGCACCTAGCACTAAAACGTTTTTCATTTTTTACCCCTTAGTTAAAAATTTGTTTAAGTAGAGATAATTTTCAGTTAATTCTCCCTGTTGAAGTATTAACGCTTTTTTAATTGGATAGGAAAGAGAAAGTTCGTCGAACGGTTTACTGAAATCAGCATTGATTATTTCATGTACGAAATTTTTAAGTACAGAAGAAAATTCTTTTGATGCCTCTCTTGGAAATTCACAAGGTAAATTATCAACAGCCATTATTGTAATTCCATCTTTTAAAATACCATCTTCAAATGTATCAGACTTTAAATTGTATGTGAAGAAAGCATTTCCCGGATCGGTAGTCTTGTAGGTAATCTCAATTGCCCCGTTTATGTCACATGAAATATCTCCAATTACCATGAGTTTCTGATCCGATTTGAGGTAATCATTACTTCTTAAAAACTTTTTTGTTATCAATCTTGGATAACGATCTGTCCAGTAAATACTGTTAACAACCATGGTTAAATAAGGAACGTATTCTTCAAACTTACCGGCATATTTCTCCGGATGATCATAATAATCCTGAAGATGAAAGTTTCCTTCTTTAGCTCTTACAAGGTCTTCTTCCTTAAATACAACCTTGAACAGATTCTTTGAAAAATCATCCTTTGATATATTATTTAAGTTACGAAGGTCGCCGGGACTGATTTCCTTTACTGGAAGAATATCAATTATTTCCTGTGCACCTTTAGATACATTTCCATAGCCCGCAAAACCGATTACCAGAGGTTGAAGTTGTTCAGGGATTCCCTGGATTTTTATTTTATTTCCAATTTCTTTTAAAACTTTTACCGTTTCTTCAAGCGATTCGTACTGATAAGCCTGTTTTATTTTATCAAACGGGGTCTGAATACCTTTGGACTTTAATTTTTGTCCAAAAGCGTGAAGAGACTCTACCATACCGGCAATCCCGGCGTATCTGCCAAAGAAGATCAGTCTTCTGTTACTTTCGTCCACTATTCTTTCATAATCAATTAGATTGCATTTAAGCTCCATCATCTTTTTGAGCAGAGGCATGTTATAAGATTGACCTTTAATCGTGTGAGAAAAGAAAATGTATGTCTTACCCGGTCGATAAAAGTGGAGAGGTATTTCCTTTACTGCAAAGATTACTTTAGCACTATGTATATCTTCAACCACTTCTGCACCTGCTGTACTGTACTGCTCATTGGTATATGCTCGAATTTCAGATGGTTGAATCAACGTTTGGATACCATATTTTGCTTTCAAATATTTTACATCCTCAGGGATTAATGGTGTACGCTTCTCCCATTTATTTTTATCTGCACGTCTTATTCCAATAATCATATTGCTGAAATGTTAAATAGGTTATTATTATAGTTTATTAATTATCTAATCGAAGAAAAAAACGAACGGCAGTAACGGTTAAAAAACGTTTTCGTAACGCGAGATAAGATAACTACGCAGGTTTATCCTGTGGATTTGGATGTTTGACTTTTCGGTTAAAATCAGCATATAATTAAAAAATTTAATTTGATTAGTATAAAAATTAATCAATAATGCCTCAATTAACAAAAGCAATGGTAAGGATAAAATGGCTTATAATTTCACAAAAAATAGAATATTTTAGTAGTAGAAGATTTTCTCTTATTATTTTTTTTCGATTGGAACAACTTCAATTCCTTCAAACAATTAAATCAAGAAATACTCATTAACGCACAATTTAAAAACCAGGAGTAATACATGCAGTTTTTAAAAAAATTAGGTATTGAAAAAAACAATTATGGTTCTTCAACAGGATTGAAATGGAATAAATCAAAATCTGAAGGTCAGCTGAAAATTCATTCACCTGTAGATGGAAAACTAATTGCATCAGTTTATCAGGCATCAGAAAAAGATTATGATAATGTTATAAAGTCTGCTGAAAAAGCCTTTAAAGAATGGAGAATGATTCCTGCCCCGAAGAGGGGAGAAATAGTACGGCAGATAGGAAACAGACTTCGTGAATATAAAGAACCGCTTGGAACTCTTGTCTCATATGAGATGGGAAAGTCGCTTCAGGAGGGTTTAGGAGAAGTACAGGAAATGATAGACATATGTGACTTTGCGGTGGGGCAATCTCGACAGCTATACGGTTTTACAATGCAATCTGAGCGTCCGATGCACAGAATGTACGATCAGTATCATCCTCTCGGAATAGTATGTACAATATCTGCTTTTAATTTTCCGGTTGCCGTATGGAGTTGGAATGCAATGATTGCTGCAGTCTGTGGTGATGTCAATATTTGGAAACCGTCCTCAAAAGTTCCGCTTACTGCCATAGCAACACAAAAGATTATTTCGCAGGTATTAAAAGAAAATAAACTGCCGGAAGGAATATTTTCACTTGTAATTGGTAAAGGTTCAACAGTCGGGGAAAGAATACTAAATGATAAACGTGTTTCACTTGTTTCCGTTACCGGTTCTACGAGAGTTGGTAAACATGCCGCCGAAGTAGTTGCTGCACGATTCGGAAAAACAATTCTTGAACTTGGCGGAAATAACGCAATAATAATTACTCCTGATGCTGATTTGAAACTGGCAATTCCGGCAATAGTTTTTGGGGCGGTTGGAACAGCAGGTCAAAGATGCACAACCACACGCAGATTGATTATTCACGAATCGATTTACGATAAAGTAAAAACCTCTTTATTAAAAGCATATAAAACTATAAAAATCGGTGATCCGCTTGATGAAAAAAATCACATGGGACCATTAATAGATAAAAATGCAGTGAATGATTTTACAAATGCATTAAAGCAGGTGAAGAATGAAGGTGGAAAAATTATTGCCGGAGGGAAAGTGCTTGGCGGTAAAGGATACGAATCCGGCTGCTATGTTACACCATCAATTGTGGAAGCAAAAAACAGCTACAAAATTGTTCAGGAGGAGACATTCGCACCAATTCTCTATCTTATTAAGTATAAAAAGGATGTTGATGAAGCTATTGGAATTCAAAATGGAGTTGTGCAAGGTTTATCATCAGCTATTTTTACGAATAATTTAAAGGAAGCCGAGAGATATCTCTCCTGTGCTGGTTCTGATTGCGGAATTGCAAATGTAAACATAGGAACATCGGGCGCCGAAATTGGCGGTGCGTTCGGCGGTGAAAAAGAGACGGGCGGAGGTAGAGAATCGGGTTCCGATGCCTGGAAAGCCTATATGAGAAGACAAACCAATACAATTAACTTTGGGTCACAGCTGCCTTTGGCCCAGGGAATTAAATTTGACATATAAACAATACTTAAGTTAACTTTTTTAAAGGGAACGGGAATTTTTTCCGTTCCCTTTTTTACATTAAGAATCCTCTCATAAAAAGAGAAAATATTTCACCTATATCATAACGAGAAATTCTAAGGTAATATTACTTACTCTTCCCAAATTGACATGCAATTCTTTCTGAAAACTGTATCAATTCAATAAAGACTAATGAATGAAGTTCCGAGGAGTGTTTTGGCAAGCTTTTGGTGAATTAAATATTCAAATAGTAGTTCTAAACATTACGGTAAAAAATGACGACCTTAGATGTAAAAAAGTTAACATCAACAACCTCTGATTGGGAAACCAATGAATATGTAATATTAAGTAAGGTTAAAGATTGGTTAAATCAATTAAACAGAAATAAATTATTCCCTTCGCTGGATGAATCTCGTCATTTAAATCAGAGCCTTGAAGATATCGTTCGTGAAAACATTGATTGTAAACTTTGGTTTGATAATGAAATAAGAGCCAGAAGAATTAATGAACGATTTACAGTCTATGAAAAAGCCCATCAGATCGGTTTTAAACTTGACAGAATGTTTGATTTTATTAAATGGGCGTTAAAAATTAACAAACAGGTAATTATAGAAGGAGAGATAATAAAAGAGTTTGTTGAAAATAATATCCAATTGAGAAAAATATCAACGGCTGAGAAAAACTTTCATGGCAAAGGATATTTTGCTCTCCCGGATAATAAAAGAGAACTTCTTAACGTTTATCTGTATGAAGCTGTTTGGGACTGGTCAAGAGAACATATATCGCAGCGCTTGCAATCGAAGCTAATAAGATCAATTCCTCAGCAGCTTGTGAAAAATCCTGTTGAGCAATTGATGTTTGAATTTATAAATTTTTCCCAGGAATTATACGATCCAGTAGTTTATATTTTTGAAACTAATCTAGACTTTCCTTACAAAGAAACTATTCTTCCACTAGCAGAAGAACGACTATTGAACGTATTAGGTACTTAACGAATTTGTGTTATTCCCGCATTTAATCTTACCAAATCAGAGACTATATACGCGGATTCAGTTAAATACGGATCATCCTTTTCCTCTTCATCAACTGCAGGCACTTCATCTTTTTCGATCAGCTTTAAACCTTTATTTTTTCTTCGCTCGTTCTCACGTCGAAACTCCCGCTCCTCTTCATCCTTTTTTTCTTTCTTGCGGATTTCTTCGTTCAATGAAACATAATTACTACTGAGTGATAAATTATACTCTTCAATTTCATCTTTTAAATATATAAAATCTGCATCACTGTTTTGTCTTAATTGAGATGATTTAATTAAATCGGGTAATAATCTCGACAGATCTTTAAATTTTTCAAACTTAGTTGGTTTAATTTGGTCCCAGGGAAGGGAAGTCGGGTCAGAACTTTCACCAAAATCGTGAGCATCTACATATGAAGGAAATTCGATATCGGGAACGACGCCCAGATTTTGAGTACTGCCGCCGTTTATTCTGTAATACTTGGCAATAGTTACTTTTACTTGTCCAAATTTATTAACGTTATGAGATGCAAGCCGGTTTAAATCAATTAAATTCTGAACTGTACCTTTTCCGTAAGACTGCTCGCCAACAATTATTCCCCTCTCATAATCCTGAATTGCAGCAGAGAATATTTCAGAAGCAGACGCACTAAAGCGGTTAATTAAAACCGCAAGTGGTCCGTTGTAGATTATTTCCGGATCGGGATCATTACTTACATCTATATTGTCAAAAGAATCTTTTACCTGAACAACCGGACCCTTTTCAATGAATAATCCGGTCACATCAATTGCTTCGAGGAGTGATCCGCCGCCGTTATTTCTCAGGTCAACAACAATCCCGTCCACCTTTTCATTTTTTAGAGTTTCAAGAATCTTTCTAACATCCGAAACTGTACTTTTAGACTCTTTATCACCATTACGGTATCCTTCAAGATCTGTATAGAATTTAGGAATTGTTATTATTCCAATCCGATATGGGATTCCGTCGTTTCTTACCTCTATAATTTCACTTTTTGCTGCCTGATCTTCCAGTTTGACTTTATCCCGGATTAACTTCAATTCGACTGGTGTTGCTGTTAAACCACCATCGGCTGGAAGAATCTGCAGCCTGACTAATGTTTCCTTCGGACCTCTTATTAGCTGAACCACATCGGTTATTCTCCAACCAACAACATCAACATACTCACCATCTTCACCTTGTGCTACGGCAATAATTCTATCATCGACGTTCAGCTTTTTGGATTTAAATGCCGGACCGCCGGGTATTATTTCAACAACTTTTGTGTATCCTTCATCATACATCAATCTTGCACCGATGCCTTCAAGTGAAAGGCTCATATCAATTTTAAAATTTTCAGATGTAACCGGTGAAAGATAATTTGTATGCGGATCGAGGCAACTTGCATATGAATTCATTGCAAGCTGGAAAACATCTTCGCTGTTATATTGATCTAATAGTCTTTTATAATTATCGTAGCGATTAGAAAGATTAGTAACAATTTCTTCCCAATTTTTGCCCGTAAGCTTTAAATTTAATGCATCACTTTTCAGTCTTTCTTGCCAGAGTTCATTCATTGTAAAATAATTCTGAGCCCATTCTGCATCTTCTCTGCTAACTTCTACTGAGTCAATTAATGTGAAATCAAATTCGTTTGTTAAAATTGTATCTAAGTAAGCGATTCTCTCTCTCATTCGAAGAGTGTAGCGATTAAAAATTTCAAAAAATGGTTCAATATTTCCACTTATTAAGAAATCATCTAGAGTGTATCTGTATTTTTCATATTCATTAATATCGGATTTAAAGAAGTACAAACGATTAAAATCAAGAGCCTTCAAATATTTATCGAATAACAGAGAGGAAAGTGAATCATCAATATTAACTTTTTTATAGTGATAGCGGCTGAGAATAGTAGTTATTAATTGATTTTCAATATTGTAATGATTTTTAGGTTCAAGAACTTTAAGTGTATCCGCATCGCTAAAATTTTTTACTTCCTCACCCGTGTAGGTCGCAATTAAAAAATTTGATGCAACTATTACAACTGCTATAGCTAATACTATTTTCATTGCGTTAATTAATCCTTTATTCAACATTATTAATTCATTTCGATTTTATATACAACCGTAAATACTCTTTGTTCCCGAGAATTGCAATGCAAAATTGATGAGCGGAAATAAATTTATCAAAGGAAATAAGCTTTGACTGGTAAATATTATTCGCCGGAAAAGATGCTTCGATTAAAAATATACTCAACATTTTTAAGCATCATTTTATTATCGAATATTTCACTTAAATCACTTTCATTCAAGTATTTTGTAACTTCCTTAGAGTTCAGAAGCTCATCTTTTAAATATTTATTCTTGTCATTCCAAACATTCATCGCTGCGTTTTGTACTATTCTATAAGCATCTTCACGGGTCAATCCCTTATCGACTAACTTTAACAAAACAGTCTGAGAAAAAACTAATCCTCTTGTGAGGTTGAGATTGGTGAGCATGTTATCCGGATAAATGATAAGATTATTAATGAGATTGATCGTCAAATCGAGCATATAATTTAGTGCTATGCAACTGTCCGGTATAATTATTCTTTCAACAGAAGAATGGGAAATATCACGTTCGTGCCAGAGAGCTACATTTTCCAAAGCGGCAAGTGCATTTGCCCGAAGGATTCTTGCAAGGCCGGTTATTCTTTCACTGATAATCGGATTACGCTTATGAGGCATAGCAGATGAGCCTTTCTGTCCCTTTGAAAAATATTCTTCTGCCTCTAAGACTTCAGTTCTTTGCAGGTGCCTGATTTCAATTGCAATTTTTTCAAGTGTTGCACCAATTATTGCAATTGTACTCATAAATTCTGAGTGTCTGTCCCTCTGAATAACCTGAGTAGAAACACTTGCAGGTTTTAATCCCATCCTGTTGCATACGTATTCTTCAACTTTAGGAGATAGATGTTCGAACGTGCCGACTGCACCGGAAATTTGTCCGACGCTGATACCTTCAATAGAATTTTCAATTCTCTTTATATTTCTTTTAATTTCTTCAAACCATAGTGCAAACTTCAAACCCATTGTTGTCGGTTCAGCATGGATTCCATGTGATCTGCCGATACAAACTGTTTCTTTATGTTCAATTGCTCTTCTCTTTAAAGCTTCTTTCAAATCTAATAACTGTTCTTGCAGGAGTTTGCCTGCGGTTTTCATTTGATAGGACAGGGTAGTATCTAAAATATCGGAAGATGTCATTCCATAATGGATATGCCGCGACTCTTTCCCTACATATTCTGCTACATTTGTTAGAAATGCTATTACATCATGTTTAGTAGTTTCTTCAATTTTAAGAATTCTCATTACATCAAATTTCGACTTCTTTTTAATTACTTCTAAATCTTCTTTTGGCATTTCTCCAAGTTCGACACGGGCTTCACAGGCAAGGATTTCAATTTTTAACCATGTTGAAAATTTAAACTCATCTTCCCAGATTTTCCCCATTTCAGGGAGTGTATATCTTTCTATCATCTTCGTTCCAGTTTCATTTGCTTAGTTATTTCTTTTTCATCTCTAATAATCTTCAAGGTTATTGTCTGACCGGTTCTGAATTCGTGGAAGACACTGAAAATTGTATTTTCATCATTAATTTTGTACCCTTCAATCTCAAGAATTATGTCTCCTACTTCTATGCCGGCATTAAGTGCCGGAGTATTAGGATAGACTTTAGTTACAATAACACCTTTGACATTCTCAAGATGATAATAACGTGCAATACCTTCATCGATCGATTGAATTCTCATCCCAATTTCAAAATCTCTGTCTACTTTTCCATTCTCTTTAAGCTCATCAATTATACTTTTAACCTTATTTATCGGAATTGCAAATCCTAATCCGATGCTTCCCGAAGTACCACCTGCTGTAAAGATAAGTGTGTTCATGCCGATGACTTCGCCAATACTGTTTACGAGTGGACCACCACTGTTTCCCCCATTAATTGCAGCATCTGTTTGAAGCATATTTATGTAATACCTATCGTTTATAGGTTCAAGGTTCATTCCGGTTGCACTGATTACTCCAACAGTTACAGTTGGTTTATCATTTAGTTCAAACAATCCAAATGGATTTCCAAGAGCAATTACCCATTCACCTATAATAACATCTTCCGAGTTCCCCATCTTTACGTATGGCAAATCATCTCCGTCGATTTTAATTAAACAAATATCACTGGCCAGATCTGTTCCGATTACCTTTGCATCATAAGATCTTCCGTCAGTTAATGTAACTGTGATCTCTGTTGCATTGCCCGCAACGTGGTCGTTGGTTACAATATAACCATCCGGTGAGATAATATAACCTGAACCTAAACCTTTAACTTCGCGATTATATGTTCCCCGATCGCCAAAAAATCTTTTGAAGAAAGGATCATCAAAAAATGAAAAGAACGGATCTCTGTATTCACGAATCTCAATAACATTTATCCCGACAACTGCAGGACTCACTTTTCCCACAGTCTCTGTAATGATATTTCTGCGGGAGTTTGAAATTTCATTATTGATAGATTCTCTATTCTGAGCCAAAACAAAATTCGGATCGTCGATACTTAAATTTTCAGATGAAACTTTACTTCGATTTTGAAAGAGAAAAAGGTAGCATAGGAATAAGACTACTAAAGCAGTTATCGTAATTATATAAGTTCTGGTCTTAATCATTTTTTTATAACTCTCTTTGTTTTTTGTTCAATTACTAATTCTTTCAATGGATCAATATGTTTAATTAAAATAAGCACCAGTATAGAAGTTGAAACAAATACTACACTCGACACATCATCGGTTTTCGGATAAGTGTATTTGATAGCAATTTCAATAGTATTGTAAACAATTAAAAGCGAAAGAATCGTGGCTGCAATATTAGAAAAAAGTACATTCTTTCTCATCAAATAAAAAATTACCCATAAAATAGTCCATACTACAAGTAAAAAGGGAAAAATGACAGCTGCACCCCCTGCTGCTGTCGCTAAACCTCTGCCACCCTTAAATCCTAACCATGGATTAAAGCAATGGGAGAGTACGGCAAAAAAAACAGATAAGGCAGGGTATATAAAATTTTCAGGGAAAAGAAAAATTAATACTCCCGCAGAAAATGCGCCTTTGAAGAAATCAACCATCAATACTAGTATTCCAATCAGTTTTGATCTTGTTACACGAAAGGAATTAAAAGCACCGACATTTCCCGAACCATTTTTAGTAATATCGATTCCCTTTATTCGCTTAGTTAATAAGTAAGCTGCGGGAATAGAACCAAATAAATAGCCGATTACAGAACTAATTAAATATTCCATTGGGTATTAAATATCTAGGATAACAATAATAAATTTATAAAAACTTTATGAGATTATTATTCAACATAATTTGAAGATGTGTAAAAATGGAGGCGGCGGTCAGGTTTGCCCCGAAATAATATTTCGGGGTTGCAGACCTTCAGCAGGTAATCTTGAATTTACCTTTTTTAGCTTTAATTTCTTTCTCTCGTTTCATAGCATCAGAT
>Ga0209536_100002933_pt1 | contig 27624 bp, 19 predicted proteins | sample DeeMarSeWOR28_12_FD_187461 | JGI IMG/M metagenome (GOLD analysis project Ga0209536, IMG submission 187461) | Marine sediment microbial communities from White Oak River estuary, North Carolina - WOR-2-8_12 (SPAdes) (version 2) | ecosystem: Environmental > Aquatic > Marine > Intertidal zone >... | reverse complement strand
TTTGGATAGTTTTAAGGGGAGGGTAGTTTGGGGGGTAGTTTGGAGGAGGGGTAGTTTGGACATCCACCACCGAGGGGTGGGTAGTTTGGACATCCACCATCTCAGGGGCGAAAACTTGAAACGCTCACCGATTTGAAGCTCAAGGCTGGTTAGTACTAGCCCAAGTCCTTTTGGTTCAGTCTATTGAATTCAGAATTGCGGGACCAAAGGCAACTTGATGCGGGCACGTTTGCGACTTGGCGATGGTCCGCCGCGCCCGCAGACTCGCTTGAATCGCCGTGCCTCCCGATGACCTGGCGTTGGATGGGCTCATCCCTATTCGGGACAGAGCCGGCGCCCCAGGCTGATGCCCATGATGAACTGCTTGCCCATGGACCGCGCAAACGCGCGCAGCCGGCTCACCGAACCTAGAGCCGAGGCGATGCGCTTAGGTTTGTCCGCTATGTAGCGTAGCAGTTCATGCCCATCCAGCCCTAACCTGTACAGGATCGGTGGCAGGTCCGGCGGAATGTTTCCCCTTTTCTGCGTATCGACAGCGCGGCCCGCCCAGTCGACCAGTTGCAGATAGTCGATCATGCGGCAAGGAATGGCTCTTGTGTCGCTAGTCTGGTCGCTGAAGGGCGCGAGCTCGAATGCGTCAGGATGCTGAATGCGTTCCTGGATTGAAGTGAAATCCGAAGTTTCCAGCGTGGCGGCCATTGCAGCACGAATCGGATTGAGATCCACATAGGCCATACAGGCCAGCACGGACCGTTCGTCGAGCAAGGCCTGCGAGCGGAACCGGCCTTCCCAGAAGCGGCCGCTGCAGTGATCTTCGGCATTCGCCATGCGGGCGATGGATTCATTGAGACACCGCATGAACCAAGACAGGTCGTACAAGCGGTGACGCCAGGTTTCAATCCAGACAGCAGCCGCCTGGCGTTCCGCCTCGCCAAGCCGCTCACCGGCTATCAAGCGCTGCACCAACGGCGGGCCGCGGAACAGTTTCAACCAGCGCTCGGCCACTTTCTCATCGGACCACGCCAAGGCGCGTTCCCGGTCCACCCGGATGACCAAGTGATAGTGGGTACTCATCACCGCATAAGCGCATAGGTCGATAGCGAAGACGCTGGCCAGATCTTTCAACCGCTCGACGATCCAGCCGCGGCGGTGCGAGAAATCAAAACCCGAAACGGGGTCGACCCCGCACAGAAACGCCCGCCGCACACAGCGGCTTATGCAGTGGTAGTAAGGTGTGTCGCTGAGTGATACCAGGCGTTTACGGGGCTGCGGCATACCCGGATTGTGCACCATTGCGGCACCTGGATGTATACGCGATCCCACCATAAGTGTGTAAGATTTCCCTGAGTGGTGGGTGTCCTCAACCACTTCCTCAACCACTTCCTCCTGAGTGGTGGGTGTCCTCAACCACTTCAACCACTCAACCGCCGCTCTCTGCTGCACCCAGGCTCAGCGGAGGGATCTTCCACACGAACCCTTCCAGTGCGCACACCTCTCCGTCGATCACGGCAGGGCGAAAGAGGGCGCTTTCCAGAATGGTCAGGATTTCCCGGGACTGCTCCTCTGACAAACCCTCCTCAGGACTGATTATCTCGACGTCTTGCAGTCTCCCGTTTGCCATCACGGTCATCGATATGTCCACGCTGCCCGCCACGGCCGGTGAATCCACGTCCCGTACGAAGGACTCCGCCGTGTTCATGAAGCGAATGGGCGTCGGCTGCCCCAGGTACCTGTCGGCAAGAGAAGCGAAATTTCGGCTGGCGGCCAGGATGCGGTAGGCCTGCTCGTAGTTGTGCTCAGCCGACCGGTAGTACTCGAACGCGAGGTTCCAGTCACCGACCTGGGCGACGGCCTCTGCGACATCCAGTTCGGTGGCGTTCGGATTCTCCTGCCAGGATTGCACTACCCGCTTGAGAGCGGCCTCGCCCGCCAAAAAGTGATCCAGGGCTACCCGGCCGGGGCCCAGCTGATCTCCAACTTCATCGGGGTTCATGACCAGGTCGGGGTTTGGCGATTGCCTGGTCAGCGCCACCTTATGGATCGCCCGGAAATGCGCCTGCGCCTCCGCCCGGCTGCTCATTGCAGACTGAGGATGCCCAAGTCCGTACTGCACCTCGGTCAGGTAGGCGATGCGTTCCGCCAGGTAACTGAGATTCTGATAATCGGAGGGCCGGATCGGCTCTGCGCTCTGTTCCAGCCGATCGGTATACCAAGCGGAGATCTGCTCCAGGGCCGGCAGCAAGTCCGGGCTGTTTTCACCGTGGTGCTGAGCGTGAATCCGATAGATCTGTTTCAGGACATCGACGGCCGCCTCCGGGTTGTCCACGCGAAACTCGATGTCCGCGATGCTGTACAGATAGTTTGTCTGCTCCAGGCTGTAGGGGCCGAAATTCACCCGCGACACCATCGCGGCCCGGTGGAACGCGTCGCGCGCCTCCTCGAGTTCTCCCAGTTCGATCAGCGAATGGCCCATACCGTGATAGAGGTCCACGAGTTCACCGGCATAGGCGCCCCCCATCGACTCCGTCTGTTCAATGGCTTCGAGGTAATCGCGCACCGGGTCGGTTCCGGGCGGCACGACGAAATCCTGCGCCCCCAGTACGGGTGCGGCCATGAGCAGCGCGCATCCGATCAGCCGCTTCATTCGACGGAGTGTAGCGCCTGCATGCAGCCACGGCGGTCGGGGGCATTGGTGTCCATATTCATGTATTCGTGTCCCACGTTCGTGCCCCTATTCGTGGATGTCCATATTCTCTCCCTATATTCTCTCCCCCCTCCGTGGATGTCCATATTCTCCCTTCTCCTATATTCTCCCTACCCCGTGGATGTCCATATTCTCCACCTACGGTCCATCAAGTGGAATTCCAGAGTTGGGGGACGAAGCAGGCTCCGTTTGCAACGGTAATCCAGCCCGGGCGCCGTGGCCAACGGCGAGCGGGGTTTCAGTGCAAGCCATCCTCGCGCGGCGGCACGCTCCGCGTGCGGCCGGAACCGACGGATATAGATGTGGGGTGGGGTGGGTGGTCCGGTGCAGGGGCTTCGGCCCGACTGCACCGGGCCGAGGGTCAGGAGCCGACAGCGATGTCCAGTACGTCGTCGACTTCGATCCGTCTCTTGTCCACGCGCGCGTACTCGTACAGGCCCGCCTCGTCGAAGATGACGCGGTCCTCATAGTCGTCGAACCACAGCGCCTCGGGGTTGCGTGCAACGATGCAGACCTTGCCGCGGTCCGGGGCACCCAGCGCATTGCGCAGGATCTTGAAGATCAGCACGCCGTTCTCGGTACCCGGCACACCCGGAATGGGCGCGTTGGTGACCGCCGCCACCTCGGTCTTGCCCTTGTAGTGGGTGATCGACAGGCGGGCATGGGTCTCCACGCCGGACAGGCCCTTCTGGGATTCGTTCAGCAACTGCCAGGCTCTCTCGATCGGCACGTTGAAAGCCCGGTAGGCAACGATGTCCCGGCCGCAGAAGAAATAGTGGTTGCCGACACCCACCCGGTACAGGGCGCGCTGCATCACGCGCAGCGCATCGGCGTCGTCGTTGATGCCCTTGATGATCGGCGCCTGGTTTTCGACGCTGATCCAGCCGCGGGAGACCACGGCGTCCATGGCCCTGCGGGTATCGTCGTGCCACTTCAGCGAGCCGTTCGGGTTGGTCAGGTACTCGCCGTCGGCTCCCTTCAGCAGGAATTCGTCCGGGTGGTTGAAGTGGATCATCAGCCGGAAGCCGACATCCGGCCAGGTGGCATGGAATTGGTCCAGCATGGCGAGGAAAGCCTCGTCGAAACGCTTGGGATGGAAGGACATTTCCTTGGTGCCGAGGCGGATCGACTCCACCCCGGACTCGGCCAGCGCGGCCATCCATTGGCCGATCTTGCGGTTGGGCAGCACCATCGGGTCGCCACCGGACAGCAGGATTTCCCGCAGCTTCTCGCGCCCCGTTTCCGGGTGCCGGCCGCCGTTGGCGGCGACGATCCGGTTGTGGGCGCGGATGTAGTCGGTCACCGCCTTGATCTTCGCCAGGCCCTTCTTGGCGACGGTGCCGTCCTGCCGCTCGATGTCCTTCTGGCTGATCAGTTCCTCGCGGTAGCAGAAACGGCAGTGCGCGGAGCAGGTGGAAACCGTGTACAGCAGGCCCATTTCATACTTGTGCAGCATGCCCTCGACCGGCGCGAAATCCATCTGGTAGCCTGGATCTTCCGAGCCCGCCAGGTTGAGCGTTTCGTCCGGGCTGGCCTTGACGATCCGCCTCAGGGGCTCGCTGTTCTGCGCCATTTCGAAAAAATGCCGGGTCAGTTTCACCGGCATGCGCGACTCGACGTCGCGCTCCGTTCCCCTCAGGCGCGCCAGCGCCGTGAGCTCATCCGCGCTGTAAAACGCCGCAATGTCAGCTGGCGCCGTCTCCTCGAGAAACGGCTTCAGGCCGTTGATGATGTCACGGTCGTACTTGGGATTCTCGATGGTATCCAGGAAAGCCTGCTCTCTTGCGGTCGGTTCGTACCTGTCTGCGCCTGCCACTTCTCACCTCTTCATTCGATACGGTTGGCTGTCATTAATGTAACACATTGAACGATAAATTTGTGATAATGTAACATAATGAACATCAGGAAATCCCCCGCTTCCGCGCCGGACCTGGTGGCCGCCGTCAGCGGTGAATTGACGCCCGCCGAACGGCGCATCGCCGAGGCCGTGCTGGCCGAGCCCACGCTGCTCGCCTTCGGCACGGTTACAGACCTTGCCAGCCGCATCGGAACCAGCCGGCCGACCATCGTTCGCTTCGCCAACAAGCTGGGCTTCAAAGGCTACACCCAACTGCAAAGGCACGTCCGCAGCGATTTGTCCCATCGCCTCGCGCGTCCCAGCGAGCGGATCAGGCATGAACAAGGGAACTCTCCCGGGGCCAGGGCGGCCATCAATAACGCCCTCGCTTCGGTATTCGAGGCCGTCGACGGCGAGCGGCTCGGCGAACTGACGGCGCCCATTCTGCGGGCGGAGAAGGTCTGGATTCTCTCCGGCGAGACATCCCAGGCGGGCGCGCGCAAGTTGCACAGCGGCCTCTCCATCGTCCGGCCGGGCGTGCGCTTGCTCGAGGAGCGCACATTCGGCGCCGATGCCTGCGACGTGGGGCCGCGTGACGCGGCCGTGGTGATGGATTTCTTTCGCTACCGGCGCCGCGTAACCGAGGCTGCGCGCTTGCTTGCGCAGTCCGGCGCAACCATCGTGGCCATCACCGACAGTCCCCTTTCGCCGTTGGTCGAGTTGGCGGATACCTGGTGCGAAATCGAAGTGCCGGCCGTGGGCCCGTTCGACAGCTCGGTACCGGCGGTGGCCATCGTCGAGTTGCTGGTGGCCCGCGTGGCCCGCGACCTGCACGACCAGGCGACCGCCCGCATCGACCGCATCGAGGCCTTGTGGGAAGAAACCAGGGTTTTCCAACAATGAGTTTTTCCAGGAGTGAATCGAAGTGATTGACAAGCGGTGTGAATCCGTCGCGCAGGCGGTTGCCGATATTCCGGACGGTGCAACGGTGATGATCGGGGGTTTCGGCGCTTCCGGCAGCCCGATCGAGCTGATCCACGCTCTGATCGACCACGGCGCCCGCGATCTCACCGTGATCAACAACAACACCGGCAATGGCGAGGTGGGGCTGGCCGCGCTGATCGGCAACGGGCAGGTGCGGAAGATGATCTGTTCCTTTCCCCGCTCCAGCCAGTCCAGGGTGTTTCCGGAGTTGTACAAGGAGGGCCGCATCGAACTCGAACTGGTTCCCCAGGGCACCCTGGCCGAACGCATCCGGGCGGCGGGCGCGGGCATCCCCGCGTTCTTCACGCCGACCACCGTGGGCACGGTCCTGGCGGAAGGCAAGGAGGTCCGGGAGTTCGATGGCCGCCCCTACGTGATGGAACCGTGGCTGAAGGCCGACTTCGCGCTGGTCAAATGCGAGATGGCCGACCTGGTCGGCAACCTGACCTACAACAAGACCGCCCGCAATTTCGCCCCCCTCATGTGCATGGCGGCCGCGACGACCATTGTTCAAGCCAGAAAGGTCGTTCCGCCAGGCGACATCGATCCCGAACACGTGATCACGCCGGGCATCTTCGTCAATCGGGTGGTCGAGGTGACCGACCCTGTCCACGAGGACGTGTTGATCGCCGCAGGGAGGAGCTACCCATGAGCGCCGGCTGGACCCGAGAGCAAATGGCGGCCAGGGCCGCCCAGGACATCCCCGACGGTTCCTACGTGAATCTCGGTATCGGCATTCCCGAACTGGTCGCGAAATTCGTGCCCGAGGGCCGGGAGTTCATTTACCACACCGAGAATGGAATGCTCGGCATGGGCCCGCCGCCGAGCGAAGACGAACGCGACCTGGACCTGATGAATGCCGGCAAGAAGTACGTGACGGCCCTGCCCGGCGCTGCGTATTTCCACCACGCCGACAGCTTCAGCATGATTCGCGGCGGCCACATCGACGTGTGCGTGCTCGGCACCATGCAGGTGGCCGCGAACGGTGATATCGCCAACTGGTCGACGGGCGCGCCGGGGGCGATCCCCGCCGTGGGCGGCGCCATGGACCTGGTGCAGGGCGTGAAGAACATCTTCGTGATCACCGAGCACACGACCAAGACCGGCGAACCGAAGCTGGTCGAGCGCTGCACCTACCCACTGACCGGACCGGGCGTGGTCTCGCGCATCTATACCAACCTTGCGGTGGTCGACGTCGGCCCCGGGGGATTCCGGGTGCTCGAACTGGCGCCCGGCGTCACGTTCGAGGAAGTGGAAAAACAGACCGGCGCCCCCATCCTGCCGCCCGAATAGAGGAAACCGAAATGACCGACGTATTCATCTGTGACGGCATTCGCACGCCGGTTGGGCGTTACGGCGGCGGCCTGTCGGCGATACGGACCGATGACCTGGCCGCCATTCCCATAACGGCCCTGATGGAGCGGAACCCGGGCGTGGACTGGTCTGCGCTCGACGACGTCATGCTGGGCTGCGCCAACCAGGCCGGCGAGGACAACCGCAACGTGGCGCGCATGGCCGGCCTGTTGGCCGGCTTGCCGCAGGAAGTGCCGGCCTGCACCATCAACCGCCTGTGCGGATCCGGCCTGAACGCCGTGGGCAGCGCGGCGGCGGCGATCCGGGCGGGTGAAGGCGACCTGATGATCGCCGGGGGAGTGGAAAGCATGTCGCGCGCGCCTTTCGTGATCGGCAAGGCCGAGGGCGCCTACGGGCGCACGCAGCAGATGTACGACACCACCATGGGATGGCGGTTTATCAACGAGAAGCTGGAGCGGCAGTACGGGACGGACGTGATGCCGCAAACCGCCGAGAATCTCGCCGCAGAGCGGTCCATCAGCCGCGACGACCAGGACCGTTTCGCCCACTGGAGCCAGGTCAAGGCAGCCGCCGCCCAGCAGGACGGCCGCCTGGCCGGGGAAATCTGCCCGGTCAGCATTCCGCAGCGCAAGAAGGACCCGTTGATTGTCGACCGGGACGAACACCCACGGGAAACGTCGCCGGACAAGCTCGCGCAACTCAAGCCGTTGTTCCCCGGGGGCACGGTGACGGCCGGCAACGCCTCCGGAATCAACGACGGGGCCGCGGCGCTGTTGCTGGCCTCGGAGGCCGGGGTAAAGCGCCACGGTCTGCAGCCCGTTGCCCGCATCCTCGGCATGGCGGTGGCCGGCGTGCCGCCGCGCATCATGGGTATCGGGCCGGTGCCGGCGACCCGCAAACTGCTGGCGCGTCTCGGCCTGAGCCTGGACGACTTTGACATCCTGGAACTCAACGAGGCCTTTGCCGCGCAGGCGCTCGCCTGCACGCGCGAGTTGGGCCTTGCGGACGACGATCCCAGGATCAACACCCGTGGCGGCGCCATCGCCCTGGGCCATCCGCTGGGCATGAGCGGAGCCCGCCTGGCGCTCACCGCGGTCGATCAATTGCGAAGCGGCGGTGGCAAGAGGGCGCTCTGCACGATGTGCATCGGCGTCGGGCAGGGTATTGCCCTTGTCCTGGAAGCCGCCGGCTAGGATAAAACCATGGATGCCCTGAATCGAGCCATCGAAGATCTGCGTGCGCGTTATGCTTCCGCCAACCCGCTGAGCGCGGCCGCGGATCGGGATGCGGAGCAGTACCTGCCCGGCGGCAACACGCGCACGGTTCTGCATTTCGATCCCTTCCCGCTCACCATGGCCCGCGGCGAGGGCGCCGAATTGGTCGACCTGGACGGCCACCGTTACGTGGATTTCGTGGGTGAATACTCCGCAGGTCTGTTCGGCCACTCGGAAGAGGCCATCAAGTCAGCCGTGCGCTGCGCTCTGGACGGGGGCGTGGTCATGAGCGCGCCCACCGCACATGAACGGAAGCTGGCCGAGTTACTCTGCACGCGTTTTCCGGCCATCGACCAGGTTCGCTTCTGCAACTCCGGGACCGAGGCCAATATCTGGGCCCTGACCACGGCCAGGCAACTGACGGGCCGCAAAAAGATCATCGTTTTCAGGGGCGCTTATCACGGTGGAGTGATCAAGTTCCCGCGTGGCCACAACGCCCTGAACATCCCTTTCGACTATGTTCTGGCGGATTTCAACGACACCGACGGCACCGAGGCGCTCATAGATCAGGTCGGGGGTGAACTGGCGGCCGTCATCGTCGAACCCATCCTGGGCGCCGGCGGCAATATTCCGGGCGACAGGGCGTTCATGGAAATGCTCCGGGAATCGACCCGGAAGGCAGGGGCGCTGCTGATATTCGACGAGATGAAAACGTCGCGTATCGGCCCGGCCGGGCTCCAGGGCATGCTCGGCATCAACCCTGACCTGACCACGCTGGGCAAATTCATCGGCGGCGGGCTGCCCATCGGGGTGTTTGGCGGCAGCGCCGAAATCATGGCGCATTTCAATCCGAAACACCCGGGTCACTGGAACCACGCGGGCACCTTCAACAATGACGTTTGCTCGATGGCCGCCGGCTGTGCCGCAATGGGCAAAGTCTTCACCCCGCAGCGCGCCCAGGAATTCTTCGAGTGGTCCGAGGCCTTCCGCCTGTCGCTCAACGAGCTGTTCGCCGCGCGGGACGTACCGATGTACGCCAACGGCATGGGCTCGATCATCGCCCTGCACTTTTCAAGGGAGCCTACCGAGAGGACATCGGATATCAGAGCCGGCTGCCAGGCCATGCGCCCGTTGCTGCACATGGCGCTGCTGCTGGAAGGCGTGTCGATCTGCAGCCGCGGCGACTTGTTCCTGTCGCTCCCGATGACCGCGGATCATCTCTCCCGGGCACATGACGCCCTGGACAGATTCATAGATCGATACAAGCCGCTGATCAGCGAGGTGCTGCGGGCCTACTCGTAACCGGGATCTCCTCATGCCGGCGTGGCGGCGCGCGCCGGCCGCTGCGGTCTTTTATACTTCCGGAGAAAAGTCAACCCGTCCGTGAACCGACACGGTCGGCCAGCGTGACGAGCCGGGGGTTCCCGATGTCAGACTTATCTGGTTTTTTTGCGGCGATCGAGAGGGCGCTTTTTGAGGTCGCTACCTGGGTCATTCTCATTCCGAAGACGCTTTACCTGGTTCTTTCCCATCCCGGCAAGGTGCCGGAATATGTCAAGGGCGAGCTTCGCCCGAGAGACGACGGAAGCGCCCGCTTCCAGGGCATCGTCTCACCCTTGTTGCTGTTCCTGTTGGTTGCGCTCGGTCCGCTTCTGCTCGTCCAGGTGGTTCAGTTGCCGAAGGCGCCGATCGAGGGCGCATCGACGGGCAACGTCGGCACCGAGTCCAGGTTCAGAGTGGATTTCGCAGACATTCCGGATGCCGATTCAATGCGAATCACTTGGTCCATCGAGAAGGCGGATACCGAGTGGGGTGAATTCATACATGACGAAACGCATTGTTATGAATACTGGCAACGGCTCGATTGCGGACAGGCCAGGTTCAGCGAACTGGTCGACGAAGGCAAAAGTGCAGACGAGGCCAGGCGGGTCATCATCGCGGAGGGTATTGATGCTTCCAAAGCCCAGGAGATATATGACTACTGGTGCTCCCCGCCCCCCGGACGTGGCTGCGACCCTGCCTTCGACCAGGCCTTTGACCAGTTTGCCGGGTTGATCGAAGCTGGCAACAGTGCCGACGAGACCAGGCGGGCCATCGCGGAAGCCCATGGTGCAGAGGCAGCCCAAAGGATATACGACTACTGGTGCTCCCCACCCCCGGGAAGCGGCTGCGATCCTGACTCTGACCAGAACTTTGACGAGGACTTTGACGAGGACTTTGACGACGACTTTGATGAGGACTTTGATGAGGACTCTGACCAAGCCTTCGACCAGTTTGCCGAGTTGATTGAAGCAGGCAATAGCGCCGACGCCGCCAGGCAGGCCGTCGCGGAAGATCATGGGGTCGACACAGCCTGGGAGTTATACGAATACTGGTGCTCCCCGCCGCCGGGAAGCGGCTGCGATCCCGCCTACGATCGCTTCGTCGAACTACAGAATGAGGGGAAGACCGAGCAGGCGGCTCTGGACGCGATATCCAGGGAATTCAGTCCGGAAGCTGCGGCTGCGATTTCCGGCCTCGAGGCAGGATTCGCCGAGCCCGAAGACTCCTACAGCGACGTTTTCACGTACACGTGGAAAGAGCCTGGAGTCTACCGGATCGAATTCGAAGTACGCGACATTCGGAGCGATGACCTCATCGATCAATCCGAAGTCAAAAAGATCGTAGTGGAGCAGAAGCCGTTGACCCCGGCAGCCACGGACTCCCCGGAAAGGGACCCTCATGACAGACAAAAGCCCCCGCCTTCAAGAGACCCAACGAACCTGGATCGAGAGCTACAGCCGATGGGGCATCTCGATTTCGACAAGGGACAGAATCCACGCGGCAACAAGCCCGGAGAGACCGATGCAAAGATCCAGGATTTCTTCCAGAGTTTCGCTACCGCCGCGATGGCGCTCGCATTTCTGATGTTTCCGCTGGTGCTGACGCTGGCGACTGAGCTTCACAGGGGCCGGCCGCTCACGCAGTCGACGATCAAGCCCGCATTTTATGCCCAGTGTCTGTATCTCTCGCCGTTTATCGTCTCGATCTGGATTCCGATACTGTTGTCGCAGTATCTGCCGGAGCCGGGGGACGAGTACCTGCTCGCCCTCCTCCTGGCCGCCGTTATCTTCCTCTGGCTGGTTATCGCCGAAGTAGGTTTCGTCAGGAACGAGCGTTCCATATCCCGGTTCAGGGCCATCCTGTGGCTGTTTGTGCCCGTGACTTTCGTGATTGCATCGCTGGCCGTGGTGGGTTTTCTCGCCTTCCAACACAAGTACGCCATCGTAGAGTATGTGGGCAGGTCCGTCATGGTGCTGATGTTGATACCCTTTATTGCGAGCGGCTTCGTCCGGCTATGGCGCCTGGTCACCAGAAAAAGCGTGGAAAGCCCGTTCGCGCACAGGAGAGTACCTGATGAACCGTAATGCCGGGCACCTCGCCGTCCTGACGCTGCTTGCACTGCTCATCGCGTCCTGCGACAAGCCGATTCCCCATGAACCCGATGCAGACGCCAATGGCCACACGGCCCCGACGGCCGCCACGATCGCGTCCAACCGGGCGGTGCTGGAAAGCCTGGATTTCACGGACGAGCGGGATTTCGAAGATGCCATGCGCGGCCTGGTCGCCTCGGACCCTGAATTGCGGGTGCTGTCCGAAACCGGTGCGCCGGTGTGGGACCTCGCGGCCAACGCCTTTATCGACGGCGAGGCGCCGCCCAGCGTCAACCCGAGCCTTTGGCGCCAGGCTCGATTGAACAACATCCACGGCCTGTTCAAGGTTACCGAAGGGGTTTACCAACTGCGCGGCTACGACCTGTCCAACATGACCCTGATCGAGGGCGCCACCGGCTGGATCGTGGTCGATCCGCTGACCGCCCGCGAAACGGCCGCGGCGGCCTTCGCCTTCGCACGCCGGCATCTTGGGGAACGCCCCATTGTCGCGATCGTCTTCACCCACAGCCACATCGATCACTTCGGCGGCGTTCTCGGCGTGTTGACCGGCCAGGACGTGCAGGCGGAAAACATCCGCATCATCGGCCCCCAGGGTTTCATGGAGGAGGCAACGAGCGAAAACGTCATCGCCGGGCCCGCCATGAGTCGCCGGGCGATGTTCATGTACGGCAAGCGCCTGGCGCGCTCCGGGCGCGGTCACGTCGATTCGGGACTGGGCATCTCGCCTGCTTTCGGCCGATTCGGACTGCTCGAGCCGACCGAGATCATCGACCACACGCCACAGTCGCTGGAGATCGACGGCCTGGAGTTCATTTTCCAGAACGCGCCCGGCTCGGAGGCCCCGGCCGAGTTGACCTTCTACCTCCCGCACGTGCGCGCCTTCAACGGTGCGGAAGTGACCTCCCACAACCTGCACAACCTGTACACGCTGCGCGGCGCCAAGGTGCGGGACGCCTTGCTCTGGAGCCATTACATCGACGAGTCCATCGCGCTCTTCGGCGAGGCGGAGGTGTACCTGGCGAGCCACCACTGGCCGATCTGGGGGAACGAGCGCATCCGTGATTTCCTGGAGGTGCAGCGGGACACGTACAAGTACATCCACGACCAGACCGTCCGGTTGTTCAACGAGGGTCTGACGCCCGGCGAGATCGCCGAAACGCTTGAACTGCCGGCCTCGCTGCAGGGAAATTTCCACAATCGTGGTTACTACGGAACGCTGCGCCACAACGCTCGCGCGGTGTATCAGAACTACCTGGGCTGGTACGACGGCAACCCCGCCCATCTCAACCCGCTGCCGCCGGCCGCCGCCGGGGCGCGCTACGTTGAACTGGCCGGAGGCGCCGAAGCCCTGTTGCGCGCGGCGCGCGCCGCCTATGACGAAGGCGACTACCGGTGGGCGGCGGAATTGCTGAATCACCTGGTGTTCGCCGATCCGGCCAACCGCGAAGCCAGGGGCCTGCTGGCCGCCTGTTATGACCAGTTGGGCTACCAGGCCGAGTCCGGGCCCTGGCGGGACGTCTACCTGAGCGCGGCATTGGAGCTGAGGCACGGGCCCCCGGACCAGGGGCTGAACGTCGCGGCGATGGAGGACGTGCTGCGGCAGACGCCGGTGCGGCGCTTTTTCGATTCGATGGCGGTGCGGTTGAATGGGCCGGACGCGGAGGGCGTGGAGCTGAGGGTCAATTTCGTGTTTACCGACCTCGGCGAGAGCTACCTGCTGAAGGTCGGGAACTCGGTGCTGCACCACCATCCTTCCGACGCCGACACGCCGGCGGACGCGACACTGAAGCTCACCCACGAGATGTTCCTGGCCATGCTGACCGGACAGGCCGGGCTCAGGGAGCTGCTGCTGTCGGACGAGATCGAGCTGGAGGGGAGCAAGCTGGATCTGCTGAAATTCCTGTCCCTGCTGGACAAACCCGACGGGCGGTTCAACATCGTGACCCCGTGAGAAAGCGGTGGGATGAATGGGTGACAGGCGCTTCAGCCCGCGACGCCCCTGCCTGAAATACCCGCGGGCGCGCCCGAACGGGCCCTTGAACCTGCCGAGGAGATAACATCATGGCGGCCACATTGTCGCATCGCAAAGAGCTCTGCTTCTGGGGCTGGGGCTACACGGACGAGGCCCTGAGCCCCTCCGAAGAGGAACAGGTGGCGCGCCTGGCAGCCGGGCTGGGCGCCGTGACGAGACCCGGGCCGGCGCCGGTGCTGGAAGACTTCCAACTTCCCATGCCGCGCGTGGCGGCTTCGGATGCGCTGTCCCCGATCCTCTCGGCAACGCCGTATGACCGCGTCACCCACGGCTACGGAAAGTCGTTTGCCGACCTGGTGCGCATGCAGTTGCGGGAGATGCCCTGCCCGCCCGACTGGGTCGCTTTCCCGCGGACCGAGCAGGACCTGTTCGCGCTCATGGACTTCGCCGCCGGCAGCGGCGCCGCCCTTATCCCGTTCGGCGGCGGCACCAGTGTCTGCGGCGGCGTGGAGCCGGACGTGGGCGGTGATTACTCGGCGGTGATCAGCGTGGACCTGCAGTACCTCAACCGCGTCGTCGAAATCGATCGCAGCAGCCGCGCGGCGCTGATCGAGGGCGGCGCCCTGGGCCCGGAGCTGGAAGCGGCCCTGAAGCCGCACGGGCTCACCCTGCGTCATTTCCCCCAGAGCTTCCAGTTCTCGACGCTCGGCGGCTGGATCGCCACCCGGGCGGGCGGGCACTTCGCCAGCAACTACACTCACATCGATGATTTCGTCGAAAGCCTGCGGATGGTGACCCCGAGCGGGGTGATGGAGAGCCGCCGCCTGCCCGGCTCGGGCGCCGGCCCGTCCCCGGACCGCCTGATGATCGGTTCGGAAGGCACCCTGGGTTTCATTACGCGCGCCTGGATGCGGCTGCAGGACCGGCCACGTTTCCGCGCCTCCGCCAGCGTCACATTCGGGGGCATGAAGGCCGCCTGCGACGCCGTGCGCGCCATCAGCCAGTCCGGCCTGTTCCCCAGCAACTGCCGCCTGCTCGACCCGATGGAAGCGGTGTTGAACGGGGTCGGAGACGGCCGCTGCGCGGTGCTGGTACTGGCTTTCGAGTCGGCCGATCATCCGCTGCGGGCGTGGATGGCTCGCGCACTGGAGCTGGCGGCGGACTACGGCGGGCGCTGGGACCCCGATGCCGTCGAACGCTCGCTGGCGGGAGACAGGCCGGAGGCCGGAGAGTCTGGAGAACACCGCAAGGGCGCCGCCGGCGCCTGGCGCCACCAGTTTCTCCGCATGCCCTATTACCGCAACTACCTGACCCCGGCGGGGGTCATTGCCGACACGTTCGAATCCGCCATCACCTGGGACCGATTCGATGATTTTTATGCGGGCGTCAAAGAACGCGTGGGCCGCGTGCTGCGCGAAGTGACCGGCTCCGAGTGCCGGTTGAGTTGCCGGTTCACGCACATTTATCCCGACGGCCCGGCGCCCTACTTCACGTTTTACGCCGTCGGCAGCAAGCGGGGTGACATGGCCTCGATGCTCGCCCGCTGGCGCGAAGTCAAGTTGGCGGCGAACGAGGCGGTCACCGGCCTGGGCGGCACGGTGACCCACCACCACGCGGTCGGACGCGACCACCGTCCCTCGGGCTACGACGGGCAGGCGCCCGCCCTGTTTCGCGCCGCTTTTGCCGGCGCCCGCCAGGCGCTGGATCCGCAGGGCATGATGAACCCCGGCGTGCTGATCGATACGCCCGCCCGCGGCGCCACGGTGGGCGGCGTCATGCGGCGGCGGGTCCCCGGCTGAAGTCGCCGCCCCGCCCGCAGTGCGCGGGGGTAAACTGGAGTCTCTGCAACCAGGAGTTGACCGTGGCCGAGAAAGACAGCAGCAGCTTCATGCGTTCCCTGTGCATGGGGCAGATCGAACAGGACATTCTCTTCCCCTTCCCGGAATTGCCGGTTGACCAGAAGGAGACCCTGCAGGGGATAGCCTCCGCCCTGGAGGACCTGCTGGGTCCGCGCGAGGCGGATTTCAAACAGTGGGACATCGACGGCGACATGCCGGCCGACTTCATCGACGAGCTCCGGTCGTTCGGGCTGTTCGGCCTGATCATCCCGGAGGAATACGGCGGGCTGGGCCTGGGCAGCATGGCTTATTCGCGCACGCTGCAGGAGATCGGCCGCCATGACGCCTCCGTGGCGGTCACGGTCGGCGCGCACAGTTCCATCGGCATGCGCGGGCTGCTGCTGTTCGGCAGCGACGAGCAAAAAGAGCGCTACCTGCCCCGCCTGGCCAGCGGCGAGATGATTGCCGCATTCTGCCTGACCGAACCGGGTGCGGGTTCGGACGCGGCCGCCGTCAAGACCACCGCCGTGCGCGAGGGTGACGGGTGGCTGCTCAACGGCAACAAGCTGTGGATCACCAACGGCGGCTTCGCCGACTTCTTCACGGTGTTCGCACGCACCGGCGCCGAAGGCGATCACGGCAAGATGACCGCGTTCATCGTGACCCGCGACCTCCCCGGGGTCAGCACCGGCCCCCACGAAGACAAGATGGGCCTGAGGGCCAGCTCCACCACCACGGTTTACCTCGACAATGTCCGGCTGCCCGCCGAAAACGTGCTGGGCGAAGTCGGGATGGGCTTCAAGGTCGCGATGCAGATTCTGAACAGCGGGCGCACCGGCCTCGGCGGCGGTTCGGTGGGCGCGATGAAGCACCTGGTGGAGTTGTCCACGCAACAGGCGAACGAGCGCAGGACCTTCGGCCAGCCGATCGCCTCCTACGGGCTGATCAAGGAGAAGATCGGCCGCATGATCGTGGATTGCTACACGTCCGAAGCCGTGGTCACGATGGTCGGCGGACTGATCGACGCCGGTTACGAGGATTACGCGGTCGAGGCCGCCATCTCGAAGATCTATGCCACCGAATGCCTGGGCCGGTGCGCCGACGAGGCGCTGCAGATCGCCGGCGGCAACGGCTTCATGCGCGAATATCCCTATGAGCGCATCGTGCGCGACTGCCGGATCAACCGGATTTTCGAGGGCACCAACGAGATCCTGCGCCTGTTCACGGCGCTGACCGCGATGAACGACGTGGCCAGCGAGTTGAAGGAATTGGCGAGTTCGATGAAGGGTGTGCTGCACGATCCGATCAAGGGGTTCGGCGTGCTGTCGGACTACGCCATCAAACGCGCCAGGCTGAGAACCGGCGGCGGCGAAGCGTCAAAGCTGCAGAACCTCCACGAATTGATCCAGCCGCAGGCGGACATCTTCGAGCAGGGAACGCGCTACCTGGCGCGCGCGGCCGACCGGATTTTGCGCAAGCACGGCCGGGAGATCGTCGGCAAGCAGTTCGCTACCAAGCGCCTCGCGGACATCATGGTCGACCTGTTCGTGCTGGCCTGCACGATGAGCCGCGTCCAGGCCGCCATCGACGCGCAGGGGGCGGAGGATGCCGCGCGGGAAGTCGAGATCCTGCAGGTATTCACGCGCGAGGCGCGGGCGCGGATGAAGCAGAACTTCCGGCGCATCGACAACAACGACGACGAGTTGCTGAAGGGGCTGGCCGTGGACGCCTGCGAAGTGGAGCGTTTTCGCTGGGACACGATCTGACCGCGGCGCCCCGGCGGGGTTGCCGGCCACTTGTATCACCCGCAGGATCTTGCCTGCGCTATCATCCGGGATACCGGTGCAATGTTCGTGCTAGTTGCTTTTTTGCAGCATGTACTCGCGGGTCGCAAAAAACGGCGGTGACCCGGCGCCAACCAGGCGCTCGTTGAAGTCCTTCCAGCTGAAGGCGTCGCCCATGAGCGCGCGGTACTCGGCCAGAATGTTCTCGATGGCCAGGTGACCGGCGAAATACGTCGCGAGTTGCACGGAACTGAGCTTGGCCCGGGAAAGTTTGCCGCGCGCTTCGCTTTCTTCCTGGAATCCTTTTCCGGTCATCAGGGCTACCACGTCTTCTTCGCTCATGCCGTCGCGGTGCAGGCGGATGTCGATGATCGCGTTGATGATGCTACGTAGAACCAACTTGTCGTCCACCATCTGCTGGAGTTCGTGACCCAGGGGGTCGTCCGGGTAGATGGTGAAACCCACATCCACCAACTGCGTGGCGATATAGCTGGCCCAGCCTTCCACCATCGGCCCGTTCCAGAACACCTTGGGGATGATGCGCTCGAAGCGGTTGGAGTATTCGAGCTGCACGAAATGGCCAGGCACGCCCTCGTGTATGTACACCATGGCCAGCGTGGGCCGGTTGTACTCCTTCAGGAAATCCGGGGCGCTGGCCAGGAATTCCAGGTCCCAGAACCAGACCGACTCGAGATGCGGCTCGAACGGGGGCGCGGTTGCGATCATGGCCACGGTCGTACCGCGCAGGTGCGGCGGTATGTCCTCGATGCGCAGCTTGGAGGCGGGCGGCAGGTCCATCAGGTTTTGCTCGCGCACGAAGCCGATGATGGCGTCGGCCATGGAATAGCTGTCCGCGATCAGCGTCTCGGGGGTGGAGCGGTCCTCCGACAGCTTCGCGAAGATGTCGCGCACCACCTGCTGGTCATCCAGGTCTTTCTCTTTTTTCACCGTGCCGGCGCGTATCTCCTCCGCCAGGTATTCATCGTGGATCCTGCGGCCGACGCTGACCAGTTCGCCGCCTTTTTGCTCCAGCCACTTTTCGGCCTCGGCCAGCAGTTCCGCGGGGCCGAGCGGGTAATCCATTTGCAGTTGGTATTTCTGATCGTAGAGATCCCGGCCCAGCCGCCATTCGCCGTTCTCGCGCGGGACCACGTTCTCTTCGAACCAGGCCGCAAAGCGGTCGATGTCCTCCACGGCCTTGCCGCACCGCTCCCGGATGCTGTCCTGTTCCTTCCCGTCCAGGCCGGATGATTTCAGCAAGTCGGGCAGCGTCTTGCGGTACAGCGACCCGTCCTCCGTCATCGCGCGCAACCTGCCCAGGGACTGCCCCTTGTCCAACTCGGTCGGTCGGACATACGGTGGCAGCAGCGCGGCCCGGACCTGTTCGAGATAGGCGCCCGTGGCGCCGCAGCGCGCGCCGAAGCTCTGCAGCCGCTCTTCCAGCGGCGAATAGTCCCTGAAGACCAGGCCCGACATGGCTGCGCCCAGTGTCGTGACGTAGTTCAGCGGGCTGGTCAGTGCATCCAGCCGGGTGACCTGTAGCTGGTCCAGCGCGACCTGGTTTTTCAGGATGTGAAGGTCGATCTGGTCGGGACGGCTCAGTGTGTCCGGGGCGATGGCATCGAGCCGCTCCAGAAACTGCCGGCGGGCGGCGGAAGCACGGGCGGCGGCTGCCAGGGACACGTCAGGCAGATGCCGGTCGTAGTACGTCGCGTCGCCCTCCCGGCCGTGAATGCCGAACTGCAGGCCGTTGACCGGGTTTTCCTCCAGCAGGAACTGCAGATAGAGGCGGCCCAGGCCGTCGATGCTGCTTTCGACCGCCACGCGGCTCTCCCAATCGTCAATCGAAAAGTCGCCGGCGGCCACGGGGCCCGAGGCCAGGGGCTGGATGCAGAGCAGCAGAATACCGGCAGCGAACAGGGACTTTTTCATCGATGGCTCCTCGGTGCAGATCGCCAGGCGTCAGGGCGGCGATTCATGGTTGCGTGTAGCGTAGTGCCTGGCGTGACGAATGACAATCAGCGGGCCGGCGACGCCGGCTCACCGCAACACCTCGTCGAAGAAGGTCGAATACACCGCGAACGGCGCCCAGAAGTAGGGGTGGTCGAATCCCGGCTGTGAACGCACATGCAATCGGGCCATGCGCAACGCTTCCGCCGGTGACCGCCCGGCCCCTCCCAGCAGCTCCGCATAGAAACGATCCGTGAGCAGGCTGCCCACTTCGTCATCGAGCGGCCACAAGGAGGCCACCACGAATTGCGCGCCCGCCTTGAGGAACGCCATCGCCATTGTCTGCTGACGCCCGCCCAGCGTGCCGCTGCCCAGCGCCGTTTCGCAGGCGCTCAAAACAATGAGTCTCGCCTCGAGGGCAGACAGCATGATCTCGAAACTGAAGATCGGCCGGTCGTTCAGGTACAACCGTGACAGCAGCGGCGCCTCGTCTTCATAGTACCCGTGGCAGGCGAAATGCAGAATGTCGCGACGACCCGGCCGCAGCACGCCCGCAGCGTTGGCGTCCGCGCCCCTCCATCGCCTGGCCCCGCTGAATCTGGCCGCCACCAGGGCGCCCTCGTCCGCGACACTGGGAAGTTCCTCCAGGTTCGCGTAGGGCACCCGCGGGACTTCCACGATGGCGCAGTCGGACGATGCGCTCAGTCGGCTCCCGGTTGCTTGCGCGGAGAGGGAGAGCCCGCTCGGCGCAAGCCTGACGAGGTGAGATTCCGTCAGGGGACGCCCGTCGAACGGCAAGGCGTGAAAAGGCACGCCGTGCAGACCGACGGCCGGAACAACGATGAGGCTCGAGGCCCGGGCGATTTCCGCCCTGGCCGGATGCAACAACGCGCGGCTGAGTGCTCTCAGTGCGTCCGTGGGCAGAAGCTCGAGGCACTCCTCTTCGAACGACGCCGTCAGCATGGATACGGTGGCCTGTTCCTGCCTCGTGTCGTGGAGCGCCACGTTCCCCTCGCCGCCGGCGACGATCAGGTGCAGGCTGCCGTCGATCCATGCGTATTCCAGAAGCAGCGTTCCTGGAGGAAGTTTTTCCTGAATGCGGCGGGTCATCCGTTCAACGCCTTGCCGGTCCGTCGGCGGCTCGTACGACTCGTGCGTCATGAAGTCGTGCTCTCCGATCAACCATTCGGCGCGTGCCTGCACCCTGCTCAACGACTGCCCCGCCTGGTCGATCGCCGCGGCCGCCTCGGCGACGATCTGGTCCTTTTTCTCTCGAAGCGACGCTCTCGCTTCCCGGTCCAACTCCCCTCCTTCCACTCGCTTCGCAACGCCCGGAAGATGAACGCTGCCCAGGCGCGAAAGCTCCAGCAGCCCGAGAGCCAGGCCTGCTTCACCAACGGACGCCGCCTGCCGCAAACTGCGGGCGAAGACAAAGTCCAGATTTTCGCGCGCCTTGTCGCGGAACCGGACGGTGCGGTGGCGAAAGACGGCGCGCGCCGCCGCCGCGACGGCGCGGCAATGGCAGTCCGTTGCGGCCTTCCCATGACCGTCCCGTTCTTCGATCTCGGCGAGAAGCGCCAGCGGATGCGCCATCTCTTCGTAGTCCGGATCCGTGTCGGCCAGCCATGTCCCAATCTCCCGGCGGGCCTCGTCGCGGCGATCCAGCGCCACCAGGTTCTGGATCCGGTCCAGGCCCAGTTGTTTGACCCATCCCTGTGCTGTCGGCGTGTCGGGAAGGATACGGGCGGCCCGGTCGAGCAGCTGCAGCGCCTCGTGGTGCGCCCCCAAACGGCGACATATCGTCGAGCGGTGAAACAGGGCGGCCGCGCGCCCGCCCTGGTCGTTCCCTTCCTCGAACACCGCTTCGGCCAACTCCAGTGCACGAACCGCCTCATACAGCAGGGCCTGGTCCTTCAGGTTGACTCCCAGATCGAGGAGCGCCCTGCCCAGCGCATTCCGGTCATCGAGCTCGCGAAGAACCTGCACGGCCATGACGATGGAGTCCATCGCAGCCATGGGCGGCTGAAAGGTCCGGAGACTTCGCGAAAGGGTCAGCAGGCATTCCGCCAGGAGCCGCGAATTCCCGTGCGGCAGGAGCCGGGACACTGTTTCGCGCATGCCCAGCGCAATGGTCTCGGCCGAGAGTTCGCTTCCCGTCAGCGCCCTCACGATGATGTTTATCGGCAGCACCACCACCTGGCTCGCGAAGGCAACGACCTCGCCGACTTCCTTCTTGAGAACCAGGGTGCCCAGGTCGGAATCGCCCAGCGCGGCCAGGTCCCGGGCCATCCACTCCTGGCTCTCCGTCATGTCAGGCACGGCTCAACGCTCCTCACCCTGACCCCCGGCGGACTCCAACTGCGCCAGGGTTTTCAGCGCGTCCGGCTGATCGGGGTCCTCCTCCAAGGCCACTTGCGCTGCCTTCGCCGCATCGTCCAATTGCCCGGCCTGAGCGAGAACCTGGCTCAACAGCCCCAGGAACCCGCCGTCCCGTATGGCAAACCTCATGGCGTTGCGAGCCGCTTCGATGGCGGGCGCTGAAAGACCCAGTTCCAGGCGCACGCTGGCCAGCGCCAGGTGGCTCTCGGCCAATCGCGGCTCGAGAACCGAGGCGTGCCACAGGGCTTCCTCGGCGCGCCTGAGATCCACTTCGCGCCGATCCGCCGGGTCAACCGGCGGGAAGGGTTCTTCCATGGCTGCAACTCGCCCGCCTGCCTGGTAGGTCAGGCCCAGGTTGAGCCAGCCGATCTCGCTGCGCGGCGAAACCGCCAGGTGTTCATGAAAATGCTCGACGGCTCCGGCAACATCGCCGCGTTGGAGCGAGCGGACCCCGCTTTCGAGCAGCCGGTCCAGGTCCTGCTGAGACGGCGGCCGGGGAATCCCGGTTTCGGTTCTCTCGAGCAAGCGCGATGCGAGGCTTCGAAAGGTCCCGATTTCGTCCCGATCGGCGACCTGACGGAAACACTGCCGTGCATCCTCGCGCTCTCCCCGCTTCAGGATATCCACGCCCAGGTTGAAGAGTTCAGGGCAGAACCCCCGACCGGTCGAAATGGCGGCGAGCAGTTCCCGCGCCGCGCGGTATTCCCCGGTTTCCATGTAGAGTTCGACGAGGTGCGCGCGGGGCAGGTAGTTGCCGGGCGAGGCCACAATCGCGCGAAGGAGGTGCTGTCGGGCCGGGCTCCATTGCCTGGCTTCCAACTCCATCTTGCCCGCGAGCGTGCTGAGTTCGCAGGCGTATTCGTGGATTCGCTCAATGAGCGGTTGCCCGGCCCGTTCCCGCGGGCTGAGGTAGCGGGCATAGGTGACGACCGGCCCGACGATCCCGAGTTGTTCTTCGATTCGGTCGCGCGCCTCGCTGATGCGCCCCTGCCGCATGGCATCGCGGATTTCCCCGAGGGCCCGGTCGGGCTCCAGTTTCAATTCTCCCAGGTCGGCGGAATCCCAAAGGATGTCCAGGAAATCCCTGCAGGTTGCCTGCCTGATGCCAAGACCGGTCTCGTCCCGCGCCATGCCTGATCCGTTTCTCCCGAGTGCAGTGGTTGCGCATCCGAAAACTTCCGTTGGGGCGTATGATACCTGCCCATGCACGAATTTGACCCATACCCGAAACCGGCACGCAGGAATCTCCGCCTGCTTTTGCTGGCGCCCCTGCTCGGCGCCTGCCTTTGCGCCGCCGCTCCTCCCGCCGCGCCGGACCTGGAACTGGATTCGGAGGTTCAGACCCATCCGGACGGCCGAATGCCGATCCAGCAGCTTTACCAGGCCTACCTGTCGCTGCTGGACCACGGCTGGGAACTCGAAATCGTCACCCGGTCGCAGCCGGACGGCCGGGCATTCTCCCTGCCGGTCATCGCGCTACGCACGCCCCAAACCGGGGAGGCGGTCTGGATACTGTCAGGCATCCATGGCGAGGAACCCGCGGGGCCCAACGCCATCGCCCGATCGATCGAGGCCATCGCCGCCCTGGGCGAGCAACGACCGGTCGTTCTCCTGCCGCTCAACAACCCGCAGGGTTACGCGCACAACTGGCGCTACCTGAACATGCCGGCCTACTCGGAGGAGGTCGAAGGCCAAAGCGTCGGGGATTCCTCCCACCTGCTGCCTGACCCCGATCACCCGGAGCTGGCCCGGGCGCCCGCTGCTTCCAGCGCCGAAGCCCAAGCCATCACCGGGTACATCCTGCAATGGGCCGCGACCTACCCGCCCGCGATCAGCATCGATCTGCACGAAGACAACCTGATCGACGAAGGCTATGTCTACTCCCAGGGCGTCCTGGGGGCCGGCGATCCGCTGGCGGCGGCTGCGGTGCGGGTGCTGGAGGACAGCGGGATACCACTGAAAATGGACGGGCAGACCCGGTTTGGCGAAACGATCACCGGCGGCATCATCGGCCCGATCGTCGACGGCTCGATCGACGAGTTGATGAGCGCTGCCACCGTCATTGTCGATGGACAACCGCGTTCGGGCCCTGCCGCGCGCACGGTCCTGGTGTTCGAGACACCGGCTGCCGGTGCAAGCCTGGACCGGCGCGCCGGGGCTCACGCCGCCCTGCTGCGAACACTGGTGCAACTGGCGCAGGGGTCGACGGGCGCCACCGACTGAATCCCGCCGGAACGTTTCGCCAGGCCCCGGCCGCAGTGGCCGTGATTCGGGCCCGCTCCAACCCCGTCAAAGCCGGGTTGCCCACCGGTCGCTGACCACACTATCTTTGTGTATACTACACATATTTGGGATCGCCCATGGAAAACACCGATATTCGCAGGTACCGCCGGGCCCTGCGCCAGTTTCAAAGCCTCGCCGGCACCCAGATGCGACTCTGCAGCTGCAGCGTGTCGCTCGCCCAGTGCCTCGTGCTGCTTCAGATCGACGAGCAGGGGCATTCGACCATGGGACAACTGGCCTCCGCACTCAGGCTGGACCACAGCACCCTGAGCAGGACCGTGGATGGCCTGGTACGCAAGAAACTGTTGGCGAGACTGAGAGATGAGAGTGACGGGCGCCTCGTGTGGATAAGGCTGACCAGAGCAGGCGCCGCGACCTGCGAGGAGATCCACAGGAACAACGACGCGTACTGCCTGCGGGTCTTCGAAAACATCCCCGCATCCGAGCGCGGCGGCGTCATCCGCTATTTCGAACTGCTTGTTCAAGCCTACCTCGATCACGAGCAGGCGGTCACAGACGACGAACCCGGGCAACAGGCAAACCATTGACAACATTCTTTCTTGGCCGTAAGATATGTGTATTCTACACATAATATACTAAAGCACTAACCGTAGAACCTGGAGGTCTCCACACGTCAACGCATCCTTTTGGCCGCGTGGAGAATACGGTTCATGGACTCTTTTCACCTTGTGACAACCAGGACGGCACTCATTGCCCTGGCCGCCCTGTTCGCCATTCCCGGAATGGCCGACTATTCCCCTGTTGAAATCGCATCGAGCCTGGACCAACTCCCCGGCGTGTGGGAATCCGAAGGCTATGGGCAAATCCTGGACATCAGCGGTGGCCCCGACGGACGATTCGAACGATACGAAATCACGGAGATGAGCTGTCTGCGGGTGGCAGAGGGAACGCTCGAGGACTACCAGGATGCGATCGTCAAGGTGCTTCGGAACCGGGAGAGTACCCGGTTTACCCACAGCTACCCCGGTGTACTGTCAACCTACGCCTACCGTCGCCTGCACGAATTGCCCAGCCACTGCAAGAACGGAGGCACGGCCCTCAGTGCCGATCCGTTGCTCAATTTTGACGTGTTCTGGGCGACCTTCGATGAGCAGTATGCCTTTTTCTCGGAACGGGGCGTCGACTGGCAGTCGGCTCGCAACCGTGCGCGCGCACGCCTGAACGCGACCAGCAGCGATCAAGTGCTGTTCGAAACCCTGACCGAACTGGTGACCCCTCTGTGCGACGGCCATGTTGAACTGGTGAGCCACTTTGCCGGCTTCAACGGCGCCATCAACCCGGCATGCCTCGACGGCAAGCCCCTGCTCAACGAAATCATGGACGAATTCGCCCGCCAATCCGACGACGAGGACGCCTTCGAATTCTTTCAGCGGACGTTCGTCCCCGGCGCCCTGCAACTCATCGAGGACAACTACATCGCGGGGCGCATGAAGTCGGCCGCGCGTGACAAGATCGTCTGGGGTGATCTGGGCGGTGGGGTCGGTTATCTCGGCGTGCTGCAAATGACCGAGTACGCGGGCCCGGATGCGACTCCGGAGGAAGACCTGGGAGCCCTGGAGCCCGCGCTGGACCAGGCTCTGGCCAGCCTTGCCGCCAATCACGCCCTGATCATCGACATTCGTCTGAACACCGGCGGATACGACCAGGTTGGATTCGACATGGCCGCCCGCTTTGCCGATCAGCCGCGGGTTGCGTTCACCAAGATGGCGAGGTGGGGCGACGCTCACACCCCGAGGCAGGTGCACGCGCTGAATCCCGGGAACGGCCTGCGGTTCAATGGCCCCGTCGTGATTCTGACCAGCGAATTGACCGCCAGCGCGGCGGAAAACTTCCTGCTCACGATGATCGCGCTACCGCAGGTGACCGTCGTGGGCGAGACCACCACGGGCGTGCACTCCGATGTCTTGGAGCGCCACCTCCCCAATGGCTGGACATTTACCTTGTCGAATGAAGTCTACGAGGCGGCAGACGGAACCCTGTACGAGGGGCACGGCATCCCACCGGACATAACGGCTCCCGCCCTCCGCGCCGCGGACCGCGCGCTCGGACGCGATGCAGGTATCGAAGCGGCCCGTGAGCGCCTGGAGCATGGGGCCATCGATCCCGGGATTCGGGGAACGTGGTGGAACCCGCACCGCAGCGGCGAGGGTTACATGTTCGACTTCCTTGCCTTCGGCGCAGCCCGCTACCTGTTCGTGACCTTTTACACCTACGACTCCAGCGGCAACCAGGCCTACCTGGTCGGTCAGTCGCAGGATCTGACCAATCCGCTCGTCATCGATGTCGGCACCACCGAGGACGGCGTGTTCGGACCGGACTACGATCCCGGCAACCAGAAATTGCTTCCCTGGGGCACGCTGCGGGTCGATTTCCACAACTGCATGGAATCGAACATCACGCTTACGCCCGACGTGCCGGGGTTCGAAGGTTACTCGACAGAGATCGTCCGATTCGGCGATTCGCCGTTCGTGGAACAGCCCTGCCCCTGACCGGGGCGCGAACTCGTGTTTCGGTGGCCAGGGTTCTTCGGGCCCGGCCGCCGGGAGCATTCGCCAGGGACCTAATTCATCCATCAGGATGAATTAATAGTTCCTTGTAAACAACGACTTAAGTCATTCCCAAGGCTTTCGCTCTGTGCTATCGGTGTAACACGGTCCGTTCATCGGATGCATCAATACGATCCACTGCTGAAACCCATATCCCTCTGTCCGCCCGTGCCGGCAGTCCGTTGGCCTCCGTTCGAGGGAGACCGGTGTTTGGAGGAGAAAAAATGAAGCAAAAACAGTATTTCCCGGTTCTGCTGATCGCGGCGCTGTCTTTCTGGGCCGTGAACTCAACAGCCGATGGCAACCGGAACCCAGCCAAGAAGCTGAAGGCGAACGACGCGAAAGTCATCTTCTGTGAAGCCCTGCCGGCCCCACAGGCCGGGCTGTGCGACGTCACCACCGGGGACAATTCCCTGCTGATCAGGGGCAACGTCCTGGACTTCGACACTGTGTACCAGGGCGGTGAGGTCCTCGTCGACGCCACCGGCCTGATCCTCCACGTGGGGTGCGGTTCCGACAGGCCGGCCGGCCTGGACGTCACGGCGGCCACGCGCATCGACTGTGCCGAGGGGGTCGTGTCGCCGGGATTGATCAACGCCCACGACCACCTCTACTACGACCAGAATTTCCCCTTCGAGGACACCGGCGAGCGTTACGATCACCGCAACGACTGGCGGTCCAGCCCCCTGGTGTCCGCCCCCGGCGATTTCGACCAGGCCCAGGTCGCCTGGACCGAACTGCGCCAGGTGATGGCGGGCACGACCTCGATTGCCGGCGCGGGCAGCGAGTTGGGATTCCTGCGAAACGTCGATGCACCCTGGTACACCTGGCCGATTTACAACGACAGCCTGTGGGACGACTTCGGGGGCGAAGATTCCGTCCAGATCAACACCGACACCTTCCCGCTCGAAGACCCCTGGGAATACCAGCAATATACGGACTGCGACGACTACACCTACCTGGGCCGGCAGAAGAACGATTACACCGATGTCTACGTACCGCACGTCGCCGAGGGGATCAACACGGCCGCCGCCACCGAGTTCGACTGCCTGGCCGAAGTCGACGACATGGTCACCGGTGACTTCGCGATGGTGCACGGCATTGCGTTGACGGCTCACGACGGCCGGCTGCTGGCCGAGAGCCGGGCCTCGCTGATCTGGTCACCGCGCTCCAATATATTCCTCTACGGCAACACGGCGGTCGCGCCGATGCTGAAGAACCAGGGTGTGCTGCTGTCCATCGGAACGGACTGGACGCCGTCGGGCTCGCTCGCCCTCGGCCGCGAACTGGTCTGCGCGGACGAGATGAACCGAACCTACTTCAACCGCGCGTTCAGCGACCGCGAACTGTGGCTGATGGCGACG
>Ga0209536_100002932_pt1 | contig 27629 bp, 26 predicted proteins | sample DeeMarSeWOR28_12_FD_187461 | JGI IMG/M metagenome (GOLD analysis project Ga0209536, IMG submission 187461) | Marine sediment microbial communities from White Oak River estuary, North Carolina - WOR-2-8_12 (SPAdes) (version 2) | ecosystem: Environmental > Aquatic > Marine > Intertidal zone >... | reverse complement strand
GGTTTTGGTATGCAGTTCACTACCGCTCATTTTCGCCAAACCGAAATCGAGAATTTTTACATGTCCAGAGGTTGTGATCATGATATTTTCCGGTTTAATATCACGATGCACAATTCCTTTATTGTGAGCCGCCTGCAAAGCCTCAAGAATTTTAATTGCCCAATGAAGAGTCGTTTCCAAGGGAAGGACTTTGGCGCTTTCTGTTTCAGAAGCATTTTTTAAGATTGTGCGCAAATCCTGTCCTTCGATGAATTCCATTATGATGAATATCTGCTCATCAACTTCCTCAAGACCATAGATTGTAGCAATATTGGGGTGGTTGAGACTGGCGGTAGCTTTTGCCTCCTGTTCAAGTCTGACGCGTTCTTCGGGATCGATCATCACATGATGCGGCAGGCATTTGATGGCAACGGTTCTTCCAAGTTTGGTATCTTCGGCCTTGTAAACAATACCCTTGCCACCACGACCAATTTCCTCAGTGATTTTATAATGTAAGACGCTCCGACCGATCATTTCTTTAATTCTTTACATTCTGAATATTTTAAAGTAGAAGCACTCCCAGCACCATTATGACGTAGAAATCCAAGGTGGCTATCGTTTCTATAATCAGGAGCTTTCTTTGAATTCGGTTGAACTCTGGTGAGACTTGATTTCCAGCCACTGGAGCAAATTTCTTATACTTCGGTTCAATAACATTATCAATAATGGGTCCCATCACCCACATAGCCAGGACAAGAACGAGCTTAATAATAAATACAGTAGTAAAACTTACTCCTTGAAAAATCCAGACAATACCGGACAATGTCAACAAGATCAGGCCAATAATAATAATCCGCGTGATTGGTCTGTTCACTTTAAGATAGGTGGCAACGAACCCGGGATCGGAATTAGCTTTTAACAGCAGCATGAGTTTTACAGTCGCCGCACCCACACCCAACGATAATCCGATCAAATGCATAAGCGTCAGAAAAAACCAGCTCGAAAACATCTGATTCTCCTTTGATTATGATTTTCTTCTTTGGTATTTAGATTTGATATCCTTCTTAATAACAAAATTCGGCTGGACTTATATGAACAATAAACCTGCCAATCTTATTTGGTCAGCAAGCGGTTTGTTGAAAATGAAATCATTTTAACATCCCCCAATTCACGTAATTTATCTTTTTCCATTAATAAAGACAATACAAATGAAATGATTTCCTTGAAGATAAGAAGTCTAGAGAGAATCCGATTTTAATCAACGGGGAGTTCCATATACAAAAAGCCCTGATTGCTGGAACAATCAGGGCAATAATCAAGAGCAGTTTGGGAGAATTTCTGTTATCTCATCAAAACCATCTTCTTTGTTTGAATAAAACTCCCCGACTTCAATTGATAGAAATAGACACCGCTGGGAAAATTGCCGGCGTCCCATTCAATGGTGCTTGGACCCGCATCAAGTTTTTCTGAAAGGAGCGTTGCGATTTCCCTCCCAAGAAGGTCGTAGATCTTCAGAGTTGTAAATCCGGGTTGCGTTAAAGAAAATCTAATTGTTGTTGCTGGATTGAATGGATTAGGATAGTTTTGATTTAATATGAATTTACCGGGGGATGATTCTTCTTTAATAGATTGAAATCCATCTGGTATGGCGCCGCGGTAATTTATATTTTGGGTACCCGGCCAGTTTAGCCCCGCATACGAAGCGCCGGGTGTAAATACCTGCGGATTCGCCGGAACATAGCGGTTCCACATCATTCCCGGTTCATAAGCAGGATTTTCAATTGCGGATAAATCAAATCCCGGATCTATTTCCAAACCGCTTTGTTCCCAATTTGTCCCGGAATTGGCCTGAAATTCTGCCAACGTTTCATAATTATTCCCATTTCCGAAGTCATAAAACAGGGTAAATCTATTCGGTTCCGCCGGGTTCAACCGAAAGACGATATCTCCGTCATAATGAGAACCGGAAGAAGCCTGGTGATAGCGGAAAACAATCCGGTCGTCCTTTACAAAAAAGATATTGTTGTAAACATATAGTTCGTCATTACCGGTTAAATCCTCCGGCAACCCTTCGGGATTCCACTCATAGCCGCTTTTTGCGCCGATGACGGTGTTGTTGTATAGCTTCCACCAGGCGCCGTATGCATCTTCATGGCTGGCAAATGCATGAATAATCTGCCAGACCGGCCAGTGATCCGCACGGTAATTTCCCTCCCTGCCTCCATGCTGATAGGCAGAAAAGTCAATGATGTTATGATGAATATAAACATGCCCGTTATTGGAGCTATAGTTATTGTCAAATGCGCATGATACACCTGCCCCCACATGCCAGAATAAATTGTGGGCGATCTCCACATTATCCACCAGACCAAGCGAAATGGCATCATCCCGCAAACGAATAAAATCGTTGTTGATAATCCTCACATCCCGGGTGAGCCCGTCAACGTAAATCGCGTCGAATGAATCGCGGAACAGATTATCGTGGATGTTAAAGCCGCGCACCTCGCCCTCAAAAGCACCGGACTGAAATTCAGGATACGCTTCATGCACCTCCACGGCACGGTTCTTAACATCGCACCAATATACATTTAGCGGCAGACCATTGTTAAACTCACAATTATGAAATTCATAATCCTCTGCCCCGCCGCTTCGCCCAACAAAGGCGTATCTGCCGTAATAAAAGCGGCAGCCATCGAATTCAATATTATTGGTTTGCGATTCCAGATCAAAAAGATTCCGGGCGTAAGAGAAGGTGATGTTTTTGAATATGACGTGTTCCGAGGATGAGATCGAAATCAGGGTTTCTGTAAAGAATACTGAGATGCTGTGATGATTCGGATTGATATCTGCCGGAATCGGATCAATGGGATTGTTGTTGGGATCGATCAGATCGTTGGGATTATTTTCCAATCGGATATATAAATACCCATCCGAGCGCAGCATGATTCCCGGTCCGACATAGATGGGATCAAAATCGTGTATGGGGCCATAATTGGTCGACGTCAGATTATTCCATGAGTCGTAGTCGGTAGTTTCGCCGTAGGTGATAAGATGCAAGTCATCATCGAGAAGCCATGCATTCATATAATCTTGCTGTCCATAGCCTTGTACTGATTTATAAAGATTTATAGCTGCATCAACTAAAATCCATTGATTAGCAGACGGATCTCTGAAATCAGGTATTCCACCTGTAATTTCAGCATGCTCATTCGGATAGGATAGTATAACGATGGGATCGGAACTGGTGCCGCTTAATTGAAAATCCATTGCGTGTTCATAATAAACTCCACCCCGAAAATATAAAGTATCACCGGCGCTCAGTTTTGTAATGGAAATTTCAAATGTTTTCCAGGGATTGTTTATGCCTCCGTCGTTTGAATCTGAACCGTTTGCAGCGACATAATAAGTCGAGGCATTTAATGAAAGAGAAAGTGTGATAACAAGAAGCATCAAACGCATGACGGTTTCCATAAATACTTTAATCCTAAGGGTCATTTCTTCATTCCTAAACAATGTTATTAATAAAACAAACAAAGGGGTGAGCATACCGGCGCCTACGATCATCTCTACTCCACAACCTTGGCTGCCACATACACGTACTTCAATGGTTTCGTACCGGTATTGTGAATATTATGTACCGTCCTGATGGGGCAGTATGCAACCGTATTCTCTCTCAGTTTCAACGTCGGTCCCCCGGATATCCTCATTTCCCCCTCGCCTGATATAACAATTATCTCTTCTTCATACCCTTTCGACGAATGTTGCTCACCGGATTTCCCCGGATTGAGGATGACTAAACCAGATTCCATGCTCATCGTCTGGGGTGGTCCGGTGAGAAGAGGCTGGTAGTATGTCGTAGTATCGTTAAGCTGGACCACGCATGGCTGTGGCATTGCCTGATCCGTTTGGGCACTCATCTGAATTTGAACGAGAGCGGAAGTGAGAATCGTTAGGATGGAAAGTCTACGAATCGTTGTTGTCAACCTGGTGTCCACTATTCCTCCAGTTTTAAGTTAATTCACTATTACAATGCCCGGCTAACGCCGCAAATCACCGGTGGTAAAAAGCAAAGCGGCGCTTTTGCCGTCCGAGTGCACTTACTTTGTTAGCAGTTGCATCAACATTGAGGTTACTATTCAAATTGATACTTATTTACAACAGTAACTGGTATGAAGTCGAGCGCGACGCATGGCTTATCACCGATAACCCATGCATCATGACCCGGGCCAACTTCAAAGGCTTCTCCAGGCTCTACTTCTATTTCGATCCCAGCAGAGTCCATAATTATCATGTTTCCAGAAACAATATAACCAATGTGATTCTCAGATGATTTTCCTGTTTGTGCTCCCGCGTGTTCACTCCACTTCCACCCTGGATTGTAAGTACCTAAGCCAACTGCACAAGATCGCAGCAATACGCTAGAGCGCATACTCCCATCAATGAATCTTCTAACGTCACCCGATTCATTGAGATTTCCCTTAACAGCACTTGAACCAGAATTTTCCATTTCTTCTCACAATGTGGTCTCTTCTGACTGCTAATATATTGATATATTATTTCCTTTCTTTTTTCCAACTTCCTAAATATAGGAAAAAATTCCTCAATTTAGGAAATCTTGAGCTTTTCCATTGAGAAAATCGTGCCAACCCGCTTGAATCTCAAAAACAAAAATGCCTTAATCACTGGCCTGCAGAAGTACAACAATCAGAGATTCGTCTGCGTGCTCCCAACAAGTCAGGACTCGGGGAAATCAGGCCGTGACGAAAAGGCATCGGCAGAGCTATTGTGCAAGTATTTCTCACTTCAAGTTTTGGAACAAATCGACTTTGCCGATTTAGCATTGAAACAGTCAATGCAATCCATAATGATGGCTGTTAATTAATCGGGAGAATGTAAATGCAGTCCTTTTCTCATGTCCAATTTTTTGAAATATTTCACTTCAATTCATTCGAATTATCTGTAAATTCAAGATATATTTCTTTGCAAATGAAATTGATAATCAAGGAAAATAATGACTACTCACTGGAATCTTAATAACAAAAAAGCCCTAATTACCGGCGCAACCAAAGGCATCGGCAAAGCCATTGCTGAAGAATTTCTCAATTTAGGTGCGCAGGTGTTTATCGTTGCCCGAAATGAAAAGGATGTCCGACAAACCATTTCCGATTGGAAATCCAAAGGATGGAAAGCGGAGGGTGTAAAAGGTGATATCACCAATCCCGATGATCGGAAGAATATCTTCGATCAATTTGAACAGCAATTGGGGAGTCTGGATATACTGGTTAATAATGTCGGTACAAATATCCGCAAAAAAATCATGGAGTACTCGGCGAAGGAATATGATTTTCTGGTCAAAACCAATATGACCGCCACATTTGAGATGTGCCGTCTCGCCTACCCTCTCTTAAAACAATCGGCGAATGCATCGATTGTGAATGTTGTTTCTGTATCAGGACTAACTCACATTCGCACTGGTAGTCCCTACGCTATGAGTAAAGCAGCCGTTATTCAACTTACCCGCAACCTGGCGGTGGATTGGGCCGAAGATAGTATCCGGGTGAATGCAGTTGCGCCCTGGTACATCCGCACACCGCTGGCTGAAGGCGTGCTAAAAGATAAGGAATATCTCGAGAGCGTTTTAGCACGAACGCCAATGAAAAGGATTGGTGAACCAGAGGAGGTTGCTTCTACCGTGGCATTTCTGTGTATGCCTGCTGCTTCTTACATTACCGGACAGTGCCTTGCTGTGGATGGTGGTTTTATGGTGAAGGGGTTTTAAGGATTTTGGAGTAAATCAAACTGTGTTGATTTATGCATTGACACAGTCAATGCAATCCAAAGTATATGAACAAAAAACGTCCACACCATTTCAAATAGCGGGACGTCTCCATTAGGTATTTTGACCTTGAAAAAGTTTTTAAACGACCGAGTCTACTTTGGATCAGGTAGTCAATTCCTGAATCATAATCGGCTTATGATGCAACACCTCATCCGTTTTGATCTCTCCCCTTTTCATCTCTACTGTAGTCACGCTCTGCGCTTTCAATAATTCCTGCAGAGAGCGGGTTGCCACCCACGGGTCCACAGTGTCCCCGCAAGTAAAAACATCCACCGCAGCGTAGCCATATTCCGGCCAGGTGTGAATTGCCAGGTGCGATTCGGCTATGACCACCACGCCGCTTACCCCGTGCGGATTAAATGTCTGAAAGACTGAGTTGATAATGGTGGCATTACAGTCAATGGCGGCCTGCTTCATGTAGATCTCAATCAGATGACTGTCGTTCAAAATTTGAGTATCACATTCAAAAAACTCAGCTAAAATATGACGACCCAAAGCTTTCAATTCACATTTCCTCCTCTTGTTAGTAGTTTACCACCAGTACTTCGGCAGTTTTTTTGGTTAAGTTTTTCATAGTAATTTTGTTATCAAAAAATAAATAAAAACAATCTCCGCGCTGCACTATCTTTTGTTCTTTATTTATTGTCAACTTAATCCTTCCCTTAACTATGAGTCCAAATCCTTCATCTTCCTCATATTTTTTTGAGTACACCGCAGATGGCAGCAGAGTAATCAAAACCGGTTCCATCTCCAGATACTGCAGTTTTGGAATAAGAAGCTCGGTTATATAATTTTTATTTGTTTTATCGCCTGAACGGTCCTTCTTTGTAAAAATGTTTTTTTCTCGTTCCTGAAATTCATCAAAAAAAATCGACAATTCCACACCCAGTACATCCAAAACCTGTTTCAGAGTAACGATGGTCGGAATGGTCTTATCGCGCTCCAATTGTGAAATAAAACCCTTGGTCAATTCCGCATGGTCAGCCAGTTGCTCGATAGTCAGTCCGCGCAGCTTGCGCAATCTCCTTATCTTTTGGCCGATTTTCATAACATATTACGTGTACTCTAAAAACGGCAAAATATAATTGGTGAAAAAATTAATATCAAGACAAAAATATCATTAAACTAAAAAATTTGTTTACTTTACTAAACAAGATCCGGTTTTAATGATAACCGAATTGAAAACAGGTAAGGAGATGGCGTATTACCTTGAAACGAAAGGATGATGCAAGCAGGATTAAGGGTAAGTGTAAGAACTAATTTTTAAAATATTGAAAAATACGATCAGTTTATTAAACAGCAAATTGAACCAGTGAGTGGATTTCATAGTCAGAAAGTTTCTGGCGCCCCTGGAGTTCGGTTAACTCGATCAGGAAAGAGCAGCCCACAATTTCGGCTCCCAGTCGTTCAATCAGTCGTGCAGCCGCAGATGAGGTCCCCCCGGTTGCCAGCAAATCATCAACAATAAGTACTTTATCCTCCTTATTAACTCCGTCTATATGTACTTCCACACTGTCTTTCCCATATTCCAGTTGATACTCCTCGGCAAGAATGTCACCGGGCAGCCTCCCCGGTTTCCGAATTGGAATGATACCTACGTTCAGTTTGTACGCCATTGCTGCGGCAAAAATGAACCCTCGCGCCTCTACTCCGGCAATTTTAGTTATACTCTTTTCCCGGAACGGGTCGTACAAATAATCCACCGAAGCGGAAAAAACATCACCCTCCTTGATGAGCGTGGTAACATCTTTGAACTGAATCCCCTTTACCGGAAAGTCCGGAATATTTCGTATGTATTTTTCAAAATTGATTTTTGGTTTTTCCATTGAGGCAGTCCTGTTTTTATACAATTTACAAACTAAAAAGAAATTGTGAAAGACTCATATTGCTTTTTTGCATCGAACCACTGTACGTCAACTCTCTCTACTCGAGCCATTCGAGGGCCTTGTCTTAAATCCTCAATAAATCTGTTTAGAATATTCGTTTCACCCTCGGCGTAAACCTCTACGCTCCCATCATACACGTTCTTTACATACCCCGTCAAACCATATTCCTGAGCTTTATCCTGGGCAAAAAATCTGTATCCAACTCCCTGGACGCTTCCTTCGACTCTGATTTTGCAAGCCTTCTCTGTCATTAGGATTCATTCATTTTGAATTCGGTCACTGCCAACAGAACGGCTTCCTCCGCAGTGGATGCCTGAATTGTTCCCGGAATTTGATTCCACGAATTTAAAGTAATAACGGATTTCTGCAATTGCAAGGCGTAGGCAATTTCGGAAAGCGTTCCGTACCGACCATCAATGGCTATGCAGGCGCCGGCAGAACGGATTATGATAATATTCCTGCCAATTCCCATCCCGGTTGCAATTGGTATTGTTACAAATTGATTAGCCTCCCCCGGATCATTTCCCGGCAAAATGCCAATGGTCACTCCACCTGCATGGACGGCTCCTTTGCACGCCGCTTCCATGATCCCGGATTGCCCGCCGCAAATGATACTCATGCCCCTTTCAACAAGCAGACGCCCAACTTTTTCGCCTAAGGCATAATCATCCGCAGAGCACTCGCTGCCGCCGATTACTGCAATTAATTTTTGCTTATTGGTCATTTTAAGCCATTACTAATTGAAGGATGTCGTTTGGAACCAATAAGAACCCGCCTCGTGCGGACCATTTACCTGTATCTCACGGCGTTAACCGATAGATTGTGCGCGGCAGAGGGATCGTTTCCCTGATATGATGTGTCCCGCAAATCCAACCAACGGTTCGTTCGATCCCCATCCCAAAGCCAGCATGTGGAACGCTGCCGTATTTTCGTAAGTCGAGGTACCATTCAAACGCCTCTCGCGGCAGCTGATGCTCCTGAATTCTTTTGAGAAGCGCATTGTAATCGTCTTCACGCTGGCTGCCTCCGATAATTTCGCCATATCCCTCGGGGGCGAGTACATCCATTGCCAGCGCAAGTTTTTCGTTTTCTGGATCGCGTTTCATATAAAATGCTTTTATCGCAGCGGGATAACGATGAATAATTACCGGGCGGTCAAACTGACTGGAAATAATCGTTTCATCAGTGCCGCCGAAATCTCCTCCCCATTCGAAATTGATATCGTTTTTCTTTAAAATGTCAATTGCCTCATCATAGGCGATTCTTGGGAACGGAGCGACAACCTTTTTAAGCGGCTCAACATCTCTCTCGAGGATATCCAATTCCATTTTGCAATTTTCCAGAACACTCTGTACGATGAAAGTAATGAAATCTTCAGCAAGCCTCATATCATCTTCCAAATCAAAATAAGCAACTTCCGGTTCCACCATCCAGAATTCGGTAAGATGGCGCCGTGTTTTGGATTTCTCAGCGCGGAATGTAGGTCCAAAGCAATACACTTTGCCGAATGCCATTGCCCCCGCCTCAGCATAAAGTTGACCGCTCTGCGCCAGGAATGCGGTTTCGCCAAAATATTCGGTCTCGAATAGCGTGGTAGTTCCTTCACAAGCAGCAGGGGTAAAAATGGGTGTATCAATTAGTATAAATCCCCGTTCGTTAAAAAATTGCCGGATGGCGTTGACTACCTGATGCCTGATTCGCAATACCGCAAAAGGCCTTTTAGATCGCATCCAGAGGTGCCGGTGATCGAGTAAAAAATCGATGCCGTGTTCCTTTTTGCCAATCGGGTATTCCTCTGCAATCTGAATTACTTTGAGATCATTAACCTGAATTTCGAAGCCGATCGGCGAGCGCTTATCTTCCTTGACAATTCCTTTCACGATCAGCGATGATTCGAGGGTTAAATCGTTGTAGGTATCAAAAATTTCTCCGGGAGCAGCGTCTTTTGCGACCACGCACTGAATGGTATTCGTTCCATCCCGTAAAAGAAGAAAATGGATCTTCCCACTAGACCTTTTGTTGTACAACCAACCGGCGAGAGTCACTTCCTGACCCACATATTGCGCAATTTCACTTATATTTATTTTGCTCTTATATGCTTTATCATCCAACATTTACAATACTCTCCAATAACCTTCAATAACGAAATAATTAGGAATTAGCTAATGCGCTAGTGAGGAGGGCTGCATCCATCAGAAGAATTTTTTGTTCTAATTTTATACGAACTTATATCTCCAAAAAAAACTTGAAGATAACCCTCAACCAATCCAATATAACAATAAAACCCAAAAAATTAAAATTTATCTTTTCCCTTCCATGAACTCCTTAATCAACTCAACATCTTCTTTACTGCCAATTATTAATGGTATCCGTTGATGCAATTCCTTGGGTTGAATATCCAAAATACGATTGACTCCGTCCGTTGCGGCGCCTCCCGCCTGTTCCACAAGGTAAGCCAACGGATTTGCTTCGTACAGCAAGCGCAATTTGCCCTGAGGATTTTTCTTGTCGCCGGGATATAGAAATATTCCCCCCTTCACCAAATTGCGGTGAAAATCCGCAACAAGCGATCCGATGTACCTGCCGCTGTAAGGGCGGCCGTCGGATTCATCCTTTTGCTTTACCCATTCCACATATTTGCCGATAGGTTCTTCCCATTTTGTAGAGTTACCCTCGTTAATGCTATAGATCTTCCCTTTTGGCGGTATTTGAATATTCTCGTTGGAAAGAACAAATTCGCCGAAACTTGGATCAAATGTAAATTCATGAACGCCATTTCCGGTCGAGAACACCAGGACAGTACTTGATCCATACATGACGTACCCGGCGCAAACTTGTTTACGGCCAGGTTGAAGCAGATCCTCTATCGTTCCCGGCCCGCCGTCCGGTGTAACTCTGCGGAATATGGAAAAAATCGTTCCGATACTGACCCCAACGTTAATATTAGATGAACCGTCCAGAGGATCATAACAGCAAACATATTTCCCCTTTGGGTAATCGGAAGGGATTGGAATCAAATCTTCCTCTTCTTCAGAAGCCATTGCACATAAGTTGCCCCCGAAGGATAAAACCCTCATTAGTATTTCACTGGCGAATATATCTAATTTTTCCTGCTTCTCTCCAAAGATATTGGTTGTCCCCACCTTGCCCAAAATATCCACAATGCCCGCTTTGTTGACGTGATAGGAGATGACCTTTCCCGCCAGTGCAATATCGGTAATCAGGTTTGTAAAAGCTCCGGTTGCTTCAGGATGAAGTCTCTCCTGCTCAACAATAAATCTGTTTAATGTTTTCATGAAACCACTTGTCATAATCCTCTCCTTAGATTATTTAAGAGTGACCAAAAAATTACTTGACCATCAATATCGGCACAGGTGATTTTCGCATTACCTGGACTGTGGTGCTACCCAGAATCGCTTCACGAATTCTCGAATGTCCATACGAACCCATGATGATCATATCAGCCTTTATTTCCTTGCAAGTCTCGACGATCTTGATTTCTGTTTCACCCTCACTTATTATCGTATTCAATTTACGAAGCTTGTAAGATGCAAGATAAGCTGAAGCTTCTTTTATTGCCGCCTCAGCGCTTTCTTTATCGGAATTGACTGTTAAAACGGTTAACGAAGCGTTCAGTTGACGGGCCAAGTATCCTGCCCAGGGAAGGGCTTTATTGGAGTTATTGCTCCCGTCGTACGCCACCAAAATGTTCGTAACTGATTTGTGCTCTTTTTCCGTAACCATGATGGGCTTTATGCATAATCGAGAGGTCGCCTCCAAGGTAGCTCCCAACATTTTGTCTCTCCAGGAGCCAAATTCTCCTCTGGATCCCATAATAACTAAATCTGCCAATCTTGAGCGATCGCAGATAATTTCCACTGGCGAACCACTCACCTTCTCTAATTCATAAGAGACGCTAGCCTTTTTCAGAACCTTTCCGGCGCGCTCCAGAACCTTTTCTGCTTTGTCTTCCAATATTTTTTGAGACTCTTCCTGGTAGGCAGTGGACGGAATAATCGGAGCAAATCCCTCCACTCCAATTGCAACCGCCCATTCAAAAATGCGGATGTCGATGACAGTCAATACGCGCAGATGCGCATCAGTTTTTTGAGCGAGATCAATTCCATATTTTAATATCGCCTCGGTATAATTGGAGCCGTCAATTGCCAATAAAATGGACTTAATCATGGATTTCCCTCAAAAATTTTAGCTACAGTTTGATGTTAACAAATTTTCCTTTATTTATCAATATATGAATTTAATCGTCACATCGACAACGCAATATGAATAAAAAAACCGGTCGAGTTGACCGGTTTTGAATATTGTTGAGATCAGTATTTGATTACTTTCAGTGCAACCATTTTTAGAGTATCGCTAAAATATCATCCTCGTCCAAAATCAGGCATTCCTCGCCATTAATTTTAAATTCGTCACCGGAATATTTCCCAAAAAGAACAATATTGCCCTCTTTTACATCAAGGGCTTTCTTCTCACCGTTTTTTAAAATTCTCCCCTTACCGACCGCAATGACTTTTCCTTTCTGCGGCTTCTCCCTTGCCGTATCGGGGATGATAATTCCTCCTGCAGTTTTGTCCTCTTCCTCCAACCGCGCCACAATAACGTGGGTACCTAATGGGTGCAATTTCATCATATCCTCCTACTATTATTTCTGCCGGACGATGATACACCGTCAGGTAGAAAGTTAAATTTTAATATTTAAATTTAATATTATTTTAGGATTGATCGCCACTAAAAAAACTCTGAACGTAGTCCGAAGAGTGAGAACCCATGTCAAAATTTGTTAATACAGACGTTAACTTAACAACCGGAAGCGCAATCCATAATCATGCTTCCGGGAAAGGTTGAATTTAATTATTCGGGGGTACGCTGAAAGCAGCAAATAGTTTTTGCTCGCCCCTTTTGAGATAAAGTGCAATGGGTTGACCTGCTTCCACATCTTTGATCATGTCATAAAATTCACTGACCGAAGTGACCGTCTTCCGATTGAATTTTAATATCAAATCCCCTTCCCGAACCCCCGCCTGAAAAGCTGCGCTGTTTTGCTCCACATTAATTACAACTATCCCTTTTACATCTTCATCAATATTAAGTCTGCTTCGAAGAGCTGGGTTTAAATCCGAAACTGAAAAGCCAAGACTTTCCATTGATTGTTTTTTGACACTGGCTTGCGGTTCTTCCGCGGGGTATTCTCCAATGGTCACCGGAACGGTCTTCGCATCTCCATTCCGTAATATCTTTATTTCGATCTTAGTTCCCGGATTGGTCGAACCGATTCGGGTGCTCAGGTGTGTAACATTTTTGATTCGTTCACCATTCAACTGAAGGATGATGTCCTCCACCTTAAATCCGGCTTTTTCTGCAGGACCGCCCTTCATTACTTCTGTAACGATAACACCTTCCGGTTTGTCCAAATCAAAGTTTTTAGCCAGCTCGAGCGATATATTTTGAATCCCTACACCAAGCCAGCCTCTTACTACTCTTCCTTTTTCCAAAATATCCGTCATTACCTTTTCTGCTAACTTGGAAGGGATCGCAAATCCAATCCCCATATTTCCACCGGTTCTTGTGGCAATGGCTGTATTGATTCCCACCAACTCTCCTTTGAGGTTGACAAGCGGCCCGCCGCTATTTCCCGGGTTGATAGCTGCATCGGTTTGTATATAATCCTGGTAAGTGGACAAACCGCCTACCCCGCTTCTCCCTTTAGCGCTGACAATTCCGGAGGTAACTGAATGCGCTAACTCCGGCTGCAGCGGAGATCCGATTGCCAATACCCATTGTCCCACACGCAGCGCATCGGAATCGCCAATTTTGATAGCTGGCAGATTTTTCGCATCAATCTTGATAACTGCCAGATCGGTGTTTGAATCTGTACCCTGAACCGAAGCCTCCAATTCTCTCCCATCCATCAAATGTACGTAGATGTCATTAGCACCATCAACCACGTGATCGTTGGTAAGAATTACTCCATCTTGGCGAATAATAACTCCGGAACCCAGCCCTTGCTGCACGTACTCGCCTTGCGGGCCCCCGGGGTAGTTGAAAAATCTTTTGAAAAAATCATCTCCAAAAAATTCGCTGAAGGGACTTATTTGTTGATTCTTAATAACTGTTTTTGTGGAAATGGTGACCACCGAAGGATTGACGGTTTCCGCAACATCTGCGAAAGCATTGCTGATTGCCTCAAGTACTTCAATGGATGATTTATCTTTTTGGTCTGGGTTGCTCACCGCTGAAGATTCTTCAATTTGTGGTGAACTTCCGGCGTTGGAACTCTGTGTAAAATCTAAACCGGAAGCAATTCCCAATCCGATGATTACTCCGGCCATAATTAAAATCAGACCGAAACCGGTCCATTTTTTTCTATCCATTTTAACTAACTCCTACTTCTTCGTTTTAGTGCCTATACAATCTTTAAAAATTGAAGTTACTGCTTTGAATTATTATATACTCGATTTATGAGGCTGGGAGTTCCGTTTTTTTTTCTTTAATGCTCTCAAAAACAAAATCGCCCCCAACAAAGTTCACTAAAATCTTCTCTCCCGGATTAAATTCTCCGGCGAGTATTTGCCGCGATAAACTATCGACGATATACTTCTGGATAACTCGCTTGAGAGGTCTGGCGCCAAATGCCGGATCGTATCCGATTTCAGCAAGATGAACTTTGGCATTATCCGTCAGCTCGATTTTTAATTTTTGCTCACCTAACAATTTCCGAAGTTCGACTATCTGCAAGTCAACAATCTTTTTTAGATGCTCGATGTTCAATCCATGGAAAACAATTGTCTCATCAACCCGGTTGAGAAACTCCGGTCGCAAATTCTGACGCAGAAGCGACATCACCTCTCCACGGATCTCTTGATATATTTCTTCCCGATTGCTATCCGTTATTCTCTGAGATTTTTCAAGTATCATCGGAGCACCTATATTTGAGGTCATGATGATGATGGTGTTTTTAAAATTCACTATATGACCTTTGTTGTCCGTCAGTCTGCCATCATCGAGCACCTGCAATAAAACATTGAACACTTCAGGATGCGCCTTCTCAATTTCATCCAACAGAATAACCGAGTACGGTTTTCTTCGAATTGCTTCGCTTAATTGACCACCCTCTTCATACCCTACATATCCGGGAGGCGCCCCAATTAGCCGCGAAACCGTATGCCGTTCCATATACTCCGACATGTCGATACGAACCATGGCATTTTCATCACTGAACAGAAACTCAGCCAGCGCCCGGGCCAATTCCGTTTTACCGACGCCGGTTGGTCCCAAAAATATAAATGAACCGATAGGCCGATTTTGGTCAGCCAATCCCGCCCGCGATCTTCGAATGGCATTTGCAACCGCCTCAATTGCCTCATCCTGCCCAACAACACGTGATGATAACCGCTCTTCAATTTTCAACAATTTTTCTCTCTCACTCTCTAACATGCGACTCACGGGAATGCCGGTCCAGCGGGAGACGATCTCGGCGATATCTTCCTCATCAATTTCCTCTTTCAGCATCTTTCGCTCTTTTTGAATGTCCTTCAGTTTTTCCGCCAAGGCTTGTATCCCTTTCTCTAGCTTGGGGATATCGCCATATTTGATTTCAGCGACTCGGTTCAAGTTACCTTCACGTTCGACTCTTTCCATTGCAACCCGAAGTTGGTCAATTTTTTCCTTACTGCTGCGAATATTTTGAATCGTATCCTTTTCCAGTTTCCAATGCGCCTGAAGCCCACCGCGTTCCTCACGCAAGTTTGCCAATTCCTGCTCGATATTTTTGAGCCGCTTCTTTGCCTCAGCATCTTTTTCCTTTTTCAGAGCAACGACTTCGATTTCAAGCTGTTTTATTTTTCGCTCGATTTCATCCAGTTCTTCCGGCATGGAATCCACTTCGATACGAAGCCGCGCGGCAGCTTCGTCAATCAGGTCTATGGCTTTGTCCGGGAGAAATCGATCGGTGATGTAGCGATGCGATAATTTGGCTGCGGCGACAATTGCTGCATCGGTTATCTCAATGCCGTGATGAACCTCATATTTGTCCTTCAACCCGCGAAGAATTGAAACGGTATCTTCCGCATGCGGTTCCTTAACGAGTATGGGCTGAAAGCGCCGTTCCAATGCTGCGTCCTTTTCAACGTGCTTGCGATATTCATCCACGGTGGTGGCGCCAATACAGCGAATTTCCCCCCGCGCCAGGGCCGGCTTCAGCATATTGGAGGCGTCAATTGCGCCCTCGGCGGCGCCTGCACCAACCAGCGTATGCATCTCGTCAATAAATAGAACCACTTTCCCATCCGATTCGCGAACCTCCTTTAACACAGCTTTTAACCGGTCCTCAAATTCACCCCTGAATTTTGCTCCGGCGATCAGCGCCCCCATATCCAACCCCACGATCTTCTTTTCCTTCAATGAATCGGGAATATCGCCGCTGACGATTCGCTGCGCGATGCCTTCTACGATGGCGGTTTTGCCAACTCCAGGATCGCCATTTAACACTGGATTGTTTTTGGTTCTACGGGATAATACCTGAAGCACCCGGCGAATCTCCTCATCCCGACCGATGACCGGATCCAGCTTCCCCTCGCTGGCGAGCTCGGTCAAGTCCCTGGCATAGCGCTCCAGCGCCATATATTTGCCTTCCGGATTTTGATCGGTCACACGTTGCTTACCCCGAATCTCCTGTAACGCTTTGAGGGCCGAATCTCTGCTAAGTCCCAACGATGACAAAACTCTGTACGCTTCGGTTCCTTTTAATTCAATGAGGCTTAAGAAGAGATGCTCCGTGGACACATAATCGTCCTTTAAACTCTTGGCTTCCTGCAGCGCTCTGTTGAAAAGTACATTCAGATTTTGCGAAGCATATATCTGCCCCTCCGCTCCCTGAACTTTGGGAAATTTTTCAACGGCCCGTTCCACCTGATTTTTAACATCCAGGGGATTAACGCCCAACTTTTTAAGCAGAACCGGTATGGTTCCCTGCGTATCGTTTAATAAAGCCAACAAAACATGCTCAGGCTCAATCTGCTGCTGCCCGTTATTCATCACAAGTTGCTGCGCGTTTGATACTGCTTCTTGTGCTTTTATAGTTAATTTTTCAAGATTCATTTTGTAAACTCACCTTCTTATACTTTTTTAACCACTCTTACTTTTTACAAACTCTATGCCACTTACTTAAATCTGCTGAATGTATTGTAATTAAAGGAATTATGTGGTGATGATCACCTTTCACAATTTGACAAACGATGCTGACAATAATTCCGATTTGACTGTTGAAATGGTAAACTAAAGCAGTGGGGAGCCTGAATCTAAGTATCGGATATGTTAAATCTTTCCATCATGGAGTAAAGCCTGCGCCGCGTGATGCTAAGCAATGCTGCGGCGCGGGTTTTATTTCCACCCGCTTTTTGCAGTGCCTGAATGATCAAATCTCTTTCCAATTGATCCAAATTAATTCCCTCCTCCCCTATTTGAAATTTGTCCGAAGCAACGGGCGGTGCACTTCCTGCTTTGACATTCGAGGGTAGGTTACCCACTTCGATGATCCCGTTGCAGACAATTGCCGCCCGCTCTATGGCGTTTTGTAATTCCCGCACATTTCCCGGCCAGTCGTAATCCATTAGAACCGCCAGCGCCCTACGGTCTATTCCCTTTGCATTGCCTTTTTCAATGAAATGATGAACGAGTTCGGGAATATCTTCTTTCCGCTCTCGTAAGGGGGGCACGGTTATAGGAAAGACATTAAGACGGTAGTAGAGATCGTTTCTGAACTTTCCGTGCTTTTCCATCTCCTCTAAATTTTGATGGGTGGCGGCGATGATTCTGACGTCGACGATTATTTTTTCATTGCCGCCCAACCGGTAAATTTCTTTGGATTGCAGCACGCGCAATATTTTTGCCTGCGTGGAAAGGCTCATATCGCCAATCTCATCCAGAAAAATGCTGCCGCCGTTGGATTGCTCAAACTTGCCGATTCGTCTTTGGGTCGCGCCGGTAAAAGCTCCTTTTTCATAGCCGAATAACTCGCTCTCCAATAAATTCTCGGGCAGTGCTGCACAATTTACGGTTACAAATTCCTTCCCAGTCCTTTTGCTTAATTGGTGAATCAACTGGGCAACCAACTCCTTACCTGTTCCGCTCTCACCGCGGATTAGGACCGTAGCATCGTTCTCACTGGCTTTCTTGATCAGGCGGTAAATTTCCTGCATTCGCTGGCTCTTGCCAACCAGCGTTGGGGAAAAAAAAGGTTTTTCTGTTGACTCGCGGAGTTTTTTGTTTTCCTCCAAGATTCTCTTTTGTTCGTTGATGCGGGTGACTCGCAGTACCAGCTCATCCATCTCGAAAGGCTTGATCAAATAGTCGTAAGCGCCTTTTTTCAGTGCATCGATGGCTGTTTTCTGGCTTGCATAGGCGGTCATGATGATAACTTCGATATTCTCGTGGCGCTCCTTCAACTCCTCCAACAATTGGATGCCGTCCATTTTGTCCATTTTCAAATCGCTGACCACAATATCCACCGGCGAGTTCTTTACAATCTGCAGTGCCTTATGCCCGGATAAGCAATACGAGCTCTCGATATTCTCCAATTGCAGGGCAGCAAGAACGACTTTGCAAAATTTTTCCTCGTTATCAACAATTAATATCTTGGGCATGGCTGTTAGAACATAACTTTGTGAAATGATGGATAGTAGAAATAAGCGCCAAATCCTAAGCACCTCGCCACAGGCGAGTCGCCGAGGCGACAAATCTCAAACAATTTCATAATTTTCAAACGAAAAAATGTTCTGAACCAATCCTTGGCATCGCTAATTGTTTCGTTCATTATAACATTCGGTCATTCCAATTTATTTGGAATTTGGTGTTTGATACTTGGGATTTTGATTTGGCTTGCAATTGTCCATCCGACAAGGAAATTTTTGAGATTCCGATACAATTGGACACATCTATTACTTGAGAATTGCGCGGAGAAGAATCATAAATCCTTTTTCATTGCTTTTAATTTTCTCGAGATTTTGTCTTGCCTCCGAAAAATTGGGACTAATTTCGATCGCCTTTTCGAATTCGGACATCGCTTTCAATAACAAGCCGCGGCTTTTTATGAGATTAAATGTTCCCTGGTCGTCCCAGTAATCCGGGTATTGCTGGTGATGTAAGGTGTGATTATCAAAATACTGCTGGTAAGTATTGATGATATTAAGGTTGATGTCTTTGCCGCCAAATAGGAACCTGAGGTAGAATTCATATATATTATCCCGGTCGGATATAAAATCAACCAATTTTAATTGGAATTGCTCCAATTTAGGCATTATCTCACTGTGTTTATTGCTTTTCAGCGAATCAAGCAATTTATTAAACTCGTTCTGCCAATAATTGGTGCTATATTTTTGATCATTCTTAACCTGTTTGAGATAGATAGATACTCTTGCCGGCACCGTTACCTCTGCCGGATTCTTCACTCCATCCAAAGCCGACTTATAAAGAGCAACTCCGAAATTGAATTGGCATTCGGTGTAGTTTGGGTTCAATTTAATTGCTTCTTTAAATAAACTCATTGCATGATCATGATCTCCAGAAAATAGATGTCCCAATCCCATGTAGTTCAAAACATCCGGATATTGTTCATTTTGATCCAGGACCAATTGAAAAGTTTCTATGGCCTCTTTTACCTGTCTGGTTTTTAGATAACAGATACCTAATCCCAGGAATGCCTTTATAAATTGATCATCTTGTTCAATAGCGATCTTGAACTGGTTAATTGCTTCTTCAAATAGATTTCTCCGGAGAAACAATACCCCAAGGCGATAATGCGATTTGGGATGCTTATACCGTCTTAATTTTGTTTCAATACGATATAAAGCTTCCAGCTCATCGATTACCTGATGATGAAATTCCTGTGTCTTTTCATTCAAGAATTCATAATCGAAGGTATTCAACTCATTGCGAAATCTTACATTGTATTCCCTAGAGATCAGAAACATTCCCTTTTCAAAAACTTCGGAGATGATCCTTTGGCCTTTGACCACTGTGCCGGTATGAATATGGAACTCGCGGTTATCAATTTCTATTTTATCGTGTAATCCAAAATCTTCCACAGAGGTTCACTTCCCTGAAATTTGAGCTACCCTTCAGCTAATTAATATAATCACAAAAACTTAATCTAATTTAGCAATTCAGTCAAGTATTTCTGTTCAAATCTAAATGTTCCGGGCTTTGAATTGTCAAACAAATCTTCCGTTCTGCAGAACGGAAGATTTGTTTTCCCGCTCTAATTTTTATATAATTTGTAAATTCTTGTTTAATTTGTTTAATTGGTTTTCGTCAAACTCTACAATGAAATTAAAAAATTAAAATACATCCATTCTAAATAGAGGATTAGCAATGAAGAAAGTTTTTGTATTATGGTGTCTATCGATCGTTTTGTTATTAAGCTGCGGAACGAAACAGGCTGATTTCAAACTCGAGAAAGATACCCCTGAATATGAATTGGCTTCAAAAGTTGCCGAGACCCTCCCTTATATGGATCCGGAGAAGAATAATGTTCTGATATCATCCAAAGAATTTAACGTCACTACCGGTGAGGTAATATACGACATTAGAAGAAATTTCGGGAACCGGGCAAGCCAGTTGGCCAATATGAATGAAGAGCAGATAAAAGTCAATGTAAGCCAATTTGCCAATATGTTGGGGGAAAGGAAGATATTACTAAGAGAGGCCCAAGAAGCAAATATCGTTACAGAGCAATCCCGTGTGGACAGCATTTTGAAAATGCAGTATCAAAGAACCGGCGGCGAAGAAAAATTTTTCCAATTTTTGGAACGGAACGGACAATTGATTGAAGATGTAAAAGACGATATTTCAAAACGGTTAACCATTGAATCTTACGTTAATAAAGTTGTATACGACCCGATTCGGGTTACGACAGAGGATATCGAACATGCGTATAACGAGGACAAGACTGCGACCGTTCGTCATATCTTAATGAAAACACAGGGCAAAAGCGATTCGGCCAAACAAGAAATCAAAAAGAACATGGACGAGATTCTGGAGAGAGCGAAAAAGGGAGAGGACTTTGCCAAGCTCGCAAAAGAATATTCCGAAGATCCGGGTTCTAAGAGTAATGGAGGGTTGTACCAAGATATTCAAAGGGGGCAAATGGTTAAGCCGTTTGAAGAGGCGGCGTTTTCTGTTCCCATCGGTGAATTCAGCGATGTTTTTGAGACACAATATGGATATCACATTCTTACCGTGCTTGAGAGAAAGAAAGAAACAAAACCTCTGGAAGAAGTTCGCCAACAACTAGAGGATAGACTTAAGCAACAAAAAAACAGGGACGCATATCAGCAGCATATTGAAAATCTAAAAAGTCGATATGAGTACGAAGTAATCGAATTCTGAAAACGCGCCTTACTCGCCTTTTAGTAATTTGTCGCTAATTCATACATTGTGACTATACGGATAGAGCCCTCGAATATCTATGGTGGCTACAATGCGATGAAGTAAAAAAACGTACTGGAGGAAAGAATGGACATTCTTAACGAGACCTTCTTTGACAATTCCATAAGAAACTGGGGCATTAGCATTGCAATAATTATTGTCTCATTCCTGGTCTTGAAAATTCTCAAAAGCTTTATTTACAAAAGAATAAAGAAGATCGCCCAGAAAACGTCAACGGACTTAGATGATTTTATTGCCGACATTTTCCTGCATATAAGAATCTTCTTCCTATTCGCCCTTTCAATTTATTTTGGATCACTGATCCTTACCCTGCCCCAGACGGTTTCAACCGTAATTGGCAAACTGGTAATTATTTCTCTCCTGATTCAAGGGGGGATTTGGGGATTAGGGATTATAACATTCTTTTTGGAAAAGTATAAGAAACAAAAGCTACAAGATGATGCCGCAGCTTTAACAACATTTTCCGCCCTGGAATTCATAAGTCGTATTATTCTCTGGACTTTTGTTCTACTGCTGGTGTTAGATAATTTAGGCTTTAATATTACCACCCTCGTTGCAGGATTAGGTATTGGTGGTATAGCTGTTGCCTTGGCTTTACAAAAAATTTTGGGCGATCTTTTTGCCTCCTTATCAATTGTTCTGGATAAACCTTTTGTGATTGGTGACTTTATTATCATTGACAAACACTTAGGAACGGTTGAGCATATCGGACTAAAAACAACCAGAATCCGAAGTCTTTCCGGTGAACAATTAGTATTTACTAATACCGACCTTCTGGAAAGCAGAATACGGAATTTTAAACGGATGTTTGAGCGACGGGTGGTTTTTACAATCGGTGTCACTTATCAAACGCCTCATGATAAATTAGCAAAAATACCGCAAATTATTAAAGAGACTATTGAATCTAAAGATTTGGTTCGCTTTGACAGGTCTCATTTTAAAGAGTATGGCGATTTTTCTTTGAACTTTGAGACCGTCTATTGGGTAAAAAGCCCCGACTATAGTGTTTATATGGATATTCAGCAGGCAATTAACCTGGAACTATATGCAAAGTTTGAAGCCGAAGGAATTGAGTTTGCGTATCCGACACAAACGCTATTTATTGCAAAGGAATCAAATCCAAATGATTCGCCTGGGGAAAAGAATTGATTTAACCGATTAGCAATAAGTCAAATGGAAGGTGGTCAATTATGCGTTTTCCATTTATCCCCGACAAAACAGTAGATGTACCTGAGATTCCTTTCAAGGATAGGATCGAATTGACTTCTCAGGATACAGCTGTGATTCTGGTAGATATGCAAAACGACTTTGTAAAACCGGAGGGAAATCTGCGGGTCGACGCCGCCATGGAGACAATTCCCAATATTCAAGAATTCCTTGCAAAAGCGAGAGATCAAAAAATTCGAATTGCATACACTCAGGATACTCATCTTGCGGGAGACCGTGAGTGGGAAATCTGGCCTAAGCATTGTGAGAGAGAGTCGTGGGGATGGAAAATCATTGATGAACTAAAACCCCAAGCGAATGATGTGATTTGTGAAAAAAACCGTTATGACGGATTCTACGGAACCTGGCTGGAGCATTATTTGAGTCATGTTTGGAAAGTTAACCATCTGGTCATTATGGGAACCGTATCAAATATCTGTGTGTTACATACTGCAGCCTCTGCCGGGTTACGCTGGTTTCATATTGTTATACCCGCAAACGGTATTTCTGCTCTTACCGATTTCGATCAGGCTTCAACCCTGAGACAGGTTTCTTCTCTTTACGGAGGACATGTAGTGAAATCTGTTCAGGATATTCATTTTAAATAATGTATCTTATGGTCTTCAGGAAAGGATTTTTCGTATGGCCGGTATGGATAAAATGCCCATTGATGAACTCTGCATAAACACTATACGAACCCTGTCAATGGATGCGGTTCAGAAAGCCAACTCCGGACATCCCGGTACCCCGATGGCTTTAGCTCCTGTCGCTTATGTATTGTGGACAAAATTCATGCGGCATAACCCCCGAAATCCAAAATGGTTTAATCGCGATAGGTTCATCTTATCAAACGGGCACGCTTCAATGCTTTTGTATTCCATGCTGTACTTGACCGGCTACGATTTGTCATTAGATGATATCAAAAATTTCCGCCAGTGGGATAGCAAAACGCCCGGGCACCCTGAGCATGGTTTGACTGCCGGTGTGGAAACAACAACGGGACCTCTGGGGCAAGGATTCATGAATGGCATTGGAATGGCAATGGCGGAAGCGCATCTTGCGTCGGTCTATAATCGGGAGGATTTCAATATTGTGGATCATTACACCTATGCGCTCTGCAGCGACGGGGATCTAATGGAGGGCGCTTCACACGAAACCGCTTCGCTTGCCGGTCATCTGGGCTTGGGCAAAATAATCTATTTTTTTGATGACAACCATATCAGCATTGAAGGACCGACCGAGATAACCTATACTGAAGATGTTTCCAAACGTTTTGAAGCTTATCGCTGGCATGTGCAGAATATCGGAGAAAAAGCCAATGATATTGAAGCCTTATCGCAGGCAATTACAACTGCGCAGAATGTAAAGGACAAACCTTCCCTAATCATCATCCGTTCTCATATTGCTTATGGCGCTCCGAATATGCAGGACACTTCCGAAGCGCATGGCTCACCATTAGGTGAAGAGGAAATCAAGCTTACGAAAAAATTCTACGGTTGGCCAGAGGATGAACATTTTCTGGTTCCGGAAAAAGCGCTATATAACTTGCAGCAGGTTGTTAACTCCGGTAAAAATCTGGAAACTGAGTGGAATAAAAAATTCGTGGAATACAAAAAAGCTTATCCCGAGTTGGCAAAGCAGCTTGAAGCAGCCTTAAACAATGAATTACCGTATGGATGGGATGACGGAATTCCAGAATTTGAACCGGATGACGGTCCTGTTGCTACGCGCAAAGCATCCAGTGCGGTCATCAATGGATTTGCCGGCAAAGTCCCGTGGCTGGTGGGTGGCAGCGCGGATTTAGCTCCTTCAACGAATACGCTCATCAAAGAATCGGAGTATTTTGCCAAAGGAAAATACCACAACCGCAATATTGCCTATGGTGTCCGGGAACATGGCATGTGCGGAATAAATAACGGTATAATGCTTCACGGCGGACTAAGACCCTTCGGTGCAACCTTCTTCATTTTTACCGATTATGCCCGTCCTTCCATTCGTTTATCCGCATTAATGGAATTACCGGTTATTTATGTAATGACCCATGATTCGATTGGTTTGGGGGAAGATGGTCCCACACATCAGCCCGTTGAACATCTCTCTTCGCTGCGAGCCATGCCGCACATTTGCGTCATTCGCCCCGCAGATGCCAACGAAACGGCCTATGCCTGGCGCGCCGCCATGTTGCGATCGGAAGGTCCGACTATTCTGGTTTTAACCCGACAAAACCTTCCCATCTTTGATCGAAAAAAATATGCTCCTGCAGAAGGATTGTTAAAAGGGGCGTATATCATTTCCAAGGAAAAAGGAGAAAAACCTGATGTAATCCTCATCGCCAGCGGTTCCGAAGTGCAACTAATCGTTGAGGCGCAGGAGGCATTGTCCAAAGATGGAGTCGATGCACGCTGCGTTAGCATGCCCTGTTGGGAAATCTTCGAAATGCAATCGGTGGAATATCAGGAAAAAGTACTCCCCCCGGAAATTAAAGCCCGGCTAGCGGTTGAAGCCGCCTCTCCATTTGGCTGGCGAGAATGGGTGGGAGAAAAGGGCGCCGTCATCGGTATTACAACATACGGTGCCAGCGCTCCTTACAAGGAAAGTTTTAAGCACTATGGTTTGACCGCAGATAATATCGTTTCAAAGGCGAAAGAAATTCTTTGATCAAAAATGATAAAAACAGGGAGACCAAGATGAATTCACTCCTAAAATTGATCGATTATGGACAAAGTTACTGGCTGGATAACCTGAGCCGCAAAATGATACTCAATGGCGAGCTTAAGAAACGGGTTACCGAACAGGGATTACGTGGCATGACCTCCAATCCAAGCATTTTTAACAATGCAATCTCCAAAAGTGATGATTACGATGAACAGATTATCCGGTTGGTGAAAGAAGGAAAATCCACGGCCGAAATTTATGAAGCGCTCACCGTAAAAGATGTACAGGATGCCTGTGATATTCTGCGACCGGTCTATGACGAATCCCAGGGTGTCGATGGCTATGTTAGTCTGGAAGTATCTCCCTATCTTGCTCAGCACGCTGAAGCAACAATGGCGGAAGCACGACATCTGTTTAAAACGGTCAACCGGCCGAATCTTTTCATCAAAATACCGGGGACTAAGCCATGCGTTCCAGCGATTGAACAAATGTTATATGAAGGGATCAACATTAATATCACCCTTTTATTTTCAATTAAGAGCTATGAAGAAGTAGCCCGCGCCTATATCAATGCATTGGATCGACGCATAAAAGAAAACAAACCCATTCAAAATGTTGCCTCGGTTGCCAGCTTTTTCTTAAGCCGTATTGATACTCTGGTCGATCAGCTTTTAAATCATCGAATCCTTCCCGGGGAAGAAGAAAATCAATCTCACCTTCCACAACAGTTGCTTGGACAAACTGCAGTTGCCAGCGCCATACTTGCCTATCAAAGTTTCAAAAGAATATTTAGCGGAAAAAGATGGGAAGCTTTGGCGGAAAAGGGCGCCAGGGTTCAGCGCCCGCTGTGGGCAAGCACCAGCACTAAAAATCCCGAATACAGCGATGTGAAGTATGTGGAGCCATTAATCGGATATAATACCGTTAATACCATGCCTGAAGAAACCATTGCCGCTTTTGCAGATCATGGAACCGCAAAGGAAAACACTATTGAAGACAATCTTGATGAAGCGAATCAGCTATTGAATGATCTGGAAAGAGTGGGAATCGATATTGATAGGGTCACATGGCAGCTGGTGAATGACGGGATACAAAAATTTATTGACCCCTTTGCGGTTTTGATGAAGAACATTTCGCAAAAGCGGGAGCAGTTCATTGCCGAAAAAGTCTAAAAACCCTGGCTATAAAGAGGAGGAATTATGTTTTGCCCGAAGAATTTGATTTTAACAGCCATACTGTTGTTAGCTGCTGTTGGATTAATAAGCTGTACTCAGCAGCAGAGCCAAATGCCCGCTGAAGGAACCGCAATTAACAAAGCTATTGTAGTGTTGCATCCAACCGAAGGAAATAATGTCAGCGGAACTATTACGTTCACCAAAACGGATGAAGGTATTCAGGTTGTTGCCGATGTCAGCGGATTAACGCCCGGGAAACATGGATTTCATGTTCATGAATTTGGCGACTGCAGCGCGCTGGATGCAACTTCAGCCGGAGGACATTTTAATCCGGAAGGGACCAAACACGGTGCGCCAACTGACACCGAACGGCACGTGGGTGATTTAGGCAATCTTAAAGCAAATGCAGATGGTAAAGCCCATTTGGACTGGACCGATACATTTATCACGTTTAGCGGCTCTCACAACATTATCGGGCGGGCAGTGATAGTTCATGCCGGTGAAGACGATCTCACCTCTCAGCCCACCGGAGCGGCAGGAGCAAGGGTTGCCTGCGGGATTATTGGAATCGCGAAATAAATATTTGTCTTTGCGAGGAGGTCGCCGTGGCGACCGACGACGCAATCTCTTCAAATGGGGATTGCTTCGCTACGCTCGCAATGACCAAACCGTATCCTGACTTCGAAGTGCAAACCACGGCGCTCAGCCTCTTTCTTAACCGGCCCCCCCATGAATTTCAGGGTGTAGGACACCGGGTAAAGCGCTTCAATGGCATCACTGAATGATTTCGCCTTATTCGGATCTCCCTCACCATCAACCATTAGGAAATTCATTTTTGGCACTTCCACAAGTTCAACCTTCGAGGCAGAGGGTTTATAAAGATGCTTTAGTTGTTTTTTGTAGTCTATTTTTTCCACCGATTTCTCCTGTGAGGATTTGTTAAGTTTACTATCAACGATTTTTTGTTTGCTCAAAAAAATCTCTTAATTCTTCTTTTCCGTATGACGTTCCAATCCCATCTACTGTTAGTGCAGTCATTAAAAATTCTAGCGGGCCATATGTTTTTGAGGAGGTAAAAGTTCTCAACAGAAAGAGCGTCAAATTCTTAATCCAAATCGGTAATGTAGATATTTTGGCAGATTTATTTAAAACATTAAACGCTAACTCAGCAATTTCTCTATAGCTGTAAACAGTTGGACCACCAACATCTATTTCTTTTTCACCCCCATCGATTGTCTCCACACAGACTTCTGCCAAATCATTGCCGTGTATGGGATTGATCTTATTCTCGCCTCTTCCGAATAAATAAATTCGCCCTTTTTTAGCCATCTCCAAAAACTCAAGCATGTCTGAGAAAAATCCTGTTGGACGAATGATAGCGTATGCCAATCCGGATGCCTTAAGGTCGTCTACAAATCGCTCTTT
>Ga0209536_100002930_pt1 | contig 27649 bp, 19 predicted proteins | sample DeeMarSeWOR28_12_FD_187461 | JGI IMG/M metagenome (GOLD analysis project Ga0209536, IMG submission 187461) | Marine sediment microbial communities from White Oak River estuary, North Carolina - WOR-2-8_12 (SPAdes) (version 2) | ecosystem: Environmental > Aquatic > Marine > Intertidal zone >... | reverse complement strand
TGGCTCGCGCTCACCGAGCCGATGACCGGGTAGGTCGCGCGGCCGATGTGGACGCGGGCTCCGTTCACCGCGCCTCGCGGGTATCCGTCCGCATGCCCGGCGGGGAGCGTGGCCACCCAGGTCGGCTCGTCGGCGACGTACTCGCGTCCGTAGCTGACGCTGTCGCCCGCCCGAAGGCGTTCGATGCGCACGACGCGACACTTCAGGGATACCGCCGACCTGAGCTCGGCGATCGAGCGCTCCTCCTCGGGTCGACTCGGGTACCCGCCGAAGAGCGCGATGCCCGGTCGCACCATGTCGAGGTGGGCGTCCGACAAGTGGTAGACGCCGTTGGACGATGCCGCGTGCAGCCGGCCCAGCGACATCCCGGCGGCGGCGGCCTCGTCCGCGACGCCGCGGAAGCGCGACAGCTGGACCCGGTCGAAGTCGGGCTCTTCCGTGAAGCCCATGAACGCGCCCTCGACCCGGAAGGCTCCCGTGTCCCGGAGGCGCTCGAGCCAGGGAGCCGCCCGATGGAAGGGCATCCCCATCCGACTCATCCCCGTATCGAGGTAGACGTGGGCGGGGATCGCTCGGTCCCGACCCGTGAGGGCGGGAATGCGCGTCGCGTCGTCGTCGAGGTACAGTGAGAGTCGGACACCCCGCGCGACGAGCTCCGACGCCGCCTCGTCCGGGGTCATGCCCATCAGGAGAATCTCCCTCTCGATGCCACCATCCCGGAGCGCGATCGCGTCCTCGGGCTTCACGACCGCGAAGCCGACGACGGCGTCGTGGCGCGAGAGCAGGCGGGCCGCATCGAGGAGCCCGAGCCCGTAGGCGTTGTTCTTGATGACGGCCAGGATCGGCCGGCCGCCGGAGAGTCGCGAGACCACGCCGACATTGTGCTCGAGGAGCTCGGGGTGCACCTCCACCCACGGGTCGAACCGGTCGGCGGGTACCGGCCTCCGCTCCGCCCCGAGCACAACCTCGGGCCGGAGTGCCATGGCACCCCAGGCGGTCGTGGTCAGGCCCAGGAAGTCACGCCGTGATCGCCTCATGTCGACCAACCTCGGCACCGGCGGTCGTTTCGGCCAGAGGCTGCCCTCGCGAGCGTCACACCCTCCGGCGGCCGGCCATCTGGACGCGGCGCAGGCGGGCCCACGCGAGCCGCTGGCTGATCATCAGGACCGGGCAGTGCGCGCCTTGTGCGACCTGCTGGACGATCGCCCCGAGCGTCGCGCGCTTGCGAGCGGAGGGGTGAAGGCCGAGGACGAGCAGGTCGGCGTCGGCGGTTCGGGCCACGATGGTCTCGACCACGTCTCCCATCACCACTTCACACTGGGCGTGCCCCCTCGCCTCGTCCATGGAGAGGCGGCGGAGCTCCGCGAGGGTGCGGTTCCGGACCGGTGCGGGCGTTGCCTCGGGTACGACGCCCAGGAACGTCACCTCCCGTGCTCCGGTACGCCCGAGGTTCGCCAGCAGGCGCGCGCGGATCGGGCTCTGCTCGTGTCCGCCACGAGAAGGCACGAGGATCGAGCGAACCGACTCCGGTCGCCACCCCGGCGGGGCCTTCAGGATCACCACGTCGGCGTCCACGCTCGAGAGCAGCCGCTCGAGCGGACCGGTCAGGAGCGTGCCCTTCAGCCGACCGACGCCGAGAAGCAGCGTCTCGCAGCTCACGGCTTCGGCGACGCGTGCGATCTCGGAGAGGGGCTCGTCGTGAATGGTGATCAGCGCCTCGGGGCGGAGGTCTACCTCGAGGGCGGTCTGCAGCGCGCGGCCCAGGAGGGACTGTGCGTCCCGAATCTCCCGCGGCACGGACTCCGTGGCCGGCCCCTCGTCTCCGACCGAGGGCGTTCCGGGTCGTTCCCCCTCCCGCGGCGTCGGCACCACGTTGAGGAGCTGGACACGCGACACGTGGGGCGGAGCGATCGTGCGGGCCATGGTCACCAGCATCTCCGCACTGGCCGGGTTGGCGATCGGCACGAGCACGAGCGGCTGGCGGCCGCGGAGGCGAAGCATCTCCGGGTCGCGCCCTTCGGAGGCCGCGTCCACGGCGCGGGCCCGCGGGGCGAGCCAGAGAGCATACAGAATCGCTCCCAGGCTCAGCCATAGAGCGGCAAGCACCCCGGCCGAGGGGACCGCGACCGCCTGGTAGAGACCGAGCGCGAGACAGAGGGTGCCGCCGGTGAGCGGCACCGCGGGGAACAGCGGTGTGCGGAACCCCCGGGGCGCGCCGGCCCGTCGGCGCGCGAGGTACCCGATGGCGTGCGTGACGGTGAAGCTCGCCAGGAAGATCAGACTTGAGACCGCGCCGGCCGCCGCGACGTTGGGTACCGCGACGAGGAGGAGTCCGACGGTGGCCGCAGTGAGACGGATCGCCGCGACCGGAGCGCCGCCGCCCTCGCCCTCCGCCTGGAAGCGCGGTGGGAGGGTTCGGTCCTCCGCCATCGTGAGCGCGAAGCGGGACGCTGCGAGGAGGTTCGCCTGCAGCGCCGAGAGCATGGAGAGGAGCCCCGCGACGAGGACGAGCCAGTAGCCGGTTGCCCCCAGGAAGCTGCGGGCTGCCGCGGCAACGAGGATCTCGGGGTCCCGGGCTGCGAGCGCTCGCACGGGCTCGCCGGGTGATCCCACCGCGACGATCAGGAAGAGGAGTGGGAGATAGACCGCGAGCGCGACCCCCAGGGAGGCGAACATGGCCCTCGGGACGTTCCGGACCGGATCCCGGACTTCCCCCCCGACGGCCGCGATCAGGTCGAAGCCCTGCAGCGCGATGAACGTGTACCCCATCGCCTGTGCGAGGCCGGTCAATCCCTCTGCGAAGAAGGGGCGGAAGCGCTCGGCGAGGCGCACGGGTGACGGGGCCTCCCCGAGCAGGGAGGCGAAGCCGGCCACGATGAGAACCGCGAACACCACGACCTTGCCGATGGTGGCCCACTGACCTCCGGATCCCGCAGGTCGGCTCAGGCTCCACGCGTACAGAGCCACCGCGACACCTGCGTACGCCACCAGCGCGAAGCGCCCACCCATCCATGACGGTGGCACACCGCCGGCGACGCGCACCACCTGTTCCAGAAACGGCACGAGGAAGACGGCGAAGCCCAGCGCATACAGGACGGCGGCGACGACCGAAGCGAACCACACGATCCAGCCGACTCCGAAGGCCGCCTCCACGGTGAGGACGCGTCGGGCGTAGGTATACGTGCCGCCCGAGTGCGGGAAACGCGCCGATAGCTCGGCGAAGGAGGCGACCGTGACGAGGGCCACACACCCGTTGAGCGCGAAGGCGAGGATGGCGCTGGGGCCGGCGGTCTCGAAGGCCACGCCCGCCAGCGCGAGGATGCCACCGCCGACGATCGCGCCGACGCCGACCCCGGTCGCGCCGAAAAACCCGAGGGTCCGCCGAGAGGACGTTTCGGTCGTCATGCGGGGACGATATCACGATCCCGCGGCCGAGCCACGGGATGCGCTCGGCGAGGACCCCTCCAGGGGGCGGCGACCGCTGCGGTCAGCGGCCGTCAGGTCGGGCGTTCGTACGCAGCTTCAGCCGCTCTGCGTACTCATCAAGGGCGTCTTGAGGATGTCCTCGAACGCGTTCATGAAGCGGCCCATCTCCTCCTCCGTGCCGATCGACACACGGAGATGGTTCAGCATCGGCGGGAAATCCCGACCCACCGCCACGCCCCGCTCACGAAACGCCTGCCGTATCGGAGCCACGCGCTGGCGCAGGTCGACCATGAAGAAGTTCGTCTCGGACGGAATCGTCTCGTAGCCGAGCGCCTCGAGGTCGGCACGTGTCTGCTCGCGCCACGTTCGGTTGTGGGCCAGCATCCGGTCCGCGGCCTCGGTGTCGCTCATGGCTGCGGCCGCGCCCCAGCGAGCGAGCGCATTGACGCTGCCCGTGGAATACGGACGCATCTCCTCGATCATGTCGGGGGGCGCCACCGCGAATCCGATCCGCATGGCGGCCATGCCGTAGATCTTCGAGAACGTGCGGGCCACGACCACCCGGCGACCCTCCCGCACGTACTTCAGGGACTCCTCGTACGCCGGATCCTCTACGAAGTGGTGGTACGCCTCGTCGATGAGGACCGGAATGTCCTCCGGGATGTTGTCGAGGAGGAAGGCGATCTCCTCCGCCGTCATCGTGACGCCGGTCGGGTTGTTCGGGTTGCAGACGTACACGAAGCCGACGTCCCTGGCATTGCGGTTCGTCGCGTCGACCATTCGCTCGACGTTCTGCCGGTAGTCCGGTTCGAGAGGAAGGAGGATGGTGCCGGCGTCGATACCCGTCGCGTGGCGGTAGACGGAGCCGTACGAGGGCTCCACGCCGACCACCTTCTTGTCGTGTGCCAGCCAGGTGAGGCCGACGACGTCGAGGATCTCGCCGGATCCCGCACCCATCAGAACATGGTCACGCGACACCCCGTGGGCGTCGGCGATCCGCTGGTGCACGCCGTTGTCCGGATACCCGTAGCGCATCGAGTACTTGAACGCGTACGTCATGGCCTCGAGGGTCTGCGCGGACGGCCCGAAGGGGTTCTCGTTCGAGGAGAGGTGAGCGAGGGCATCGTACTCGTCCACCTGCGACTGCCATGCCCGCAGCATGGGCGCTCCGCCCGGCAGACGGCGGATCCCCCGCTCCGCGATCCGGCGCTCGCGAGCCGCGAGGCGATCGGGGTTCGCGCCGAGCATCCCGAGTGCGGCGGCGGCCGCCCCTCCGACGAAGTGACGGCGGGAGACGTGACTCATGCTCATGCTCGTTTCCTCCTGTGCCCCGGGTCGGCTGGCTGGCTTCGCGCCAGTCTCCAGAATTCGCTCCGTCGAGCGGATCCGCAACCGTACCGGTGCGCTCTGCGCCCGAGAGCACGTAGCTTGTCCGGGCCCTGCCCCGAAAGGGAGGTACCCATGTCCCCGAGTCGAAAGGCCCTCTCCGTGGCGGTCACCGCCCTCCCGTGCCTGGCGATGCTGCTCGGCTCGGGGGGGCGCGTGGCCGCCCAGTCCCCGACCGACGTGTTCGATCGCGTGGAGCACCACACGGTGGACTCCGACGGCGTGGCGATCCACTACGTGACGCTCGGCGAAGGGCCGCTCGTGGTGATGATCCACGGCTTCCCGGACTTCTGGTATACGTGGCGGGATCAGATGACGGCCCTCGCCGAGGCCGGGTACCGTGCGGCCGCGATGGACACGCGCGGCTACAACCGGAGCGACCAGCCGGATTCTGTGGGCGCGTACTCGATGCCCAGGCTGGTCGGGGATGTCGCCGCCGTGATCGCGGATCAGGGTGAAGAGCGCGCGGTCGTGATGGGGCACGATTGGGGCGGGATGATCGCCTGGTTCACGGCGATGACCCGCCCCGATGTCGTGGAGCGTCTGGTCGTCCTCAACCTCCCCCACCCGGCTGGGCTCATGCGGGAGCTGGCGCGGAATCCCGATCAACAGCGCAACAGCCAGTACGCCCGGAACTTCCAGGAGGAGGGTTCACACGAGCGGCTGAGCGCCGAAGGGCTGACGGGCTGGGTACGTGACGAGGCCGCACGGGCGCGGTACGAGGAGGCGTTCCGGCGCTCGAGCTTCTTCGGCATGATGGCGTACTACAAGGCCAACTACCCGCGGCCGCCGTACCGCGAGATGCCACCTCCGATCGCCCGGGTACGGGCTCCGGTCCTGCAGGTCCACGGCCTCGACGACCAGTACCTGCTCGCCTCCGGACTCGACGGCACGTGGCAGTGGCTCGACGCCGACTACACGCTGGTGACGATCCCGGACGTGGGGCACTTCGTGCACCGGGAAGCCTCGGAGGAGGTCACCCGGAACCTCCTCATGTGGCTCGAGCGCTGAGTCCTACCAGAGGATGACTTCGTAGCCTTCCTGCTGGAGCACGGTTAGCGCCGTCATCGCGGACAGGGCGATCTGGACGCCGGGGAGGAGGTCCTCCCGCGCGATCCCGCGCGCTGCCGCGCTCTGTCCGCAAAGCACCAGCTGACCCCCCGCGGCGATGATCTCGGCGATCACGTCCTTGTTCGGGTTGTCGACCCCGTGCTCCTGGCGGTACCGCTCGTCGCTGACCACGGCGAACGCCCCCCCGGCGTGGACGACACCGGCGACCTTGAGGTTCTCGGCCGGCACGCCGTGCCGCGCGTGCATGTTCAGGTAACGCGCCATCGTGCCCAGCTGCGGCTGGCCGCCTTCCGGATTCCGCGCCGCGTCCCTCAGCTCGAACACGGCCTTCAGCTCCGTGTTCATCGGGGTGGGAAAGTCCGGATTCTCCACCTCGAAGACGGCGCCACCGGAGGTCACGAGCGGTCCCCTCTCGGCCTGGACCTGAGGGGCGGCGGACTCGGCATTTCGGCAGCCCGTCACGCTCAGACACACGAGCAGGCCGGGCAGGGACAGTGAGAGAATCCTGGAGCGCATGGTGAGGCCTCTATGCGTGGTCGTGATGTGCTTCATGGTCGTGATCGTGGTCGTGACGACCCTGATGAAAGACAACGTGCACGAGTGAACCGCTGACGAACGCCTGGTAGAGCTCGAGCGCACCTCCGTGCAGCCCACCGACGAACCCCGTCCCTACAAGATACCCGATGAGGGTGGCGAGTACGATGGATCCGACGCCGAGGGCCGACCAGACGGATCCGTAGCGGGGACAGATCAGCCACCAGATCACGAGGCTCACGGGGATGCGGTGCAGCGTGACCGCCAACCCGAAGGCCACGCCCGGGGGGTCCGTCGTGGGGATGAACGCCGCTCCTTCGAGCATGGCGTGCAGGGCCAGCCCGGAGAGCCCGACCACCAGCGCCACGTTGTCCGTACGGTCGGCGAGCACGTGGGACGCGCGCTCCACGAGGGCGGGAACGAGGAACCCCGAGCCGAGCGCGAGGAGCAGCCCCGCGCTGCGTGTCTCCCAGGCATGCGGGAGGACCTGCCAGGCGACGAGCAGGGGAACCGCGACGTACACGAAGCCGTCCACGAGCTCCACCGCTCGAGGCCGATCGTGGAATGCGCGGTACAGGGCCGGCCCCACGAGCGGTGAGACCAAGGTCGCGATCAGCCAGCCCATCGGATTCCCGGAGACATCATGGGAGTCGCCCGTCCCTTCGCCCGCTCCGACGGCGCAGCTGAGCTTCGAGGCCCCACATGGGGTGAGGACTCAGCGAATGCCGACCAGGCCGCGGACGCGGTCCATGAGGGCAGGGGAGTCCCACCCGACCCCGTGACGGTAGACGATGGCGACGTCACGGATGTGACCGACTTCCTCGACGTCGGCGTCGATCACCACGAGATCGGCGATCTTGCCGGCCTCCACCGTGCCGACGTCGTCGTCGATACCGAGGACCCGGGCGCCGTTGTGCGTCATGATCTGCACGACCTCCTCGGGCGAGAAGCCCGCCTCGAGGAGCAGCTCGTAGTTTCGCTGGTCCCCGAGCCCCGGTGGCGCGGCGCCGTATCCGGTGGGATCTACGCCTGCGGCGAGCAGGCCACCGGCGTCGACGAAGGCCCGCTCGTACTCGAGCGCCTTCGCGTACACGGCCGGGTCGATGGCGCCGCGCCCGGCCCGCCGAGCCACCGCGATCTCGCGGACCTCCTCCGCGATCTCGGGTGCGAGCACCTCGTAGACGCGCTCGTCGATCGGAGGCCGACCGGAGACCGAGATCTCGTAGACGACGAGCGTGGACGTCATGGCGACGTCGTTCTCGATCATGTCGCGGAACGTCGCCTGGACCGCGGGCCCGTTCACGTCGAGATCGGCGTAGCCGTTCCGGAATCCCGGAGGGCACTGGTCCGGCCGCTTCGCCTGATCGTACTCGCTGTTCGCGAAGAGGCCGTGCTCCACGTTGTCGATGCCGAGCCTCACGGCTTCGCGGTACCCCACCGAGCACAGGTGGGCGGTGACCTTCACGCCCAGCTTGTGCGCCTCGTCGATCGCGGCTCCGAGCTCGGCGCGTGAGATCCAGGTGTACGCCTTGAACCACTCGACGCCCTCTTCGGCCCAGTAGCGGACGACCCTGCGGGCCTGGTCCTGGTCCTTGAGCCGGGTCATCGTGGACGACGTGCTCTGCTCCCCGGTTAGGTACGGCCCGGTGGCGAACATCGTCGGGCCGATCATCCGGCCCGCATCGATCTCGCGCTTGAGATTAAGCTCGGCGTACGGCTGCTGGGCCCCGGTCGTGCGGATCGTCGTCACCCCGGACGCCAGGTACAGGATCGGACCGGAGAAGGTGAGCTGCGCGGCCCGTCCGTTTCCGCCCGTGTAGTAGGAGTGGTTGTGCATCCCGACGAGGCCCGGGATCACCGTGTGCCCGGAGACGTCCCGCACCTCCGCACCGGTCGGTACGTCGACCGAGCCATCCGGCCCGACCGCCGTGATCCGGTCGCCCTCGATGACGATCGTCTGTCCACTGCGCGCCGGCGCACCCGTCCCGTCGATCACCTTCGCCCCGGTGAGGACCACGTCCCCGTCCGTGACCATGACCTCGCTGAAATCCTGGGCCCGGGCGGGAGAGGCGCTCCACGCGAGCAGGGCCAGCCCCGCGGCCAGTGTAGTGGCGACCGTACGTGTCGGTCCCGCGAAGGGGCGGGAGGGCCGGCGGGCACGGGATGGGAAGGGGCCAGGGGATCGGATCATCTCAGCTTCCTTCGACGTCGAAGACGAACTTCATGCCGGATTCGAGGTGCTCGGCGATGTGGCAGTGCACCATCCATCGGCCGGGGTTCGAGAGCTCGAGCAGGATGTCGGTGGTCGAGCCTGTCGGCAACAGGACCGTGTCCTTCCATACCAGGTTCTCGTTGGGCACCCCGTTCTGCTCCAGCACGAGAAAGCGTTGCCCGTGAATGTGGAGCGGGTGTTGCATGGCGTGAAAGGCGGCCCGGTCGTTCGTGATGCGGATCTTCACCACGTCGCCGACGCGGAAGCTCCAGTCGATCTCCATGTTCTGGGCGCCGCTCCGGGGATCGCGCAGGATCCACTCGACTTCCGCGCCGCTGGTAGCCCAGTTCATGACCGGCATGGTGCCCGTCCACTCGACCGGATTGAAGTAGACCCAGTCGAGGTTCATGGACTGCTCGATCGCCATGGGAAGGCTGTCGACCTCGAGCGTGAGCAGGAGCTCGAGGTCGGGGGGGGCGTCGAATCGGTGCCGGTAGCGGTCGATCTCCGCGACGACGGCGTCGTGCGTGCGGAGGCTCGTGAAGTCCGGGACCGGGGCGTGCGGAGCGTGAAGGGTTCCTTCGGTCGCCGTTTCCGCCGCGTCGCCATGCGCGGTCGCCGGCTCTCCAGTGCCGGATGCAGCCACGCGACCCAGGACGGTCGTCTCTTCGAGGAACAGCCCCTGCCGGTGGTTGATTCCCTGCACCTGATTGGTCAGGGCCCAGGAGCCGGGCTCCGGGAAGAGGACTTCCACCACGTACCGCTCGGCGGGTGCCAGGACGACGCTCTCGACCATCGACTCCCGCTCGAACCTGCCGACGTCCGAGGCGACGGCCTTGATGGTGAGCGGCGCCGATTCCGGCTGGTCGGTCGACCGGAACGAGAGATTGAACGTGCGCGTGTTGGACACGTTCGTGAGGTGGAAGCGGACCACCTCGCCGGCCTCGACGTCGAGGCCGTACTCCGTCTCGCCGTTCGTGAGGAAGATGTTGCCGAAGCGCCCCATGAGCATGTAATTCGCCGACTCGTCGCCGTACGGCACGACGTCGGCGGGGCCGAGCAGGAGATCGTCGAGCATGAGGATCTCTTCGCGATCCACCTCGTTGTAGTAGGTCGAGTCGAGCGGCTCGACCAGCATGTTGCCGGCGAGGCCGAGCTCCTGCGCGACGTCCTCCCGGTGGTGCGGGTGGTACCAGTAGATGCCCGGGTCCGGAAAGCGGAGCTGATACCTGAAGGAGCCCCCAGGGGGCACCGGGTCCTGGGTCACCCCGGGGACACCGTCGTAGCGATTCTCCAGGCGCAGCCCGTGCCAGTGCACGGCGGTCGGCAGCGACGTCTCGTTCGCGAAGTTCACGAAGATCGTCGACGCCTCGGGTACGTGCAGAAGCGGCCCCGGGATCTGACCGTTGAACCCCATCATGACCAGATCGCGGCCCGCCACGGTCTTGCGAAGGAAGCCCGCCGTCAGGTCGAGCGTGCCGCCGTCGGGAAGGGTGATCATCTGCCGCGGGAGCGCGGCGGGGATGTCCGCGGCTTCGAGTGAGGAGGGGAGGGGGCGCAGGGGCTCGACGCGGGGCCGGGATCTCATCACGCCGGGGAGCATGGGGACGCCTTCGTAGGAGGGCGGCATGGGCCAGGCTTCGCCGTCCTTGTCAGGAGGTATCATGGACATCCCCTCCTCCGCGGAGGGCGCCAGCGCCATGAGGTCGTGCGCCTCCATGCGGGCGGACGGCGAGCGGCCGCGGACGATCAGGGGGCCGGACCTCTCCGTGGCGTCACCGGACGCTTCGGCCGTAACCCAGATCAGGTACTTGTTGAAGGCCACCTCGCCGAGCTCGTTCCGACCGTTCTCGACCGCTCCGAGGCGGACCACCGGATCGAGAGACAATGGCGTCGCCCACGCGACGTATGCGGTGTACGGGCCCAGGTCGGAGGGCTCGGGGAGACGGTCGATCCACGCGATCAGCTCGTGCCGGTGACGCCCCTCCGGTGTGACGGTGACCCCGAACGGCGACCAGGGACGGCGGAGCTCGACGACGCCGACCGCGTCTCCCCCGCGTGTGGTGGACCAAAGGTCGATACAGTTGAGATCCGACGCGGGCCGGGCAGATCGAGCCCCCGACCGTACCGGCTCCGCGGCGGCCAGATCGAACGGTGACGCGCCCGTCGCGCCCGGTCGGTCGGCGCAGAGCGGTGAGACGTCGGCAATCTGAGCCGACGCGGGGAGGGTGCCCGCGTGGAGGACGAGTGAGGCCACGAGCACGACGAGGGAGCAGCACCGCATGACGGGGAGCTTCGCGGACGGTGCTGCCGAGAGCAACCCGGAGAGGCCTCGTAGCCGTGTGACCCGTGCTCCTCCGCCCGTCGTGACACCGGACTTGACCCTCGATTGGATCCCGACATTTTTAGGATAGACTAAAACCCTCTTCGCTCCCGCGTTGCATCATGGTCGATCCGGCCCTCGCTCTACTCGTATTCGGCGCACTGGTGCTCGTTCTCGCAGCCCTCCTTTGGCCTCACGCCGGGATCCTTCCGCGCATCCGGCGGATGTCGCACCTGAACGAGAGGGTCCTGCTCGAGGATGCCTTGAAGCACGTGTACATGCGTGAGCGCGTCGGCGGCGAGTGCTCACTCGAGAGCCTGGCGGGCCGACTCGAGATTTCGGTCGCTCGGGCCGCCGATCTCCTCTCGCAGCTCGCCGGGTCCGGGCTGGTGCGGATCGACGAGCGAGGACCTCGGCTCTCCGAGGCCGGCCGCCTCGCTGCTCTTCGCCTGGTGCGTACGCACCGCCTATGGGAGCGGTACCTGGCCGACCGGACCGGGGTCCCGGCCGGAGAGTGGCACGAGGAGGCCGAGCGGATGGAGCATGCGCTCTCGGAGTCGGAAGTGGACGAGCTATCGGCGCGACTCGGACATCCCGCCTGGGACCCGCACGGGGATCCCATTCCCACCCCCGGCGGCGAGCTTCCGGAGGTGCGGGCGCTGTCGCTCGCCGGCGCCCGCCCCGGCACGACGGTGGAGGTGGTTCATCTCGAAGACGAGCCCCGGGAGATCTACGACGCACTCCGGGCGGAGGGCCTCGATCTCGGCACCCGACTGGATGTTCTGGAGCGGTCGGGCAACACGGTCACCGTTCACGCGCACGGCCGGGACCGCAGCCTCGATCAGGTCGTGGCAAGGAATCTCACCGTCCGAGAGCTTCCGCCCGGCGCGAGCGCGGACGCACCGGTGCGCACGCTCGCGGATCTCCGGCACGGCGGCGCGGCGCGGGTGCTCGGGCTTTCTCCGGCCTGTCAGGGATCCCAGCGACGAAGGCTCCTCGATCTGGGGATCGTGCCGGGAACCCGCATCGAGGCGGTGCTGCGCAGCGCGGCGGGTGATCCCGTGGCGTACCAGGTGCGGGGTGCGCTCATCGCCCTGCGACGCGAGCAGGCGGAGTGGATCCGGATCGCCGACGACGAATCCAGTCCCGACCCGGAGTCGGGGTCTCCGTCGTCGGAAGGAGCAGCCTGATGGCCACGCTCGTTCCCGACGGGTGCGTGTCGTGCGCGCAGCACCGTGAGCAGAGTCTCGTTCGGCTGGGTCTGAGCCCGGACCGGTGGGATTACCTGATCGCGCTTGCCGGCAATCCGAACGTGGGCAAGAGCACCGTCTTCAACCAGCTCACGGGGCTCAGGCAGCACACCGGGAACTGGCCCGGCAAGACCGTCGTTCGGGCGGAGGGCGCGTTCGCGCACCAGGGGAGTCGGGTCAAGGTAGTCGACCTTCCCGGCACCTATTCGCTCCAGGCCGGAAGCGCGGACGAGGAGGTCGCGCGGGACTTCGTGCTTTTCGGGCGCCCGGACGTGACGGTGGTCGTCGTCGACGCGACGCGCCTGGAGCGGAATCTGAACCTCGTCCTCCAGATCCTGGAGATCACGGATCGCGTCGTGGTCTTCCTGAATCTCATGGACGAGGCGCGCCGGCACGGGATCGCCATCGATCCCGAGCGGCTCGAGAAGGAGCTGGGTGTTCCGGTGGTGCCAGGCACGGCGCGGGAGGGGATCGGGATCGACCGACTGCTCGACGCCGCACACATGGTCGCTACCGGTGGGGTACGCCCGACGCCGTATCGCCTCGATCGATACGCGCCGGCGGTCGAAGCGGCCGTCGAACAGCTCGTGCCTGTCGTGGAAGAGACCTACCCGAACGTGCCGAACGCCCGCTGGGTGGCGCTTCGGCTGCTCAACGCCGACGAGGCGGTTCAGGAAGCGGTCCGCTCGGGAGAGCTCGGGCAGCTCACGCACGATGGATCGGATCGAGAGGTGCTGCCCCCGGCGGAGCCCGCGAGAGCGCGTCTCCTCGAGGCCGCGACTCGGCTGCGGTGGGAGCTCCCGCCCGACTTCCACGACATCGTGACCGAGCATGCCTATCGAGCGGCGGAGGAGCTCGCGGCCGGGGTGCAGAAGCGCGGGCTGGCGAGGGCGGGGTTCACGTTCGACCGAAAGCTCGACGCGCTTCTCACGAGTCGGGTCTTCGGCTTCCCGCTCATGCTGCTGATCCTGGCAATCGTCTTCTGGATCACGATCGAGGGCGCGAACGTTCCCTCCGCGATGCTCGCGTCACTGCTCATCGACAGCGGTCATGGATGGCTGAAGGCGATGTCGGCGTCGCTCGGCGTTCCGTGGTGGATCGACGGGTTCGTGCTCGACGGTGTGTACCTCGCAACCGCGTGGGTCGTCAGCGTGATGCTCCCGCCCATGGCGATCTTCTTCCCGCTGTTCACGCTGCTGGAAGACTTCGGGTACCTGCCGCGCGTCGCCTTCAACCTGGACTCGTTGTTCAAGAAGGCCGGTGCGCACGGGAAGCAGGCGTTGACCATGTGCATGGGCTTCGGCTGCAATGCCGCGGGCGTCGTATCGACGAGGGTCATCGACAGTCCTCGCGAGCGCCTTATCGCGATCATCACGAACAACTTCTCGCTCTGCAACGGCCGCTGGCCGACCCAGATCCTCATCGCCACGATCTTCATCGGTGCCCTCGCCCCGGAGCACCTCGGCGGCCTGGTGAGCGCCGCGACGGTCGTCGGTATCGCGCTCCTGGGTGTGATGATGATGTTCCTGTCGTCCTGGCTTCTCTCGCGCACGGTGCTGCGAGGCGAGGCGACGAGCTTCAGCCTCGAGCTGCCGCCGTACCGGCCGCCGAGGATCCTGCAGACGCTGTATACGTCCGTGATCGACCGCACGCTGATCGTGCTGTGGCGCGCGATCGTGTTCGCGGTTCCGGCCGGGGCCGTGATCTGGCTGGTCTCGAACGTGAGCCTCGGTGGCCCGAGCCTGGCGGAGCACGCCGTCTCCTGGCTGAACCCCTTCGGGCTGCTCCTCGGCCTCAACGGCGTGATCCTCCTCGCCTACGTGGTGGCCATCCCGGCGAACGAGATCGTCATCCCGACCGTTCTCATGCTCACGGTCCTCACCACGGGCGTGGCGGGCGGCGAGGGAGCCGGCGTGATGTTCGAGCTCGAGTCGGCCGACGCGACCGGACAGCTCCTCCGGGCGGGGGGGTGGACCCTGCTCACCGCGGTGAACCTGATGCTCTTCAGTCTCCTCCATAACCCGTGCTCCACGACGATCTACACGATCTACCGCGAGACCAGGAGCGCGAAATGGACGACCGTGGCGACCCTCATGCCGCTGGCGATGGGTGTCACGGTGTGCTTCCTGGTGGCGCAACTCTGGAGGCTGGCGGCGGGCTGACGCTACCTTCCGGCTCCCCTACCCCCTGCACTTCCCGGAGGCCCCATGCAGATCGACATGGCCGAGTTTTCCGCTCTCGCCACAGAGGTCGTCGCCAACTGGGCACCGAAAGTCGTCGGCGCGCTCGCAGTCCTCCTGTTCGGCTGGATCTTCGCCGGCTGGATCCGGTCCTTCGCTCGGAAAGCGCTCAAGCGGTCTCCCATCGACGACATCCTGATCCCGTTCCTGTCGGGGATCATCCACGTTCTCGTCATCGTCATCGTCGCGGTGACCGCCATGGGTGTCCTCGGCATCAGCACGGCTTCGTTCGTGGCGGTGCTCGGTGCGGCCGGTCTCGCGATCGCGCTGGCGTTCCAGGGCACCTTCTCGAACTTCGCCGCGGGTATCATGCTCCTGACGTTCCGCCCCTTCGACGTCGGGGATTATGTCGAAGTCGGCGGGTCCGCGGGCACCGTGAAGGAGGTCGGGATCTTCTCGTGCATCCTCAACACGCCCGACAACGTGGAGATCCGCGTTCCGAACGGCGGGATCTTCGGGAGCACGATCAAGAACTTCTCGGCCAATGACACCCGCCGCGTCGACCTGGTCATGGGCGTTTCGTACGACGACGACCTGGGTGTCGCGGCGCGCACCATCATGGACACGATTTCGGCCGACCCGAGGGTGCTGGCCGAGCCGCAGCCGGTGGTCGCCGTGAGCGAGCTCGCGGACTCCTCGGTCAACTTCGTCGTCCGGCCGTGGGTGAAGAAGGAGGACTACTGGGCGACCAGATGGGACCTGACCCGTGCGCTCAAGGAGAATCTCGAGGCGGCCGGCTGCTCGATCCCGTATCCGCAGCGGGACGTGCACATGCACCAGATCGGAGCCTGAGGAGGAGGCGGGCGCCCCGCGCCCACAGCGGCGCGCCCCTTCGCGGTTTCCCGTTTCGTCAGCCGCGGCCGGCGAGCACGGACGCGTACACGGCCTCGTACGCGTCCGTGATCGCCTTCCACGTGAAGCGCGCCCGGTGCCGGTCCTTCACCTCGGCGAACGCCTCGACGTACGCACCGTAGTCGTCGTGGACGCGCGTGATGGCCTCTGCGAAGGCCCCGGGATCGACCCCGACGTGCGCCGCCTCACGGCGCGACCTCGCACTCGCAGGCGTGTGGCCGGAGCGCCCCTTCGTCCCGACGAGAAAGCGCTCCGGGAAGATCTCGCGGGCTCCACCCACCGGTGTCGTGAGGACCACGTCTGCGTACTGCAGTCCCTCCACGATTCCGAGGCTGAATCCCTCGCGGGTCGAGGCGGCCACCTGCACGTGGGCTGCGGACAGTAGCTCCGGGATGTCCTCGCGGAGTCCGAGGAACTCGACACGGTCCTGCAGCCCCAGCTCGCGAACGAGATCCTCGAGGCGGCCGCGTTCCGAGCCCTCCCCTGCGATCAGGAGTCGGGCGGGAAACTCCAGATCCACCATCGCTCGCACGAGCACGTCCACGCGCTTGTACGGGTCCAGGCGGGTGATCGAGAGCATCGTGAAGACGTCGCTCTTCTCCTGCGGCTCCACCCCCCGCACCCGCACGCCGTTGTATACCACGTGCACCCGGTCGGGATCACGGACCGTGGCGGCCACCGTCTCGGAGACTCCGGTCACGTGCCGGACGTGATCGAAGATCCGACTGCGGCGGGTATTCTGCTTCGTCGCGATGAAGGGGGCGCCGCCCAGTCCGCCCGGCAGGTGACTCGCCCACCAGACCATCTCCGATGCCTTGGTGGCGTGGGCGTGCACCAGGTCCGGTGCGATGTCGCGGATCCGGCGCGCGAGCCTCCAGACCGTGATCGGGTTTCTGCGACTGCCTTCCGGAAGGCTGTGGAGGGTCACCTCGTCCGCGAAACGATGCTCGTACGACGCGCCCCGAGGGAGCAGAACGGAGACACGGCAGCGGGAGGCGAGCTCGGAAGCGACTTCGACGACCGCACGCTCCATCCCACCCCAACCGTGCGACGCTACGACGTGAAGGATATGCACGATGGGCTCCTGGGCGCGCCTAGCGCCCTCGCTCGGCCAGGGCACTACGGTACGTTTCCACGTAGGCGTCGGCCACTGCGGCCCATGTGAAGCGCCCGGCGTGGCGAGCCTTCACGTCTTGGAAGGCAGCCACCAGCTCACCGTACTGGGCGTGGGCAGCCCGCAGTCCTCCCGCGATGTTCTCCCCGTCGAGGAGAAAGCGCTCGGGCAGGAGGTCGGGCGCGACGCCGACGTCGGTGGCCAGGACGAGGTCGGCGTAGGCGAGGCCCTCCAGGAGCGTCAGGCCGAACCCCTCGGACAGGGATGGGATGACCAGGAGGTGGCTTCCCGCGATGACCTCGGGCACGTCCTCACGGTGGCCCAGCAGCGTCACCCGCTCCCCGAGCCCGAGGTCCGCGACGAGTCGTTCGAGCTCCTGCCGCTGAGGACCTTCCCCGGCGATGCGCAAGCGGAACGGAAACGTGAGTTCGGCCGCGGCCCGCACCAGCCGGTCGAAGCCCTTGAGGGGATTCAGCCTTCCCACTGCCGTCATGGTGAAGACCTCCGGCTCGGGACCGGGCGCGACCTCTCGGACCCGGATGCCGTTGGGTATCACCGTGACGCCCCGCCGGTTGCGAATGGTGCGGGCGACGGCGGGAGAGACGGCGGTGGCGAAGGGAACGTGGTCGAAGACGCGGCGACATCGGGTGTTGTGCTTCGTGGCGACGTGGACGAACGGTGAGAAACGGTTCGCCCACCAGAACACCTCCGTGGCCTTCTCGGCATGGGTGTGGACCAGGTGCGGTCCTGCCTGTGTGACGGCCCTCCGGACGCGGAGGACGGTAATCGGATTGCGACGGGAGCCACCGGGCGCCGGAAGCACCTTGCCCACGCCGTCGGGGAGTCTCCGGAGCGTCTCGGAGCCTTCCGGTGCCACGACGGTGAGCCGGCAGCGCGTCGCGAGCTCGGAGCAGAGGTCTACGAAGGCGATCTCCAGACCGCCCCAACCCTCGGAGAGCATCATCTGAAGAACGTGCACGGCTGCTCCCTGGCTCTTCTCAGACGGCGAGAAGCGTGGCGGACGGCCAATCATCGTAGGGTGCCGGAGGCGCGTCCACCCGCGGCCCGCGGTCCCGGCCGCCTCAACACAAATCGAGCCTCGCCTGTCCTTCTTCCATGTCGGCTTTCGCGCGGGTACGGGGTCGTGTACCTTAGTTGAGAGTCAATTTCATTCTCATACGGCTGAGCTTCGAAGCCGGGTGAGAACGCCTGGAACCGAGGGCCTGCCGTGCAGTCACTGCCCGTCGTCGAGAACTCCGCCCCCGAGTCGGTTCGGGAGCTGCGCCTGGGGGACATTCCCCTTCGCCAGGAGGTCGAGCTCATCAGCATCGACCTGCCGGCCGACCAGGCCGAGCCGCTGCTCGAGCGGGGCGTGCTGCCCGGCTGTCGGATCTGCCCGGTGCGTGCGACACCGGGTGGAGACCCGATCGTCTCCGTCGACGGTTCACTGCTGGCGCTGCGTCGCGAGACGGCGGACTGCCTCTGTGTCCGGATGCTTTCGAGCCTGAAGGACGCCGGCTGAGGCCTCCTTATCCACCGTGGATGAGCAGCACTCCGCCCCGCGGGGCGAAGCCGACTCCGCGGTCCTCGTAGCGGACGATTCCGGGCGGGCGCTCGTCGCGCTCGTCGGTCCGCCCAACTCCGGCAAGACGACCCTCTTCAATCGGCTCACGGGGCTGAGGCAGAAGGTCGCCAACTATCCCGGGGTCACGGTCGAGAAGCACATCGGTCGGGTGAAGCTCGAGGGTGAGGAAGTGGTAGACCTCGTCGACCTCCCCGGCGTGCACGGCTTCTCCGCCCGCACCATCGACGAGCGGGTCACCAAGGACGTCCTCGAGGGACGCGTCGAGGGGATCCGGGCGCCGGACGCCCTGGTGCTCATCGTCGATGCGACCCGGCTCGAGAACCAGCTGATGCTCGTCGAGCCCGTGCTCGAGCTCGAGCTTCCGACACTGCTGGTGCTCAACATGTCCGACGAGCTCGAGGCGCGCGGGGGGCGCATCGACGACCGGGCCCTGGCCGAGCGCCTCGGGGTGGACGTCGTGCGCACGAGTGCGCGGACCGGCGAAGGTGTGGATGGCGTGCGGACCTACCTCGCGGAGGTGCGCGCCGCCCCTGGAGGGGCTGAGCGCGTCGAGCGGACCCTCGCGAACGTGAAGTCCGGGACGTCGCTGCCCGTCGTGGACGCCTTCGCCGCCCGGCGAAGACTCGTCCGCGAGGTGGTCGACGAAGCGGGCTTCGTGCCTCCGGGCCCGTCGGCCCTGAGCGAGCGCCTGGACGGCCTTTTCCTCCACAGGTTCTGGGGACCGCTCATCTTTCTGGCCGTCGTGCTGGTCGTCTTCCAGTCGATCTTCACGTGGGCGGTCCCACTGATGGACATGATCGACTACCTCATCGTGTCCTCGGGGGATTGGCTGGCTGCGACGCTCCCCGACACCTGGTTTCGATCCCTCCTGGTGGACGGCGTGTGGGCCGGAGTCGGCTCGGTGGTGATCTTCCTTCCGCAGATCCTGATCCTGTTCCTCTTCCTCGGCGTCCTCGAGGACTCCGGATACATGGCGCGGGCGGCGGTGATCGCGGACAGGATGATGTACCGCGTGGGTCTTCAGGGCCGCGCGTTCCTGCCGCTCCTTTCGGGCTATGCCTGCGCGGTGCCCGCGATCCTCGCAGCGCGTACGATCGACGACGAGCGGGACCGTCTGGCGACGATCTTCGTGACTCCGTTCATGACGTGCTCGGCACGGCTCCCCGTCTATGCGCTTCTGATCGCGGCGTTCGTGCCCGACCAGCCGCTCGTCGGGCCCCTGGTGGGGCAGCGGGCCGCGGTGCTTCTGGGGCTGTACGGGCTCGGCATCGTGGCCGCGGTCGGGACCGCGTTCCTGCTGAAGAGGACGCTCCTGCGGGCGCAGCCGACATCGTTCCTCATGGAGCTGCCGCCCTATCGCGTTCCGTCGCCCCGCACGCTCGCGCTTCGGCTTCTGGATCGGAGCAAGATCTTCCTGCGGCGGGCGGGTCGGATCATCTTCGCCGTCGCAATCGTGCTCTGGACCTTGACCCAGTTTCCGCGGACCGATCTCGGTGCCCCCGACATCGAGGAGAGTGCGCTGGGCCGGATCGGCCAGGTCATCGAGCCGGCGATCGAGCCGCTCGGCTTCGACTGGAGGGTCGGGGTCGGCCTCGTGACGTCGCTCGCGGCGCGAGAGGTGATCGTGGGGACGCTGGGGACGATCTACGGAGTCGAGACCGCGGACGAGGAGTCCGTGGCGCTTCAGGAGATTCTGAGGAGAGACCTCACGCTCGGGTCGGCCATCGGGCTTCTCGTGTTCTTCGCATTCGCCCTTCAGTGCGTGTCGACCGTTGCCGTGATGCGTCGGGAAACCGCGGGCTGGAAGTGGCCCGCCCTGCAGTTCGGCTACATGCTTCTCCTCGGGTACACGGGAGCGTTCGTGGCGGTTAGGATCTTCGGATGAGTACGAGATCGCTGCTCGGGGCCCTGGTCGCGTGTCTGGTCCTCGTGCCTTCGTCGGCAGAGGCGCAGCTGGGGATCGCGGCTCGCATCGGGACGCTCGGCCTCGGAGCCGAAGGCTCGGTCGACCTGTCCGATCGCTTCGTCCTCCGGGGTGGGGCGGGGCTCTCGAAGGTCGAGACGGGGACCTCATTCAACGGTGTGCCCGTCGTGCTGGAGGCGCCGGATGCCTGGTACAACGTGGGCATCGACTTCTATCTGAACAGCGCGCTCCGCATCGGAGGCGGGGTCGTGTTCAAGTCGGGCGATCCGGCGATCCGCGGTGACTTCTCGGGTCCCGTCAACATCGGTGGCGTCGAGCTGACCCCGACGGAGATCGGCACGCTCACCGGCGTCTTGGACATGGACGAGCAGGCCGCCTACGCACTCATCGGCTTCGGTAAGCATACGGACAGCGGGGTCGGTCTCTTCATCGACTTCGGTGCCGCGATCTTCGGGAGTCCGGCGGTGGCGTTGTCCGCGGAAGGCGGCACGTATCCTGAGGACGAGCTCGACCAGCTGCTCGCTCAGGAGGCCCGGAACTTCGAGGACGACATGAAGTGGTACCTGCGCGTCTGGCCGATCGTCAGTATCGGACTGCGGATCGGCATCGGATACTGACGGGCCAGGCAGGCATGTCCTCGACGTCGACCGTCCGCTTCCTGGTTACGGAGTCGGCGGGGGAGGTGAGCGGGGTGCTTCTCCGACCGCCGGATGCGTTCTGCCTCTTCGTGTTCGGCCATGGGGCGGGAGCCGGGATGGGGCATCCGTTCATGGAGGCGTGTGCCGAGCGCCTCTCGCTCCGAGGCGTAGCCACCTTCCGGTATCAGTTCCCCTACATGGAAGCGGGGCGTCGTGCCCCGAACCGCGCCCCGGTCCTTGTGGAGACGGTTCGAGCCGCCGTGGCCGAGGCGGCTCGCCGGGCGTCGGACTTGCCCCTCCTCGCGGGCGGCAAGTCGATGGGAGGGCGCATGACGTCGACCGCAGCCGCCGAGGAAGCGCTCGAGGGCGTTCACGGGCTCGCGTTCCTCGGCTTTCCGCTCCATGCGGCCGGACGCGACTCGGCGGAGCGCGGAGCTCACCTGTCCGACGTCGGGCTTCCCATGCTCTTCCTTCAGGGGACGAGAGACAAGCTGGCCAACCTCGGACTCCTCGAGCCGTTGCTCGCCACGGTCCGCCCGAGGCCGACGCTGCACGTGATCGAGGGGGCCGACCACGGCTTCCATGTCCTGAAGCGCTCCGGACGTACCGACGAGGAAGTGCTCGAGGAGCTTTGCGATGCGTTCGCCTCGTGGGCGGAGACGCTGATCGGCTCGTAGGGTCGCCTACTCGGCCGCAAGCGCTCGGATCGGGTCGACCCTCGAAGCCCTGCGGGCAGGGATCCAGAGGCCCGCCCAGGACACGGCGGCGAGAATGGCCGTGACGCCGGCGAAGGTGAGCGGGTCCTGCGGGCTCACTCCGATCAGGATGCTCGACATCGCGCTCCCGGCGGCGAGTGCGAGCGCGACCCCGATCGCGAGGCCGAGCGCCGCTCTCCGGACGCCATCCCCCACCACCATGGAAACCACGTCGCCTCGCTTTGCGCCGAGTGCGATACGGACCCCGATCTCGGCCGTGCGTTGACCGGCCGAGAAAGCGGTGACGCCGTAGATCCCCACGGCACCGAGGAGAAGAGACAGCAGGGCGAAGGCCGCCATGAGGTAGCCGATCACCGCGAAGCCACCGATCCGGTCGTCGATGAGCGAGTCCATCGTCTGGATGTTGGCGAGCGGTACGTCGGCATCGACGGACCAGACTGCTGCTCTCACGCCGTCGAGCACTTCGCTCGGCTCCCCGACCGCCCGGAGCACGAGCGAACGTGCGCGGGTCGGGGTCTGGAGCATGGGTAGGTACATGGAGGGCTCTGGAGCTGCGTCGATGCCGCGCTCGACGACGTCGTGAACGACCCCGATCACGGAAGCCTCCCAACCATCCTGGCCGAGAAGGGCACGGCCGAGCGGTGTGTCATCGGGTCCGAGGTACCGCTCGACGAAGGCTTCGTTCACGATCACGACCCGGGGCGCTTCCATGGCGTCCCGGTCCTCGAACGTCCGACCCTGCACCATGCGGAAGCGGAGCGCCTCGAAGAGCCCGGTCGACGCCACAGTGAGGCGCACGGTGCGGAGGTCGTCTTCGGCGGTCCCCTGACCTGCGATGCGGATCGATCGCGACCAGTTCGAGCCCATCAACGGATGACTTTGCGTGGTTCCGGCTTCCAGGACTCCCGGAACCTCGCGCACGCGAGCGGTCACGGCCTCCCAGTAGTCCGTGACCTCCGCGGCGGTGGCGTACTCGCCGTCCGGCGGGGCCACACGGGCCGTCACGACGTTCTCCGGCAGGAAGCCCAGGTCCTGCGTGCGCATGCCGGCGACACTCTTCATGAGCAACGAGCCGCTCACCAGGAGTACGACGGCCATCGCGGTCTGGACGACGACGAGGGAGCCGCCGAAACGGCGCGCTCCTCGGGAGCGTCCGGAGCGGCCGCCGTCTCGGAGCACGCCTCCTTGGTCGGCGGTCGCGGTGACGGCCGGCAGGAGACCGAAGAGCACGGCCGCCCCGGCCGTGATCGCGATAGTGAAGCCAAGGACGGTGCCGTCCATCCGGAAGTCGAAGACCGGGGGCATGCTCGGGGGCAGCGCCCCCACGATGGCACGCGCCCCCCACACGGCCCCGAGCGTTCCGGCCAGGCCGCCGGCCGCGGCGAGGACGATGCTCTCCGTGAGCAACTGGCGCACGATCCGGCGTCGGCCCGCGCCGAGGGCGACCCGGACGGCGATCTCCCGGCCACGCCCACCCGCGCGGGCCATGAGCAGGTTCGCGACGTTCACGCACGCCATCAGCAGGATGAAGCCGACGGCGCCCATCAGCACGACAGCGGCGGCTGGAGCGACCTCCCCCACCACGTCTTCTCGGAGCGTGGCGACCTCGACGGTCCAGCCCCGGTTCGCCGGGTATTCGTCCTCGAGCTGCCGCGCGATGCTCCGCAGGTCTGTCCGTGCGGCCTCGATGGAAACGTCGTCACGCATGCGGGCGATGGCGTTCGCCATGTGCTCGTCACGCGCGAGCGTCGCGAAGTCATATCCCCACGGACGGTATAGATCGGTGGGGCCGTCGTGGAAGAAGAAGGTCGGCGGCATGATCCCGATGACGGTCACGGGCTCGCCGTCCAGCATCAGTACGGAGCCGAGCACCGAGCGGTCGCGCGCGAAGCGTCGCTCCCAAAAGCCGTCGGAGAGGATCGCCACGCGGTCGCGGCCCTCGCCGAGTTCGTCCGGCCGGAAGTCTCTGCCCAGGGCGGGCTCGTGGCCCAGAACGGAGAAGAAGTTCGGAGTGACCCGGATGGTCGAAAGGAGCTCGGGTGCGTTTCCCCCGGTGAGGTTCTGCGCGTCATCGTTGAAGAGCGTGAGGTCGTCGATCGTCGAGGCGCGCGCTCGCCAATCCCACGCGTCCGGAGGGCTCACGTCGAAGCCCGACCACCCGAGCGACGGGTTGCCCGCGTAGAGGGCGAGGAGCTCGTCCGGGTCCTCGTACGGAAGTGGCTTCACCATGAAGCCGTTCACGACCGTGAAGATGGCAGCGTTCGCACCGATCCCGATCGCGATGGTGAGCACAGCCGTGAGCGCAAATACCGGCCGGCGGCCGAGCGCACGCAGCGCGAACCGGATATCCGATACCATCGACCCCATCATGTCCCCTCCCGTCGTCGTCATGCTCACCCTCGAGGTGAGCCCCCTCGATGCCGCGTCCACGGCCGCGCCGAGCCAGCAGCGCGCTGCGCCGATCCTACCGTGCCGTTCCGTGTCCATTCGGAGCAGGGCCAGGAAGGCCTCCTCCATCTCCGCGCCGTAGCGCTCCCGGTGTACCCGGGGCCAGGCCCGCAGCAAGACTCGGTAACGCCTCCGATCAAGCTCAGGGCTCATGCCGTCCTGGGCCCCGCGCCTTTCGCTTCGGCGATGCGCACGATCGTTGCGAGACGCTCCACTTCCTCGGCGAGCTCCATCCGTCCTTCTCGAGTGATCGAGTAGAAGCGCCGCTTGCCTCCCTCCGTGGGTGCGCCGTCCGGTGCGGCGACCTCCCCGATCAATCCTGCGTCCGTCATCTCCCGGAGCGCCCCGTACAGCTTGCCGGGCCAGAGTCGGAGCTGACGGTCCGTTCGGTCGAGGACCTCCTCCATGATCGCCGTACCGTGCAGGTCGGAGTCGGCGAGGCTCAGCAGGATATGGAACCAGTGGGACTTCATGGCGGTTTGGCGCATCATCGGCTCTATGTGTACGGAAGTGTATAGATACGAAAATGTATAGATAGGGGGTTCGCGCGCAATCCGCGTCCACGTGGGTCGACCCCGTTGGTCAGCGTCCCCGCCGGCGCGGGTGTCTGATATTTGACCCCTGTGGTCGCCCCGGGCATTCTCCCGATACTCCCGTGAATCCGTCACGAAGCAGGTAGATCATGATCCGTACTCCGTTCGAGCTCGCGACGAAAGCCACCGGCCTCGTCGCGGCATTCGCACTCGCGGTGGCGGTCCAGCCGACCGTCGCACCGACGCACCTCCTCGCCCAGGAAGGGATGTCCTCGGTCGAGCAGACGTTCTCCCACCTCGCCTACCGCAACGTCGGACCCTCGCGCGGTGGTCGCGTGACCGCGGTCGCGGGGCACCGGGCGCATCCGTTCACCTTCTACATGGGCGCCACAGGCGGCGGCGTGTGGAAGACGGAGGACTACGGCACGACCTGGCGTCCGATCTCGGACGGATACTTCGAGACCGGCTCGATCGGCTCGATTCGCGTGGCGCCGTCGAATGCCGACGTGGTCTACGTCGGGACCGGCTCGGACGGGATCCGCTCCAACGTGATCACGGGACGAGGCCTGTACTACTCGAGCGATGCCGGTGAGACCTGGGAGCGCCGCGGGCTCGAGGAGATGGGCCAGCTGGCGGCCGTCGAAGTGCATCCGGACGACGCGGACGTCGCCTATGTCGCCGCGCTCGGGAACCCGTGGGCGAAGAGCATGGAGCGGGGCGTGTTCCGCACGCGTGACGCAGGACGCACGTGGGAGCAGGTGCTCTTCACGTCCGACTCGGTCGGCGCGGTCGACCTCGAGATCAACCCGGCGAACCCGAACGAGATGTACGCGGCGATGTGGATGGGCCGGCGCCAGCCATGGACCATCATCTCCGGCATGGAAGCGTCGGCGCAGGAGGACGGCATCTGGAAGTCGACCGACGGCGGCGATACCTGGACCTACATGAGCGCAGGGCTTCCCAGCGGCCTGATCGGGAAGATCGATCTCGCCGTCTCCGCCGACATGCCGAGCCGCGTCTATGCTCTCGTCGAGACCACCGATCCGGACGAGGGCCTGTACCGATCCGACGATTTCGGCGAGACGTGGGAGCTGGTGAGCAACCAGCGTGGCATCATGAACCGGCCGTTCTACTACACGAACGTCACGGCGGACCCGACTGACGCTGACCACGTCTACGTGGACAATGAAGGGCGGTACGAGTCGACGGACGGTGGCCGCACGTTCGAGCGGGTTCCGACCCCGCACGGCGACAACCACGACACCTGGATCAACCCCGACAACCCGCTCGTGCAGATCCAGTCCAACGACGGCGGCGCGAACGTCACGCTCGACGGGGGTCGGACGTGGTCCACCCAGTTCAACCAGCCGACCGCGGAGCTCTACCAGGTCGACATCGACGACCAGTTCCCCTACTGGCTCTACGCCGGTCAGCAGGACAACACGACGATCCGGGTCCCCAGCAACCCTCCGGGCACGCCGTCGCAGGGTGGCCACCAGGGCAACTGGGAAGCCGTGGGTGGTTGCGAGACCGGCCCGGCCGTTCCGAAGCCGGGCGACCCGACGATCGTCTACTCCAACTGCAAAGGTCGCTTCGGCCGGTACAACCAGATCACCGGTCAGGAGAAGCAGTACTACGTCGGGTTTCAGAACCTCTACGGCTCCAACCCCGCGGAGCTGAACTACCGCTTCCAGCGCGTCGTGCCGATCGAGGTTTCGCCGCACGATGCGAGCACCGTGTACCACGGCTCCCAGTTCGTGCACAAGACCACCGACGAGGGCGTCACGTGGGAGCAGATCAGCCCCGACCTCACCGCCTTCCGCCCCGAGCGCCAGATGGTCTCGGGTGGCCCGATCACCCGGGACATCACTGGTGAGGAGCACTACTCGGTCCTGTATGCCATCGAAGAGTCCCCGGTCGAGCCCGGCGTGATCTGGACGGGGGCGAACGACGGGCCTGTGCACGTCACCCGGGACGGCGGCCAGACCTGGACCGACGTGACGCCGCCCGGCATGCCGCCGGAGGGTCGCGTGCAGACGATCGATCCGTCGCCGCACGCGGGTGGCAAGGCCTACTTCGCCTACTACAGGACGCTGCTGGGCGACCTGACGCCGTTCATCTACAAGACCGAGGACTACGGGCAGACCTGGACGCTGCTCACCCCGGGAGACAACGGTATTCCCTCGGACTATGCGACGCGTGCCGTTCGCGAGGACACGGAGCGCGAGGGCCTTCTCTACGCAGGCACCGAGTTCGGGATGTTCGTCTCCTTCGACGACGGGCAGCGCTGGGAGAAGTTCCAGTTCAACCTCCCGCGCACGCCCATCACGGACATCAAGGTCAAGGAGGGTGATCTCGTCCTTTCGACGATGGGGCGAGCCTTCTGGGTGATGGACAACCTGTCGCCGCTCCAACAGGCGGACGAGGCCATGGCCGCCGGTGGCGCGTACTTCTTCCAGCCTGAAGACGCGGTGCGCGAGCGTCGCGGCTTCGGCGGCTTCGGGCCCACCGGCCCCGACGAGCCGCAGTACTCGCGACCCGGAGCCGAGCTCGACTACATGCTTCCCGCCGGGGTCGAGTCGGTCACCATCGAGATCCTCGACGCGGCCGGGCAGTCGGTACGCTCGTTCGAGAGCACGGGCCCCGGCATGACGACCGAGCGCGCGCAGGAGATGCGGGCCCCGTTCATGCGGGAGTCAGGGGCCGCGGCGCCCACGACGGACGAAGGGCTGAACCGTTTCGTGTGGGATCTGACCGTGCCCGGCCCGAACGGAGCGGCTCGGGGGGGTCCGATGGTGGTGCCGGGCACGTTCACGGCGCGCCTGACGATCGACGGTGCGGGTTTCTCGGTGACGGAGCGGACGTTCGACGTCCTCATGGACCCGCGCGTCGCCGCGGACGGTGTCACGCTTGCCGATCTGCAGGCACAGTTCGATCTCGGAATCCAGATCCGGACGGCCATCGAGGATGCCGACGCCACGATCGAGCGGCTTCGCGGGGCCCAGGAGAGGGTCGCGGAGGGGACCGACGTGGAGCGCGAGCTCAAGGAGATCGAGCGCGAGCTGCTCACTGACGAGACGATCACGAGCTATCCGCAGCCGATGCTGCGGGACCAGCTGAATTACCTCTACCGAAACTCGCAGACCTCGGACCAGGAGCCGGGTGCCGACATGTACGAGCGGCTGGATGTGCTCGTCACGGAGCTCGAGCAGCACAAGGAACGGCTGCAGCGTCTGATCCGGATGGTCACCGACCAGTGAGCTAGTCCGCGTCGCGGCTTCTCCTCCCCGTCCGTGTCTCTGAATCGAGGCGGCGGGGAGGGGAAGCGGTGGCGCGCAGCATCTCCGCCGTGGTGCAGTCTGGCGGGGCGGTCATTCCGCCTGCAGGGCGCTCGCCG